>JAABUW010008942.1_pt1 | contig 11560 bp, 8 predicted proteins | sample 5560081 | NCBI WGS metagenome assembly JAABUW01 (sample SAMN10711882, study PRJNA513363) | rock metagenome | isolation source: Antarctica rocks | place: Antarctica: Victoria Land, Knobhead sud | reverse complement strand
GTCCTATCGCAATCTGACCTGGACCGTGAAGCACCGGAACACGAACAGCACCTTGAATGTACAGCTCGGGCAAGGAGACACGATCAAGTCGAAGCCTGGCGCCATGGTCCACATGTCCCCAACCGTCCAATTGCAGGGTAAGATCAAGGTGAGCTTGAAGAAGCTCTTCACTGGCGGCGAGATGGCCGAGTCGTCCTACATCGGTCCTGGTCTCGTGGCTTTAGCCCCAACACTGTTCGGCGACATCTGTACTCTCCAGATCCAGCGAGGTCAATCATGGAATGTTGGCAAGGATGCGATGTTGGCGCACACGATTGACGTGCTGAAGGATACGAAATCTCAAGGCCTGGGCAAAGCGTTCTTCTCCGGAGAAGATCTCTTCATCTACAAGTTCTCTGGAGAGGGTGTGCTCTGGTTGACATCGTACGGTGCGATCGAGACGAAGCACCTTGGTCAAGGCGAGCAGCACATTGTCGACAACGGCCATCTGGTTGCCTGGAGCTGCAACTACGCCATGGAACGTGCCGGTGGCGGGACCTTGAGTAGCATGAAGACCGGCGAGGGCTTGGTCTGCCGGTTCACTGGACCTGGCACTGTCTACATCCAGACGAGGAACATGGAAGAGTTCGACGACTATATCCGCAGCAAGGCTGGCGGCTCGAGCGGCTAGCTAGCGATGCCTTTGTTGTCCTCTGCTTTTTGATGAGCAATAGTCTTGAGCATCAACTTGAAAGGGGAGAAGTTTCCCAAGTCCACACATGCTCCGTATTCTTCTCAACCTACCGTACCTCGAAGGTCGTCGCAAAGAACATGCGCGCAATGCATGTATATCAAGACTAACCCTGGGATAAACAGCCACCCCACCTTCGTGCATTCATGCAGGGTACTGCATCCTTCAAGGCCAACCCGCATCCGTCCAGAACGGGGGAGACCTCATCCTCCAGCCTCGTTATCGTTGCTTGTCTAAGCCCTGCGATTGACTTTTGCCTCAGCCTTGCGATGACACATTACGACGTTGAAAGTGCAGTCTGATGGTTCGAATCGACTTCCTGTCAACTGGTACTCGCGCGATAGCAAATCTCGAGACTGGAGCTTGACCGACTAAGCCTGCAGCATACCAACTCTGTGAGCTCTTAGCATGATCCTTGGAGAACTCTCGGTGAGCATAGACTCTGGACCAACAACGTAAGAGCAACGAGTCAGGATGTATGACCACAACTCCGCGCAAGATGCAGGCGCTGATGAAGGCGGTGTGTCGGTGAGCCATCTGATCATATGATGCTTCTAGTTCGGAAGCCGGTAGATTAACATGATCACCCAGGCATGCATAGCTGGCGTTGTTTCAGCATTTGAGAACGGCGCTGCGATCTTGAACCGCATGAAGCAGAGAGGCGCCCCCAGTCTCGCCTCTCCGATCCCACGAGTACTCGAAGAGAGCATATTACAGGCGCCGGACGAGATCCAAAGAGAGCGTCTTCGTGGCATTGTCAGATTCGGACCAGACTTCGAGACTGGAGATCTCACGGCTGTGCTCGCATTACAGCGCATCACGATTCAGCTCCAGAACAGCCTTCTCGGAAAGCTCAGGGATGTCGAGGATGGCGACGCTGACGTTCTGGCTCTTGCTCGAGCCGCTGATCTTGGGAGAGACAATGCCATTACAACGTTGATAGCCCTCCGACAGCGTTTGGCACAGGCTGAGCAGCAGCGGTCTGAGGATCGCAACAAACCGACTGCTGTGAACATTCCAGCAATACAGATGCATCCATCACTGAGCCCACCTCACATACAACCGGCTCGAGCAAGGCTCTCTCCGCCTCCAGTTCCTCCTAAAAACACCGACCGCAGGAGTAACATACCGATCATGCCGCTTAGTCCAGCCACAGACATCTCTAGATTCACGTACCGAGAGGTTGAGGAGGGCCAGTTCGAGATCCAAAGCACGTTGTCGTCATATCAAGGCGACAACGACCGAAGCTCAAGCTTATACTCACCTTATCCTAGAAGGCCTAGCACTGGTGCCGGCTCCCTTCCATCTGTGTCGACGGGGGTCTCCGCTCAGCGAACAGATTCTCACGAGTCCACCCGCCAAGTGCAATCTTACCCACTGAACTTCATACTCGATAATAGTCACCCAAGCCGGAGCAACAACTATCTCGGGTTTTGCAAGGCGGCTTGGAAGCTCCAGTGCGGCGACGACAAGGCAATGACCAGAGCAAAAGACTTTACGAAGTCCGCGAATTCTAAGTACTACTTCCTCACCTGCTCCAAGTCCCGATGCTCATTCAAAGGACGGGACCAGAACGCCTTGACCAATAGAGCCATCACAGACCTTGCTCGCGGCATTAGATATCGCTGGTCTTTCCTTGCGAAGAGCCACGTCTTTGCCAAATCGGCACAGGACGAGCAGTACTCCTACCTGTGCATGTTCTGCGTCTTCGGGGGGCACCAGCCAATGACGATGAACCTCCAAGCTCTACTCGACCATGTCAGCCAACAACATCGAGGAAATGGTCTAAGTGAGGTGATACTGCACAGGACGAGCTGTATTCAAGGACGCATCTGCTACGACAACGAGACGTTTGACATCAACTTGCTTCCGCCGGAAGAGCACCGAGAGAGTGCTCCGCGAGACAGTGGCTTCGTAGGGTCTCCGAAATCAGGTTCCGAGAAGCCAGGCGTGGTTGCAGAATTGCCAGATAAGAGACAGACTGCGGTTAACTCGAACGTTTTTGAGCTTTATGCATCGTGAGATCCGAGTGTGTTTGCTCCGATCAAAGGACCGCATCAAGATGATGGAGTCGCTTCGGATGTTGCATGGGCAATGCTTTCGACAGCTTAGAAGTGGAGCGTTAGGCAGATCGGTGGGTGCACAACATCGAGGCGAGTTGGTTGCACTTGTTGCTTGCATCAGCGTACACTCTCGCTGATGGAAAATAGGGCAGATTGGGCAGATTGGGCAGATTGGGCAGGTCGAGTTGAGCCTTCTTGCACTGCCGAAGTCATCTTTTGAGATCGAAGCCGAGGAAGACTGAGGAAGAACTATACCCAATGTTGATGATGTAGAAATGCGTGAGCTTCACTTTGTCATTATGTAGCAGATGTGCCACTGAGAAGACCCTTTGCCCACTTCAATACCCCAACGCCATCGCTGAAACGCTTCGAAAATGGTCCACCAAGCAACTCACACTGCTACAGATCCAGGTCCGATGAGCTTGAGGCCGCCGGGGTCACCCGCATACGCCAGCCAGTATTTGTAGGGATGCCACGCGGCGACTGTGACAGGGTTACTAGTGTCGATCGTGTGTGCGACATCCCCTGTGTCGGCGTGATAGATGTCGATGCCCGAGGTGCCATCTCTCGCATCAGTCCCACTTCCAGCGACCAGGTACGCACCATCAAAGCTGAAGCTGATGTCGCGAACTGCGCTTGCGTGAGAAGTCAGGGTATGCGCGCAGTGCCAATCGTTGGTATCCCAGAGACTGATGATGCTGTCGCCGCCGCCTACCGCGAGCCAGTCGCCACGAGGTGAGTGTTGTACGGCATATGTGGCATAAGAGTGTCCCGGAAGCGAGTGCAAGGTGGACATGCTGGGATAGTCGAGAAGCTTGACCGGTCCATCACCCGTTGTGGCGAACACCTCTCGTCCCGAGTTTGAGAAGCACATGGCGTAGTATCGAGCTGACGATGCCTTGTTGGCCGAGGGTGTGCAATTGGTTGATTCCATAGCCCAGTTATTGCTCGACGAATCAAAATCCATCATGCGACGAACGTCCACCGCATGAACGTTGTCGTCTTTGGTACCCACCAGCATCTCCTGTCCATTCGGATGCCAGGTGAGGAATAGCGCAGGATCGCCGACCTTGCAGTCCGCCAACTGCGTGCCTTTGCCACCTCCCGCTGCTCCTCCTGGCACTCTCACGTCCCACAACCTTACGCCGCCATCCTGTCCCGTACTTCCTAGCACATGCTCAGTAGTTGGGGAGAAGGCGACCTGTTCCACCGCCGATCCGCTGCCACCAGGTCCACCGGAGAAGCTGCCGTTATGTCCGCTCCGGATCTCGGTGCTGTTTTTCACGTTCAGCCTTTCAGAGCTCCAGATCCGGATATGCGCTGATGTGCAAGTCGCGATGAGGCTCCCAGTCGGTGACCATGAAAGCGCGCGGATGTTAGGCGCGAGCAATGATGGTCGAGGCGATTCCGAGAGGAGAACGGGTTTTAATGGTTTTATGGCACTCGGGAGTGCGTCCTTCTTGAGCGGACGCGTTATGGGTCGCGACATTGTTGCCGTCCACTTCGGACCTATTGATTCGAGCAAGAAAGTCTCCTCATGAACGGGGTCTGTAGGTTTTTGTGAAGTACCTCTTCTCCGGCGTTGCCAAATGCGATTCGAGATTCTCAGGGCTGAGTACATGAGCTAGCGCCGGATGAGCCCGATTCGATCATAGAATGTCGGTTTTCGGCTCGGCCCATTGAATTGCGGAAGCTTTCTCCTCTCCCGTTTCAAACCTACTACCTAATAATAACAATAGGATCTTGGAAAGCACGTGGAGACACGCTGGCAGCGCTCTCGCAGTCTGCGAATAGTACTGCAATATGCCCTCAGCCAGGAGACCGATCAGGAGACTTGTACGTGCAAGCGACACAGCGAAACACTCAGGATTGGCGTTGGTTTGGAACAATCCCAAGGATGCTGGCGGCTATTCATTCATACAATCCACCTTTACTCTCCCGAGATGCTTAATTGCACGTCTAAATCCTCCAGTATCTGCATCTGTGCAACAAACACGGCCGACTAGGAAAGCCAATGGGTGCCAAGCTCGTTCATGCTACTCAATCTAGGCTGGAAGGAGCCGAATGGTATGTCCAGTGTTTCGAGCTATATCCGTCTTCAAAGATCGACTGAAAGCCCGGATGATCTACTGTTGTTGGTCGCCGTAGTCTATACTACGTTGGAGGCTCGAACACAGTGAAGGTTCCTTCACAAGATCAGCGTCACGGCAGGAGAGGGATTACTCTGAAGAGGGCGACCATATAAGAAGGTGTTGACATCCATTCTTTTCCTTCTCACAACCAACCACCTGTGATCTTCTACCCATCAAGTCCGCTCCCCTCCAAAACTCACCTTGACAGTATTCCCTTGATAGCCAGCTTTAATCACGCAACAAACACCGACAATGCATTCCTCAGGACGCTCACTTGCGCTTGTTGCGGCTCTCGCAGCAGCTCTGGTATGAGGATGCCGTCTATTCTACAAAGCTATACGTTGCTGAACGACATCTAGGTAAACTCTGCAGCCATCACGAAAGTCAGAAGGGCAGACCCATTCGATGCTCCCGAGGTCACCTGCGGCTTGTACTCGACCGCAGTCTGGGGAGATGTCGGCAGTGCTGGAGTTCCGCTGTACGAGAGCAACACGGAAGCGCTAGCGTTGGCTCACTCTTGCTGGGTCGCCGGATGCGTTGTAAGAGGGCACTGCTCTTCTCCCCTAATCTCGGGCTAATTTCCACGCAGAACAACGGCGGAGTATACATCTGCAACGATCAGGACAGCGACATAACTGTCAGTACAATGGAAGCATACAACGTAGTGAACTCTATCATGGGAGTACGTCCCCACTGTCCCGAAGCGAAATCCCCCTGCCTTGCCTCTTCGTAGGCCACCATATTGAGTAGAGGCGTTGACAAACTGCGCTCAACAGATCTGCGGCGGGAGCGCCGACCCAGTTCCTAGATTGTCCGGACGCTCGCTCCAAGATGGGTACAATGTCAACGTGGGCTACTGCGACAGTTCTCACGGCGCTGGCGCCACACCGGCGGACTTTTCTCTGACTCCTGGCCTGGTAAGCATGCGTATAGGCGGAAAGATCCTTCATTTGCAACGTCACTGACCTGTCTATCTCGTCCCAGGTCCTAACGGCCCACCGGCGGTACAATGCGGCAAGGAGGGCACCCCTACCTGTCAAGTCATCCCGGCTCCCTCGACTCCTGCGAGTGCTTAAAGGCTTCATAAGAAGTCGCCGTCAAGAGCGCGGTGTGTCGACTCGGAAGGTGTTTGTTGTTGCAGGCATTATACATAGAAAGGGTTGGAGACGGGTTGTACTGAGTTATAGGCGCTTGATATTCTGCGTATATTGGCCATACACAACTTGTCAACTCCCAGGAGTGATTTAATGTCTTCAGAAGAATGGAGATGAGCACGTGCATCCTGAGCCAGTTGGTACCGAGCTTCAAAACCGGACTTCGACTCTGACTCCGGTCATGTACGCGATGCATATGTGTCTGAGCTCTCCTTGTGCCGCTCGATATCTTCGACGCTATTAATCTTGATGCTCACAGAAAAAGTAACATATATCGTCGTGCTACTTGGAGCTCTCTTCTAGAATTCTCACCTCACCCTTGCTCTAGTGCCACGTCGTACCCAGCGAGGCCCGGTGCCATCATGGACAGAGTTTGAACACGCGCTCTAGGCAGCAGAACCCTTAGAGGACCTTACATTGGGACGGTCCAAGTTTTGCCAACCAAGTAACAGCAGTGACACGCGCCGCTATGTCCTCCATCTTCAGCTCAACCACCGCAGCAAGTACTACTGACGACCCACCCCCCCAACAGCTCCTCGACCTCAACGACGATGTACTACACGAGATATGCTCCAGCCTGTACCAGCTCGACAGCCTGGCGAGGGAAGCATCACCACCTGGTAGTTACCCTCCTCCCTCCGCACTCCTCGCATTCTGCTCGACCTGTCGCCGCCTCCGTCTCGTTGGCAGGCCAGATGTCTTTCGTCGACCGACTGTCCTCACCGACTGCAGAGATGGAGTGGGAAGGCTTCCCAGCATTGATCCATGGCTGACCTACGTCGGTGGTTCGCCTCTTTTCCTCCGTCACATGCAGGTCCTGCGGGTTCGGATGTTTCTACTTTTGGACAAAGACGCAAAGAGGCTCGCCCGAGTATTGAACCAAGCTGCTGCCTTAAAAGAGCTGTCCATAATCACTCCACAATGCCGTGATAACAATCAAGCCACTATAAGAGAGATGCTTCGCAGCTGCACTCTTCCGAAGTTGCATAAGCTGGTCATATCGGCCGGACTTGAGGACATGATCCCACTCATGTCCCCTTCCGACTGTCTTGTGATACTGGACGACCCGTCGCGCTTGAGCGCCTCAGCGGACATGCTGCACTTCTGTGCTATGGCAGGACACCTGAAGACTGTCACACACCTTTCGCTCGGTGAGATGACTGATTGGTCGCCTGAACTACTGCAAATGCTGAGCAAGCACATGCCCGCCTTGAAGACGCTTGGGACAGTCCGAGGAGGACGTCCAGGATACTCATACGAAGGTCTGCTCCAGCATGCCGAGCTGTTCCCAATGCTCGAGAAGCTGGCAATCGTGCCTGTTCACCGACTCGGGTTGCGCTTCTTCACCTCGGGCTGCTCCTCAAGCGGTTCCATGGATGACGCCACGGCCGCGTGCATCCGTCTCGACTGGCTCTGCGATAAGCACCTTCCGCATGCCTTGGATTACGCTGCTCGTGTTGCCTTCTCCGCTCTCCCGGGACTGCGGGTAATCGAGATCAAACACCAAGGGCGTATTACGTACCAGCGGGACAGAGACGGCGCTATAACATATCTTGAGATAGACGGTGGATACGAAGAATCGACGACGCTTGGATGGCTTGTCTGCTCGCGACATTGCGATGGCAGTATAGCAGATATCCAGGTGGAGGCAGGAGACGGTGAAGCCAGAGACGGCGACACAGCTTACAGTCGGTTTCAGATCAAGAAGATGCGTTGATGAGTGCTATGCTTTCTGGAAACTTAGGACAGTACGACCCACAGGGTGCAACACATCATCGCTGTATCCCACCTCATCGGTATTGGAGTGCTGGGTGACCGCTCCTCACTGTTGGCCCTCCACCATCTTGCAAAAACACTTCTCGCATTGACTGGCTCTGGCTTTGCGATGCCAGCTTCGACAGCACTCCCCTCCGTTTCAGCTCTGGCCATACAAACTTGACAACATCCTCAAAAGTACCTGGTGTTGTGGCATACGATATGTTGAAACCATCGACATCAGCCTCATCGATCCATTTCTGCATGATATCGGCGACCGTTTGTGGGCTCCCTATCGCTCTAGGATGCGCGCCGGAGATGGCCAATTGCTGGAGGACATGCTTCTTCGTCCACTTCTGGCCTTCGGTTCCCGGCACTGTTTTTGTCCACGCAGTTATCATGCTCTGGATTGCTGGTGGACCTGTGAAGGAGAAGTCTTCGTCGTCAGAGAATTTGGAAAGGTCGGTGCCCGTCCAGCCACCAAACAGCGAAGCCGTGCCTTCAAGATCGGCATATTGCATGAGATCGTCGAACTTGGCTTGCGCTTTTTCGTCTGTCTCGTCGACGCAGATAAAGATACCAGCAATGAACTTGACGCTGCCGGCACTTCTTCCTTTCTGCACCAGGAGATCCTTCATCGACTTCACGATATCGCGGGTTTTCTCTGGTACCATGCCGGGAAGAAACATTGCTTCCGCATGAGTAGCGGCGAAGTCCTGACCAGCTTTCGAAGCTCCAGCTTGCAGTAGGAATGGTGTCCTCTGTGGCGACGGGCTGACAAGGTTTGGTCCTGCGCATTTGTAGTATTTGCTAACCACGTCAGTCGTTGTTTATACTTAGGACACAGCTTTCGTACCCTGCATGATCAATCTTTTTGATCTTGTCCGGATCCACATAAACACCGCTTTTCTTGTCGGCTTTCACTGATCCGTCCTCCCAGCTACCTTCTAGCAGCTTATACACCACCTCCATAAATTCGTGGGCCATTCGATACCGTTCATCGTGCTCGATCAACTCTTCGTGGCCGTACGACTTCGCCGCGGACTCCAGATAGGATGTTACAATGTTCCATCCCACCCTGCCATTGGAAAGCTGGTCTAAGGTCGAAAACTTCCGCGCCAGCGCATACGGGTTTTCATACGTTGTCGACGCCGTGATCCCAAAGCACAAGTTCTTGGTTGCGTACGCCAGAGCAGAGATTGACAGAGCGACATCTTGAATCGGGATCTGCGCACCAGACTTTAAAGCTGGCCCGTTGCCGTTGTAGATGTCGTAGATGCCGAGGACGTCCGCAAAGAAGATGCCGTGGAAACCAGATTCGTCGAGGAATTTTGCGAGACGAACCCAATGGTCTAGAGTTTGTGGTTCTTGCGTGGGGTGTCTCCAGAGGCCTGCAATCGTGAGTCTCGAGCTCGCGAACATGCGGACAGTACATATATACCTGGTGCAAGATGCCCGGGTGCCATCATGGCGAAGGCGTTCATGATCCATGGCTTCTTTTGCGAGCCATTCGCTTGGTCATCGGCCATCGTTGGTGTACTGGACCTGAACACTTTAGTAGAACGAGCCGTGAGGATCGAAAGATCTCTGGACGACTTCTGCTTGTGGGTTTGCGGATTACAGTGACTGACTGACAGCTATTCAGCCAATATGGAAGTTGGAACCGTCTGACTTATGCAGACGCGGGCGATCGCCCGTTGTTCGCCGACCTACGGCGTCTCTGCAATCTGTTGAACGAGGTGTTGTTCGGATGCTGCAGAGCGAAGTGGAGAACCCTCATGGCGTGCTCGCACGTGCAAAGCGACGCGAGTCAGTCAAAAGGCGCATCCATGCGAGCCATGCTATGTTATGCTTTCGTGATATCGTTCACAAAAGTACCAGGTACAAGTACCGGATGCATTGATAACTTGCCACGTGCGATGGAATGCAAGGCTGATCATCCGAATGCGCAGTGCAACGGCCATGTGGCCGCACGTTCCTCGGCCAGCTTCGTGGAAACGGCTGCATGTCGTTGCAGCACATAGGACCAGGAAGCTTCCGTCTGGAACATGGCGTGCTTTGCGCTGCCGATCATTCTATCAGCACATTGACTATCCGAGGTGACAGAACATGTATAAGACCCCAGCTCTCAACAACAGTTGATCGTTATTCTCAGCAACGACGCAATGGCCGAGAAACAACTGAGTGCCATTGAGGCGTCTGCATCTCCTTCGCCTTCCGGAGAAGATGGAGGTGTTCATCAACACAGAAGTAAGTCTGAAGGCGGACCATTCTCAGAGAGAAGAATATATCTAACAGAGCATGCAGAGGTCCATTGGTTTCGCTCAACATACACGCAAGCACTAATTCTCGGCGTTTGCAACTTCTGTGCGCCTGGCATCTGGGGAGCGATGAACTCACTCGGGGGCGGAGGAGAACAAAGCCCATGGCTTGTGAATTCTGCGAATGCGTTGACTTTCTGCTTGATGGTCTTGACTTGCACATTCGCCTCGGTCTTTGTGAAGTACATTGGCATCAAGTGGACGTTGATCCTGGGCGCTGCCGGCTATGCGCCATTCGCCGCAGGTCTCTATTGCAACAACAGGTTCGGATCAAGCTGGTTCGTGCTGTTCGGAGCAGCATGCTGTGGCCTTGGGGCTGGCATCTTCTGGATGGCTGAAGCGGCGATTGCACTTTCTTACCCCGAACCGCACAATCAAGGTAAGCACTGATGGTACAAGCATCTCGTTATTGAGAGATCACTGACTCTGTCGCCCTTCCCGCTGTAGGCCGATTCCTCGGTCTCTGGCTTAGCTTTCGAGTTGGTGGTCAGATCTTGGGGGGTGCGGTCAATCTTGGATTGAACGCAAAGCGGAACGAACAGGGCTCTGTGGGATATGCTGTGTATCTGGTATTCGTTGCCATACAGTCAGCAGCCCCATTCGCAGGCCTGCTTCTTTCGCCGCCGAAGAAAGTGCAACGGACAGACGGCATCCCAGTGTCTTGCGGTATTCCAAAAGAGCAAAGTATCTGGAATGAGCTCAAAGCGACTGGAAAGCTGTTCGTAGGAAAGAGATTCCTCCTGATCGTGCCACTCATAGCTCAAGCAGTATACGCCGAAGCTGTCTTCTTCACTTACCAGGGCCTGTGGTTCACCGTTCGTGCCCGCGCACTGGGATCTTTCCTGTCTGGAATCATGGCCATTGGTTCTGGCAACCTCTTGGGTGCATTCATCGACCGGTCGAGCATATCGCTGAAGACTCGCAGCCGCTATGCATTCATTTTCATCCTTGCCACACAAGGCGCTTGGTGGATTTATGGTACAATCAACGTTACCAAATACCATCAGACACAACCAGTCTTCGATTGGGACAGTCCAGGTTTTGCGACTGCGTTCACTTGGTTTCTCTTGCAAGTGGCCAACTTCCAGGCCAACTACATGTTCCTGTAAGGCGGCTCTCCATACGCTTGTGTGTCATGGCGACGGACTGATCGTGTCTGCAGTTATTTTATCATCGGCAACCTCGCAGAGAACAGCGCAGATGTCGTCCGCTTATCCGGCCTGCTGAGAGGTACACAATCCGCAGCTCAAGCGGTCTCGGTCAGTATATTTCCTCACGACGTGTTCCAGCAGCATTACTGACGTTCGCAGTACGGCGTGGCAAGCATCAGCATCATGGGTCAGGTTGGAAACATATATCTCAACTTCGCTCTGTGGTTCATCGCTCTGCTCCCAGCGTGGCTAGT
>JAABUW010008941.1_pt1 | contig 11560 bp, 2 predicted proteins | sample 5560081 | NCBI WGS metagenome assembly JAABUW01 (sample SAMN10711882, study PRJNA513363) | rock metagenome | isolation source: Antarctica rocks | place: Antarctica: Victoria Land, Knobhead sud | reverse complement strand
TATTAAATCTACTTTAACAAGTATTTCTATTGTTAATATATAAATACAATTTATAGCAATTCTCTTTTATAAGTCAAAAATATACGTCGAATATATAGTTTCTTTCTACTAGTTAAGAGCTCTTCGTTAATATTTATTACAATTTGCGACGTATTTCTTGCAAAAGTTATATAGATTTAACTATTAATATTAACTTGCAACGCGTCAATAACGATCTTTTTTATCTTTATATTTGTTCTTGTTATGCAAGCTTTTTACAATATAATTTTTGTCTTTCGTTTAATTTACTATTGTTCTTAAAGACATATTTTTGTTCGCTTTCTAAAATAAACGTTTTTTTTTATTAAGAAGTAAAAAATATAATTCTTGAATTTGCGAAAATTTTTCTAACTTATATTAGATTTTCGTAGCAAGATTAAATATCGAGCAATTTGCTTTAACTTGTCGAAATAATTGTCTTCGAAAACTTATTTATTCTTCTTTAATATTGTTATTTGTGCGAAACAAATACGAAAGCAATTTAACTAACTATCAATAATATTATTAATATTCTTCTTATTAATTTCGTCAATATCGTTGAATAATTTTTTTAATCTTCTTAAGAGTTTATCAACTATTATGTATTTTTGTTTAAATATATGTTGCACATTAAAGTCGAAGAGACAAATTTAAATCAATTAATGCGTAAACAAAGCGTTAGATAGATTTGTTACAAAGCGATTAAACTAAGTTATTAAGATATTAATATTAATCTCGATAATAAATCGAATCTTATACAATTAGAATCGTACTTTCTTTAAAATCTTTATGAATTCTCGATATTTTTGCTTTTTTGCGTTATATCAAAATTTCTATTTACTTCAAAGCTTACTTTTATATTGTAAAGAATGTTTTTTCTTTGTTATTGCATTAATTTGCATTAATATAACTTCTTATCTCTTTAAATTTAAATTTACAATTAAAATAATCTCGTTAATTAGAATAGAATAATCTAATATGCGCATTGTTGATGCATTTGTTAAAGTAATCTTTAATTTATTTATAGCGTTTTGTTGTTCTAAATTCTAAACAAAAATATATTTCGTCTTAAACAAGCGATAAATTACTTTTGCTACAATTACAAATTCTAGTACTTAAATTCGATAATATACGCATACGTTTATAAAGACTTTAACTTTAAAAACGTCTTTATACGACAATTACTTAACAATCTTAATAATTTTAATACTATTAGAAGAGCGTTTATTTAAATTATATACAAAACTAACAATCTTGATGTCAAACTTGCAAAATTAAGATTTTTCGTTTAAGATTGTGCAATCGAACAACTCTACGTTTATTCAAACTACGTTTAATTATTAAATATACTTTAAAACGTACAATTTAATATTTAAAATTGCTTTCTTGTTGTTATAATTCGACTTAAATTTCTTTACACTTATATCGTTTACAAAAAAACAATATTTATTAAGAAGATTCTTAAAAATACGTATTACAATTCTTACAAATTAAACAATCGAATTAATAGCATTTTATAATAGACGAATTATTTTAAGCAATTTAAGAGAAATTATTAAGACAATAAAATTGCAACTCTTCGAAACAAATTCTATTTAATCGTATTCTAAAAAGAAATTAATTAATAACGTAATTATTATTTTAATAAACTTCTTCGCAAACTCTTCGACATTAGAAGATATATTAGCATTTCTAATAATTACTTCGTTTCTCTTTATAATTGCATTAATTATTTAATACTTGTTCTTTTTCTTTTTATTTACAAAAAATCAAGAATTTCGATACAATTTATAACAATGTTTTAACAAATTCGCTTATAAATGTTTCTCTAACATCTTAATTATAATAAAATTTAACGCACAAGAGATTAAAAATTTTAAAACTTGTTATATTTTATGTTTTACAATACGAATTTTCTAATTAGATGCAACTTCTAATCTAATTTTGTTTATTTCGACAAAGCTTTAAATTAAGATAATCTTACAATTGAAGAACATTCTAATTAAGAGCTCTCGTTCTTGCGAAGAAAGTTTCGATTCTATAATTAGCTTTCGAATGTGTTTTTCAATTAAACAAGAGTTATATTAAATGTTAATAAACTTAAGCATTAGAAAGAGATTATATCTTTTATTAAGTTTCTTTCAAAAATTCTTAATAATTAATAATTCTAGCATTTTCTTTTAGTTTAGATATTCGCTTAAAATAGAATTATTTAAAATTACTTATATTTACGAGATTTGTTTTTTAAGTCTTTCGCTTATACGTTGTATTTACTTGAATAAAAAAGCGTAATATAATAAACGATTAACGAAGAATATTAAACTTTCTTAATAATGTAATAATAAAAGCTTCTTTTATAATACATAATTAAAAAATTCGAATTATAGATAATTTTAAAGATGTTCGAAATATAGTATTAATTCAAAAATCTACTTGATTCTAATTAATTAAATTAACAAACAAACAAACGCTAGTGTTGTTTATCTACTCTAATTAATTAAAATTTTGTTGTTTTTTTCTCTTAATTTTATTTTGCGACGTTAATATTCTAATAGCTTTAATTTTTGTCTTTAAAGATTTCTTGCAATTAAATTTGCAAAATTTAACAATTATGTTAATTAAACAATTGTTTAAAGATTTAAAGATTTTTTTGCGAATATTACATTTTTATTTTTGTTATTCGAGTAATTGACAAGCATTTTTAAAACGTTAATACGCTTTGCTTTATCTTAAAAATAAATTGTTAATTTCAAAAAATTGTTATTTATATTTACAAAGCTTATACAAGCACTTCGTTAAAAGAGTTGTTCTAATAGAATTTTGTAATTTGATCAAGAAAGAACAAAAATAAGAGTAAAAATTGTTACTCTATTAATTAATACTTTTGCATCTTCTACTACTTCTTCGAAACAAATACGTACTTTTATAACTTTTATCAATAAGATAAAAATATTTTGTCGAATTGTTAAATTAACTTTATTTGCTAGACTTTTGCTAATATAGTTAATTTTCGTATTATTATCGAATATTGTCTTGATTTTTATATTTTTTAATTGTACTTAAACAATAAAACAAGCAACAAAATATAAAGATTTTAAAGATCTTACGTTTGCAACAATGTTTTTAAAGTAAACAATTTTTATAGATTTAGCGCTAATTAACTTTATAATAACAATTGTTTCTTTCTTTTTTCTTATAAGTTTTTAAGACTTTTTCTTATTTACTATAGCATCAAACTTCTTATTAAAAAGAGAACAAAAAAAAGAACAACTTAAATTAGAATAAAAATCTAAAAGATTTATCAATTTTATCTTTATTTTCGATATAAGAATGATTTGAATTAAAGACTTTAAATTAGTTTAATTCTTTACGATCTATAGCATTCTTTTTAAACGCTTTATTCTTTATATATAATTTGTAGAAGTCTTTTGCTTCTTTTTAGATTTACTTTTTTAATATTTAATAATTCTCGAATTAGAATTAATTACAATAGAAATATTTTTTATCGTAATATCTTTTACTTTAATTTCTATTACTTTTTTTTTACGTATATTTCTTTGTTTAAAGCTTTTTTTATCTTTAAATAATTTTCAAATTTAACGTTTTTAATCTTCGAAAATCTCTTTTCTTTCTTAATTCTTTTTTTTATTATTTTTGTCAATTATTTTATTAAAGACTTTTAAAAGACTTGTCGCTTAGAAGAATCTTGTTTCGATCGAGCTTTTCAAATTTTAACTACAACTTAATTCGATTTATTAATTTTTTTATCTTTTAACGAAAAACTAATATTTAATTTTATTGTTGCTATCGTAATTATCGAATTTCGAATACAATCTTGCGTTCTCTATTGAAGATAAAGCTTTATAATCTTTGTCTTAATCTTTGCATTATTAAAAGACAATTTTATTTCTTTATTCTTAGAGTCGTTAAATTTATAGCAAATATCATTGTTTTTATTTAAATAAACGTTTTTATTTGCTATTAAGATTGTTAACTTTAAACAAATTTATTATCTATGTAAATCGTAACAAAACAAGCACTTATTTAATTCTAGCTAAAATTAATTGTACTTAAAAACAAGAACAAATCTTTAATAAATATAAGTTGTTTCTAAAAATAATATTTATATTGTTATCTAAATTTAAGAAAAAGCGACATGCGAAGCTTCTTGTAAATGCGTCGTTATTATTCGTTAAATTATTTAATAGACTTTTCTTGTTGTTATATCGCAAACATTGTTAATCTTAAGATCTTCGAAAGCTTGTATTAAGATATTTAATATTTTGTTAAGTCTTGCGTTATCGATTAAAATTGCTAACAATATAAAAAAAGCAAAAGCTATTTCTAACGTAATTTCTTTCTTAATTAAATCTTGTTTCTTATTTATTATATTTATTAAGTTACTTATATTTCTATTCGCAACTTGTTAAGCAATTTAATTACTATTAATGTTTATTTCTCGTATAACTATCTTATTTTTAATCAATTTTATTATTGTCTCGTACAATAATTTAAATTCAAAATAATTGCGTTGTTTAAATTAACTTTATATTTTCGCATTATCTTAGTGCAAATACTACGAGAAAAATTCTTTAAATATTAAGAGAATCTAATATATTTATCGACTTAATTAAGCTTAATAAGCTTTAAGAAGATAACTTTAAACTATCGACTATATTTATGAATATTGTTTGACTTCGCTCTTAATACACTCTTTAAAAACTTTAAAAAAGCACAAAAGTTAATTTTCTAATTGAAATCTTTATTTTTATATTTATTTTTTAACTTCTTTATTATTTTATATTATTTTTTATTTACTTAAGCGAAAGTAAACTTAATAAAGTTCTCTATAAGCTTGTCGCAATATCGAGACAACTTAATAATTTTATTTTGAGAGATAACTTTATACTTATTACAAAGATTTAAAAATCAATTTAGAAATCTATTATATTAAGTTTATTAAAGTGCAATGTTTCTAACGTTTCTAAGAAGAGCATAAGAATTACGTTATAAAAGAATTTTGCGTATTTTATAAAATTATTAAGTAAATTTATTGTTAATGTAAATACACTAAGAGAGAGTTCTATGTTCTTTCTATTGTTTTAAGAGATTATTTTTACAAAAATAGCTTAACAATAAATAGTAAAAGTAACAACTAATAAATTAAAAAAACTAATAATAATTGCTAATTTAAACAACAATCTTTTTGATTTATAAATCTCTTTTCTTTCTTTGCAAAGACAACAAGAAGAACTTCTCTTTTCTCTTCTTAATTTTGCATTGTTTTCTCGTTTATCGCTTTTTTGTTTTTTTAATCGTTTATAATTTAACGTTTTCGATCTACTATTTCTTCTAGTTAATTGTCGATTTAATGTTAACGAGAACTTTTTAGTTAAAGATCTACTTCAATCTCTATTAAGAAAAGCGCTCAAATAGCGCTCTCGCTTTTGCTTAAATAAATTAATTATATTGCTATAAACTTTTTTTCAATAACGCTATTATAATTAGCGAACAATTAATTACAATTTTAAGATATCTTAATCTTTAAATTTACAACGCTAATTGCTATTCTTAATTCTTTAATTTTGTTTCTTTTTTTTTTGCTTTTTAATTCATAAATATCTTGATTCTTAATTTCGTGTTCCTAATTTCTAAAATTTCAAATTTTAATAATTTGTCAAAGTTAATCTATTCTTATACTCTTTCTCTTATGTTTCTATATTTTTGTGTTTCTAAGTTTCTATAATTCTAAGTTTCTATAATTCTAAGATTGTTTTTAGAGATACGTCGACAACTTGTTGTTCTAATATTTGTAATTATAATTAAATCTCTACGTTAAACTTTAATATAACGAAATAAAAATAAGATTCTAATTAGTAGACAATTATAACAATAGAGATTTATCGCAATATATACATAGATTGCACTATACAATCTAATAATATATTAAGTAGCTAAGATTCTAAGATTTAAGTAAGAAAGATTGCATATATATTGCAGATAAGTCGCTAGTACTAATAATAGATATTCTCAAGTTTATAGTCTAATATTATTGAATTACTTAATTACAATATTTCTATTTATTGTCGCATCAATATTTGCATAAACTAATTGTTTTATTACTTTTACATATTTTTTATCAAATTTCTTTTTTATATTTCTAGCTAGATGCTAGACGCAAGAAGCACAAAAAGCGACAAAAATATATTGTTAACAACTTTACATTTTTTAACACAATCAAAAATAATAGTTAAATAATATTAATTTTTATATATATAAGATTAATTAAGTTTTGAATAAAATTTATTTAATTATTAAAGAAACTATTGCTAGATATTTTTAGTTTTAAACTTTACTAAGTTTTAATATAGTAGAAAGCAATAATTGTTGCTATTACAATTAGTTGTTGCAAGCAAAATTATAACAAAACAATTTCTAATATAAATTTTATTAATTGCAATAAATAACAAAGTAAATTAATTTTAATAAACTTTAATTCTAAAATTAATAAATATATATTAAAAGTATTACTTATTTTTGTTGTTAATATAGTAGATCTTTGTTATTGTTTAATTTAATTTATCGAAGAAAACAAATAAAGAAAATAAATTTTAGAACGCAACAACAATAGTTTTCAATTTATTTAAAGTCGCTATTTATTCGATCTATTTAAGTTTCGATAATTTCGATTTTCGTTCTAAATATTGCTTATCTTTAAACAAATACGTTAAATTGTCGTTACAATTAATTCTAAATTGCAATAACAAATGTTATAATATTTATATCTATAATTTTCGAAACAATATCGACAAGTTAAACGCACGTAGATAATTTGCTTTTAACAAAATCAACTTTTAAGATAAGAATATTAATTAATTACTTTAGTAACGCAAGCTTTATTCTAATAGCTAACGTAATATGCATTTATAACAAATAAATAAATCGCAATATTTTTATATTTAAAACAAACTCGCATGCGATCAAAAAAAGTTATTTAAAGTATTTATTTTTCGCGAACAAATATGTTAATAACAATATTCTTAAAAACATATAACGTCGAAAACTTCTAATTAATCTAAATAAGATTCGAAGAGACAATTTCGCGAACAAACGATAAAAATATGCGAGATATAATACAAAAGATAATATTAAGAGTTAAAAAAATCAAAATATAAACAATTTAAACACATTTTTTAGAGATTTTTTCAAAAACTTCTCTAGTAAGTTGTGCGTATTTAAATAACAACGTTTCGAAATATTAATTAAAGTTTAAATTAGAGCTTCGTAATAACTTATATAAATACAAATTTGATTCGAAGAAAATTTTAAGAAAAATCTTTGATTACTATTTTTGCATATCGATTTCTTCTTTATTTTATTACTATTATTGATTCAAAACTTAAAGATAACATCTATATATATTATTTAAAGCTATTGTGCGTTGTTTCGAGTGTTTCTAGTTGCGAAATACTATAGACAAGATTGTTGTCGCAAAGTTAACAAGTTAACAAAACGTAAAATTTGTCAATTTTCTTAACAACTATATCGCTAGACTCTTGATTAAGCATCAAAATAGTAGAATTATCAAATCTATATATACTAATAAAGCTAACAATAATACTATTAATTAAGCTTATAAACGATAAAATTTGAAGCAATTAATATAATTACAATTATTGTCTTTGCGATCGCAACAATCTAGACAATAAGAATATACAAGATTGTAAACGAGATGCAATATTCTAATTATTATCTATAGGCGAGTAACTATAGATAGTACTATTTTTGATGCATTATCGCCTGCATTAGGGTGGTGATGCATTGAAAACAAGCGCATACTATAACTGATGCATCATAAACATATTCTCGCTAAGATGCCACAGGGCTGAGCTGATGACGTTACCTTGAACTAGAATTTTTGAAGGTTTCAGATTATGGATGCCACTCCATCTGATAGACTAGGAACAGACCACGTTGCATCGACTCTCTATTTCTCGAAAAGTCGACTATCCGCGTCTCGTCAAATAATTCTTGGTGCTAGAAAGATTCCATTTTCTCGAGTAGATATAATTTAGACCTAGGCTGACCCGAATTGCCGGCCGAGATGGCCGAAGAGCTGTCACAACAGCAGCAGCTTCAACTGCAGATTATGAGAAACGCGCGCCGCCAGCAGTTGCAGCAGATAGCCATGAATCAAGCGCAGCAACAAGCAATAATGAGCTCCAGCGCACCAAACGCTGGTGGTAATAGCAACAGCACTCCTTCGCAGCTCTCCATGCAAACCATACAGCCGCAACCGAAAGTCATGGCATCAGCCTACGACGACATCTCCATCGACCCCAGTGACTACGAGATCATTGACCGCGAGGACACCTACATTTCCACCTTCAAATCCGCATGCCAGCAAGGATCCCTTTTCACCGTCGACTCCATCGTTTCCTCGCGGACCCCACCCTGCACACCCTTCTTTCTCCATCAAGGCCTTACTGAGGCCCTTCGCGCTGGAAACATTGACATTACACACTACCTCCTCTCTGCCGGCGCACCCATTGTCCGCCCAACCCCTGGCAACATCCTTTCCGCACCCTCGGACCGGCAGCTCCCCCTTTTCGAACTTCTCGTCCATCACGGCTGGACTGTCAATACTCCAGGCTTCTACGGTGAAGTGCTCCTCCCGCGAGTGGTAGCCAACCTCCCCGTCCTCCGTTGGTTTTTGGTCCACGGCGCCGATCCAAATCTCGGAGAGCAACGGGACTATCAGGATCGCACCGGCGGGTCAGATACCGACTCGTGCGCCGCCCTCGAGGTAGCTGCCGGCCAAGGTAGCGTTGAGGCTTTGCGCCTGCTCCTGGATGCGGGTGCGAAGATACAGCACGGTTATCCGCTGCACTTCGCAGCGGGAGCATGTCCGCCGGACATGAATCCACACGAAGGTCGCGTGACGCCCAGCAAGGAGTTTGACCAGAGCACAATTCCTGCGATGGCGCTACTCTTAGAGCGCGGAGCAGATGTCAATCAGGCAGAGAGGTCACGGCATCTGGTGGCGAAGTATGCAATTGTGCATGCGGTCATGGCGGGAGCGGTGGAGAGGGTAAGGTGGTTGCTGGCGCATGGAGCCGACGCGGACTTGAAAGGAGCGTATGGAAGTGCAGTGACGTACGCAACAGGAATGGGAAGCGAGGAGATGAGATGTTTAATTGATGAAACGCTGAGAGCAAGAAGACAAGTTATGTCTTGATTGATGCATAACGCTTTGACGACTGTCCGGTTTTCCCCTGGGCGCACACTGGGCGCAGATGTATCGATAGATGTGATTGCACCCAGTGCGCGACCAAGGACCAACGGGATAATTGTCAAAGTGTTGCGCTTCGCTAACAGGTACTCCGTATATTGATGGTGGTGATGGATTTTCTCGAAGCTTGGCGCCAAGCTTTCGCGGCACCTCACAATGCTTACCAACCGTGGGACAGCTCTACCACACCGTACCTTACACAACTATCGACATTCCCGTCTTACACCCAACATTTTGATATAATATGTACAATATCCGAGCAGACCGGTCTCTGTACCTTGAGTTAGCTGTCGAAATATCACTCAATCTGAGACATCCCGCTAAACTTTACCTGCACGCCTTGCCAGGTAGCTGAAGCTGGTCAATGTCCCAGTGTCCCAAGCAGCCAGACGCTACTTCTGATGCTCATAGACGTTTTACAAAGATTAGTTGCCACAGCGGCACCAGAATAATGGGCCGAAGCTTTTGCCTATTCCAGTGCATCATGGATTAGGTTAATCGTACGAAGTACAATTACCGGTAAACGATATTCTAGCTCAGGCTTCCCATAAGCATAATAAATCTCTCAGCTTCGACTTCTGTAATGTTTCCATCGGATTCGACCTCTTTGATTCAATCTGGAGATGTGCGGCAGGTCGAAGTTCGCTATAGATAATTCAAACCTCCTTGCAGTGGTGGCCTCTGGTGCATGCGGGTGCCGCCTGACAGACCGTGACACTTAACACATAGATGGCCGAAATTGCGCTTGTGGCGAGTATCATCGCCGTCTTTCAGATCCATGACGATGTGGTTGGTCGTGCTATTAAGTATGGAAAAGCAATTAAAGATGCAAAGAAGAACATGGATACTTTGCAACGAGATGTCGATGATCTCAAGCTTGTCTTAACAAAGCTTAAGGATATAGTACAAAAGGCTGCAAGCTCCGGTAATTCATTTACTAAGTGGCCAACTTTGGCTTCTTTGCAAGGAAAAGATAGCCCTATTAATCATTGCCAATCCTCTTTGGAGGATCTTCTCCTTGACTTGAGCTCCGAAGACTTAAGAGATAGATTAATGGCTCGGATTGCATGGCCGCACATACAAAAAAAATTTAAGACGAGGCTCACGATTATAAACAAACACAAAGAGCACTTTTTGCAATGCCTGAATCTCGACCAGGCTGCCCAGACCCATAGCGTCGACTAGATCGTAGACAATTTGAGTCATCGTGAAGTAGTTCGTTGGCTCTTGGTAACGGATGCGTTGGTTAACAACGTTGCTACATTCGAAAAGCACGACCCAACGACAAGTAAATGGTTATTAGAAGATAGTCGCTACATATTGTGGAAAAACATCGTAGGTAAATGGCTATGACTACATGGCTCATCTGGATGTGGCAAAACCGTACTCTGTTTCGTCATTATCCAAGATACGACGAAAAAAGTCGCTCAAAATCGACGTGACCTTTTAGTATATCATTTCTTTGATGTCAATGATAGGGCCAAACAAATCGTTGAGAACGTCATCAGCTCCATTATTGGACAAATCTATGCTAAAATATCTAAGCTCCTAATTTGCGTCCAAAAGCTATATAGATTGTATTAACCTAAACATCCTCCACGACAAGCATTAGCTAATACTCTAATGAGTCTTCTTGCAATACTTAATCAAGTCCATCTCCTAATAGATGCTTTCGATGAATGCATCGAAATGCTTAAGTTGTTTGTCGTATTGAAGTAGATAAAAGCTAATTAATCCTGTGATGCACGACTCTTCTTGACGAGTCAAGACCAACGATATATCAAGACTTCGCTAGTAAACCTTGTTGATCATTATATTGACGTTATGGGGAACGAACATGATCTTGACATCAAATCATATATTTCTAAATGTCTTAGCGCAAATGGGAAGCTAGATCGATGGGCAGACGAGCAAGTAAAAATCAACTTGACACGAAAGCTTCTCGATGATGCTTAGAAATTGTATAAACACTCAAATCTACATTCTTAGATGCGAGAATTAACTACATGCTAGTTTTCGCTAGGTTTCTTGTTAGATGAAGTCTTTGCAAATGTGCCTCTTGGAAGAAGACATCAAGTACGCTTTGATAAAATTATCATCTATCTTGAACGAGATCTATGATCGAATCCTTTGTAAGGTTTGCAATTATAGTCTCTTAGCTACAATAAAGATTAAGTGATTGCTATACTAGCTTATATCATGTCTTAGACCACTCACTCTACAAGAGATCGTCGAAGCCTTAGCTTTAAA
>JAABUW010008940.1_pt1 | contig 11561 bp, 8 predicted proteins | sample 5560081 | NCBI WGS metagenome assembly JAABUW01 (sample SAMN10711882, study PRJNA513363) | rock metagenome | isolation source: Antarctica rocks | place: Antarctica: Victoria Land, Knobhead sud | reverse complement strand
GTCGGCGTGCTGGTGCCGATCTACCTGCTGTTCCGCACCCTGAACCTGCTGGACACCCGCACCGGCCTCGTCGTGATCTATGCGCTGATGAACCTGCCCATCGTCGTCTGGATGCTGTTCACCTTCTTCAAGGAAGTGCCGAAGGAAATCCTCGAAGCCGGCCGCATGGACGGCGCCCGCACCGGCGGCGAGTTCTGGTTCCTGCTGCTGCCGCTGTCCCTGCCCGGCATCGCCTCCACCGGCTTGCTGTCGCTGATCCTGTGCTGGAACGAGGCGTTCTGGAGCCTGAACCTAACATCCTCCACCGCCGCTCCGCTCACGACGTTCATCGCCTCATTCAGCAGCCCGCAAGGGTTGTTCTTTGCCAAGCTTTCGGCCGCGTCCACGATGGCGGTCGCACCGATCCTGGTGTTCGGCTGGCTCAGCCAACGGCAGCTCGTTCGCGGGCTGACGTTCGGCGCCGTGAAATAAGGAGGTGGCATGGCCACCCTGACCCTGCACGATCTGCGCAAAAGCTACGGTCCCACCGACGTCATCAAGGGCGTCAGCCTGGACGTGCGAGACCGCGAATTCGTTGTGTTCGTCGGCCCCAGCGGCTGCGGCAAAAGCACCCTGCTGCGGATGATCGCCGGGCTGGAGGAGATCAGCGGCGGCGACCTGCTGATTGACGGGCAGCGCGTCAACGATGTCGGCCCGGCCGACCGCGGGCTGGCAATGGTATTCCAGTCCTATGCGCTATACCCCCACATGACGGTGGCGCAGAACATGGGCTTCGCCCTGCGCCTGGCCCGCGTGCCAAGGGCGGAACGGGACAGCAAGGTTGCCGACGCCGCCCGCATCCTGCAGCTCGGACCTTACCTCGAACGGCGGCCCAAGGACCTGTCCGGCGGCCAGCGCCAGCGCGTCGCCATCGGCCGCGCCATCGTCCGCAACCCCCGCGTCTTCCTGTTCGACGAGCCGCTGAGCAACCTGGACGCCGCGCTGCGCGGCCAGATGCGTATCGAGCTGGCCCGGCTGCACGAGGAGCTGCAGGCCACGATGATCTACGTCACCCACGACCAGGTCGAGGCAATGACGATGGCCGACAAGATCGTCGTCCTGCAAGCTGGCAAGGTCGAGCAGGTCGGCAGCCCCTTGGAGCTGTATCACCATCCCGTCAACCTGTTCGTCGCCGGGTTCATCGGCTCGCCGCGCATGAACATGCTGCCGGGGCAGGTCGTGGCCTCGAATGGCATCGGCGTCTCGGTGGAGTTGGCCGGCGGCGCGCAGATCGTCGTTCCCGTCCAGCCCGGCGCGGCGAAGCCCGGCGACGCCGTAACCCTGGGTGTCCGGCCCGAGGCACTGCGGCCCGGCACCGAAGGCGCCCTGTCCGGCGAGGTCCGCCTGGTGGAGCGCCTCGGCGGCCTGACCCTGCTGCACGTTGGGCTGCAAGACGGTGAGGACGTCATCGTCCAAATCGAGGGCAGCGATGCCACTCGCGCCCATCAGCCGATCCGTCTTGCACTGGACCCTGCGGCCTGTCACCTTTTTGACGCGGCCGGCCTGGTGCTGCCGCAATTGGACCGCCATCCCCTCGTCGCGTAACAACGTTCCGGCAAGGCGCTGACCCGCGCCGCTTGAGACCTATCACCGATGCAAGTCAGCGGACGCCGTAGGGCGGAAAAGCGCAGCGCCTTCCACCACAGGCAGGCGCTCCGAGACTGCAAAAGGCGCTACCCGTTTCCGCGTTGCACGGCTGTGGCTGCGTCAGCCACCCGGCCGATCCTAGCCGGAGCTTTTCTTCTTCTCTCCGGTGCATCTGCCGTCCTGGCGCAAACGCCGGTCCGCCTCGACCCGCCGCCTTCCTTCGACAAGAGCGGCTACTCCCTGTTTAACCCGACGCCGGACGCCGCGTTGCGCACCTTCAGCCCGGACCGGCCGACCCGGAGCAATGGGCCGCTCACGGTGGACGCCGGGCGGTTCCAGTATGAGACCGACCTAATCGTCTACACCCATTCCAACGTAGGTGGCGTCAGTACGCGGACGTTCGTCGCCCTCGACCCCACCCTGAAGGTCGGCCTGACCCCACGCGTGGACCTGGAGCTGCAATTCAACGGCTATACCAGCACGCGGGTGCTGGACCCCAGCACCGGGTCCACGCTCTCCCGGGCCAACGGCGCCGGAGACTTCGTAATCCGCACCAAGATCAACCTGTTCGGCAACGATCAGGGCGCCGTCGCAATGGCGCTGATACCCTACGTGAAGCTGCCCACCGCTGCACCCACGCTAGGCAACAACCAAGTGGAGGGAGGGATGATCGCGCCGCTCTCCATCAAGCTGCCGGCCGGCTTCGTGCTGACGCTGGTGCCGGAGGTGGACGTCCTGCGGAACGGCAACGACAGCGGCAAGCACGCGAACTTCGTCGGCGTGCTGGACCTGGGCTATGCCGTCACTGACCAGCTGACGGTGTTCGCCGAGGTGTATGGGGCCGCCGGCACGGACGCCCATACCCCGCCTGTCTACACTGCTGATGCCGCGGTTGCCTACTTGCTAACCGAGACGATCCAACTCGACGCCGGGGTGAACGTCGGGCTGAATCGGAATACCCCGAACCTGCAGCTCTACTCCGGCGTCTCGCAGCGGTTCTAGAGCATGTTCGGATCAAGCGGCTTCGTCTGACCGAACAAATGCTCGCAAAAACAACAGCTAGGGCGGGTTTGGTGCGTCCATCTGCATCAAACCCGCTCTAGCGCCGGGACCTCCGCCACACGCCCCCTCGCCTACCGCTTCTGGTTGTAAACGTCCACGCAGACCGCTCCCAGCAGCACCAGCCCCTTGATAACCTGCTGCAGGTCTATCCCGACCCCCAGGATGGACATCCCATTGTTCATCACCCCCATGATGAACGCTCCGATAATCGCCCCCGACACCGTGCCCAGCCCGCCATAGGCCGACGCGCCGCCGATGAAGCAGGCCGCGATGGTGTCCAGCTCGAACCCGGTGCCGGCTTTCGGCGTCGCGGTGTTCAGGCGGGCGGCGAAGATCAGCCCGGCCAGCGCCGCCAGCACGCCCATGTTGACGAACGTGAGAAAGGTCAGCCGCTCTGAGCGGATGCCGGACAGCTTCGCCGCCTTCTCATTCCCGCCGACCGCAAAGATCTGCCGCCCCACCGTCGTCCGGGTGGTCACGAAGCCATACAGCGCTATCAGCACCGCCATGATGACCAGGACGTTCGGCAGGCCGCGATGCGACACGATCTGCCAGGTCAGCCCGGCGATGGCCGCCAGCATCAACGCATTCTTGGCGACGAACACCCCCGCCGGCTCAGCCTCGATGCCATGCGACTGCCGCCGCCGCCGCCCGCGCAGGTTAAGCACCACGAGCAGCACGCCGATCGCAACGCCGATCAACAGGGACGACAGCCTGAGGCCGCCGGGCTCGCCCAGGAACTCCGGCAGGAAGCCGGAGGACAGGCGCTGGAAAACCACCGGAAATGGCCCCACGGACTGTCCGCCCAGCACCGTCAGCATCAGCCCGCGGAACACCAGCATCCCCGCCAGCGTCACGATGAACGACGGTATGCGTATGTAGGCGACGAAGTAGCCCTGCGCCGCCCCGATCAATGCCCCTGCCCCGAGGCACAGCACCGCCGCGACCGCGAGCGGCACCTGGAACTGCACCAGCATGACCGCCGCCAGTGCGCCGATGAACCCGGCCACCGACCCCACCGACAGGTCAATGTGCCCGGTGACGATCACCAGCAGCATCCCCAGCGCCATGATGGCGATGTAGCTGTTCTGCAGGATCAGGTTGGTCAGGTTCAGCGGGCGCAGCAGGGTGCCGTTGGTCGCCAGCTCGAAGAACAGCATGATCGCGAACAGTGACAGCAGCATGCCATACTGACGCAGGTTCGCCTGGATGACCCCCCGCGCGGCGCGCGCCGTCGCGGCGACCGGGGGTGGAGCCGTTATATCGCTCATGCCTGCACTCCCTCCCGCACCGGCTGATTCCGCATGATCGCCCGCATGATGGCCTCCTGCGACGCGTCCGGCCCGGCCATCTCGCCCACGAAGCGGCCTTCGTTCATCACGTAGATGCGGTCGCACAGGCCGAGCAACTCCGGCATCTCCGACGAGATCACCACCACGCCCTTGCCGGACTCAGCCAACGCATTGATGATCTGATAGATCTCATACTTGGCGCCAACGTCTATCCCGCGCGTCGGCTCGTCCAGGATCAGCACCTCCGGCCCGCTGAACAGCCACTTCGACAGGACGACCTTCTGCTGGTTGCCGCCCGACAGCGTGCCGGATTGCTGGTAAACGCTGGAGCAGCGTATCCGCATCTGCCCCCTGAACTTGTCGGACACCTGCAGTTCGGCGATGTCGTCCAGCACGCCGCGGCGGGACACGCCGGGCAGGTTGGCCAGGGTCACGTTCTTGCGTATGTCCTCGCCCAGCAGCAGGCCCAGGTGCTTGCGGTCCTCCGTGACGTAGGCCAGCCCGGCGGCGATCGCCCGCGGCACCGTGGACAGGTCCACCGGCTCGCCGTCCATGAACGCCCGCCCAGTGATGTCGCGTCCCCAGGCGCGGCCGAATACGCTCATCGCGAACTCCGTCCGTCCCGCGCCCATCAGCCCGGCGATGCCCACGATCTCGCCACGGCGCACCCGGAAATCCACGCCGCGTATCACCTCCCGACCCGCCTGCTGCGGATGGTTGACGTGCCAGTCCTCGATGCGGAAAACCTCGGCGCCGATCTGCGGGGCGCGCGGCGGGAAGCGGCTGTCCAGGTCGCGGTCCACCATGCCGCGGATGATCCGGTCCTCCTCAACCGCGCCCTCGCCGCAGTCCAAGGTTTCCACCGTCCTCCCGTCGCGCAGCACCGTAATGCGGTCCGCGACGCGCGACACCTCGTTCAGCTTGTGGGAGATCAGGATCGAGGCGATGCCCTGCCGCCGGAACTCCAACAGCAACTCGAGCAAGGCCGCGCTGTCGCGCTCGTTCAGGCTCGCCGTCGGCTCGTCCAGGATCAGCAGCCGCACCTTTTTGGACAGCGCCTTGGCGATCTCCACAAGCTGCTGCTTGCCGATGCCCAGGTCCGCCACCCTCGTGTCCGGCGCCTCCCGCAGCCCAACCGTCTTCAGCAGCGCGAGCGTGCGGGTATGCTCCACGTCCCGGTCAATCACCCCATAATGGCCCGGCGGATGCACCAGGAAGATGTTCTCGGCAATCGAGAGCAGCGGGATCAGCGCCAGCTCCTGGTGGATGATGATGATCCCCAGCGCCTCGCTGTCGTTGATGCCCTGGAAGCTGCGTAGGGCGCCGTCATACTCGATCTCGCCCTCGTAGCTGCCGGCGGGGTAAACCCCGCTCAGCACCTTCATCAGCGTGGACTTGCCGGCGCCGTTCTCCCCCACGACGGCATGGATCTCGCCGGCGCGGACCGACAGGTTGACGTCGTGCAACGCCACCACCGGGCCGAACCGCTTGGTGATCCCGCGCGTCTGAAGGAGATCGGCCATAGCGGGCGCTCCGCTAGAACTGCGACGCCTTATAGTAGCCGCTATCCACCAGGATTTGCTTCCAGTTGGATTTGTCCACGATCACTGGCTTGAGCAGGTAGGCCGGCACAACCTTCACGCCGTTCTCATAGGTCTTGGTGTCGTTGACCTGCGGCGTCTTGTTGCTCAGCAGCGCGTCAACCATGTCGGCCGCAACCTTCGCCAGGTCGCGGGTATCCTTGAAGATGCTGGCATACTGCTCCCCGGCCAAGATCGCCTTGACCGACGGAACCTCGCAGTCCTGGCCGCTGACGATCGCCATCGGCGTGCCGCCGCTGCCGTAGCCGACGCCCTTCAAGGACGAGATGATGCCGATGGAGATGCCGTCGTACGGCGACAGCACCGCGTCCACCTTCTTGTCGCTGTAGAAGGCGCTCAGCAGGTTATCCATCCGCGCCTGCGCCGCAGCGCCGTCCCAGCGCAGGGTGGCTACCTTGTCCATCCCCGTCTGCTTGCTGCCGACGATGAACTGGCCCTTGTCGATCAGCGGCTGCAGCACCGACATCGCGCCGTTGTAGAAGAATGCGGCGTTGTTGTCATCAGGCGACCCGCCGAACAGCTCTATATAGGTCGGCCCTTTAACGTCCCGGGTCTTCAACCCCGCCAGCAGCGACTGCGCCTGCAGCACCCCGACCTGGAAATTGTCGAACGTCGCATAGTAGTCCACGTTCGGCGAGTTGCGGATCAGGCGGTCATATGACACCACCTTGATCCCCGCCCGCGACGCCTGGCCCAGCACGTCCGACAGGGTCGTGCCGTCAATCGCTGCGATCACCAGCACCTTGGCGCCCTTGGTGATCATGTTCTCGATCTGCGAGAGCTGGTTCGGAACATCGTCCTCGGCATATTGCAGATCGGTCCCGTAGCCGCGCGATTGCAGCACCTTCACGATGTTGTCGCCGTCCGCTATCCAGCGCATGGAGGACTTGGTCGGCATCGCGACGCCCACCATCGCCTTGGACTGCGCCAGGGCCGGCGCCCCGCCGGCTGCGGCCAGCGCAACCCCCGCCATCAATGCGCGCCTGCTGATCTCCATACGTCCTGCTCCCTTGCCGCGCTGCGTTTCCCGCAGCGCTTTTCGGCTGATCCGGAGTGCAGCCTACACATGACCCGGCCGTCTCGGGAAGGGCGCCAACCGCTGGAGCGAGGTCAAAACGCTCAACTGTCAATTCTTCTCGCCAGTCGAGACGCTTTCAGACCAGACAGCCGGCGTCCTGCCGCAAGTTGCTGCGACAACCTGCCACCAGCGCCGGGCACGCGACCATTCATCCAAACATGGGTTGTCCCACGGGCGGCTCGCACCGCCCGTGGTATTCCGTATTCAGCCCTGAGCCGCTGGAACCGCGACGAACAGGCTGTGCCCGTCCCGCAGCACCCGCAATGCAAGGGCCTGCTTGCTGTCCCGGCTACCGATGGCTCGCACTGCGTCCTCCGGCGACCCGACTGGGTGGTTGCCGACGCCCAGCAGCACGTCGCCTGCACACAGTCCGGCCTCGCTGGCCGGGCTGTCCGGGCGCACGGCGGCGATCACCGCGCCCTTGGTGCCTGCGGGGACCTTCAGGCCCTCACGTGTCTCCGGGTTCAACGGCGCCAGCGCCAGGCCGATCTTGCCGCTGTTGCCGTGCGGCGCCTCCGTCCCAGAGTCGGCCGTCTGCTCGGGCAGCGCTTCCGCCTTTATGGACAGCGTCTGTGCCGTGCCGTCGCGCTGAACCGCCAGTTGCGCCGTGGCGCCGGGATGCAGGGCTGCGACCTGGCGGGCCAGGGCGCGCGGGTTCGGCACCTCGACGCCGTTCACCGCAGTCACGACGTCGCCGGGCTTCAGGCCAGCCGTTGCTGCGGGTCCGTCCGGCTGCACGTCGGCCACCAGCGCGCCCTCGGCCTTCGACAGCTTGAGCGCAGCGGCCATCGCCGGGTTCACCTTCTGGGTGGAAACGCCCAGGAACCCGCGCTCGACATGCCCATGCGCCTCAAGCTCGGCGACGACCTGCTTGACCACGTTGGACGGGATGGCGAAGCCGATGCCCACCGAGCCGCCGGACGGGCTGTAGATCGCAGTGTTCACGCCCAGCACCGTCCCGTCGGTGCCGAACAGCGGCCCGCCGGAGTTGCCGCGGTTGATCGGCGCATCCACCTGCAGAAAGTCGTCATACGGGCCGGCACCGATGTCCCGACCGCGGGCAGACACGATGCCAGCCGTCACCGACCCGCCGAGCCCGAACGGATTGCCCATCGCAACCACCCAGTCGCCGGGCCGAGCCTTGTCGGAGTCGCCCAGCGACAGGAACGGCAGCCCCGCGCCGGCATCCACCTTCAGCACGGCCACGTCCGTGCGGAGGTCGCGGCCGACGACCTTGGCCTCCATCTCCCGCCCGTCATCCAGCGTCACGACCACCTTGCTGGCGCCCTCGACGACGTGGTTGTTGGTCACGACATGGCCCTCGGCATCCACCAGGAAGCCGGAGCCGAGCGCCTTCATCGTCCGGCTGCCGCCGTCCGGCTGGCCGTGGCCGGGCATCCCGAACAGGCCGTGCGGCATCCCGTCCTCGTCCGACCCGCGGGAGGCGGCGGGCTGCACGGGGGCGGTCTCGGTGCTGGTGATGGTCACGACAGCCGGGCGCACGCGGCTGACCAGGTCGGCGAAGCCGGGCATGGCCGGGACGGGCTGCGTCGCGATCGGCGCGGGCGTGCCCTGCGCCGTAGCCGGCGCCAGGCTTGCGCCGAAACCGCCGAGCGCGGTCCCAGCAAGCAGTGCCGCTGCAAGCATCGGGCGGCGTATTTTGGGGAGCGTCATGGTGGGGTCTCCGGGGTTAGGGGCGGCGGATGGTTCCGCCTGCACCCCACATGCCCCCGCAGGGATGGAGGGACGCCCTCCGCAATCATGTCGAATTTTTCAGGAAGCGGCCCGGGAAGGCAAGGGTCACGCGCAGCCCCGGCGCCGCGTCATCCAGGCTCAGCGCCACCCCGTGCAGCTTGGCCACCGCCGCCACGAGCGCCAGGCCCAGCCCGGTTCCCGGCGTGTTGCGGCTGCGGTCCAGGCGGTAGAACCGTTCCAGCACCCGTGCCCGCTCGCCGGCGGGGATGCCGGGTCCATTGTCGGACACCTCCAGCACCGGGACACCGCCGCCGAGCAGACGTATCCTGCATGCAACGCCGGGTCCGCCATGCGTCAGCGCATTCTCGATCAGGTTGGCCAAGGCCTGGCGCAGCAGCGCGGCATCTCCATTGACATGCATGCCCGGCGCGATCTCCGCCTGCAGGGCCTGCCCCGCCTCCTCCGCCACCGCTGCATAGGTTTCCGCAAGGTCCTGCACCAGCGCCGACAGATCCAAGCCGGCGAAGCCGCCTCCCTTCAACCCGGCCTCCGCCCGCGCGATGCGCAGCAGGGCGGAGAAGGTCGCCAGCACCCCGTCCAGCTCGGCCAGGCCAGCATCCAGAGTGGCCGCGTCCGCCGCCGGTTCGCGCGGGCGGGCGGCGGCGGCCTCCAACTGCTGACGCAGCCGGAACAGCGGGCTGCGCAGGTCGTGCGCGATGCTGGTGGTCGTCAGTTGCAGGCCGTCCACCAGCGCCTCGATCCGCGCCAGCATGGCGTTCACCGCCGCCGCCAGCCGGTCGAATTCGTCACCGCGGCCCGCGAGCGGCAGCCGGCGCGACAGGTTGCCCGCCACCACATCCGCCGCCGCCGCCGACACCACGGCCAGCCGCCGCTCCAGCCGCCGGGCCGCGATCCAGCCCAGCAGCAGCGCCGCAGCCGCCGCGAGCGCCCCGGCCACCGGCAGCGCCCCCGTCAGTGCCGCCGCCGCCCGCCGCACCGGCGCCAGGTCCGCACCGACCACAAGCTGCAAGCCCCCCGGCAGCCCGGCGCCCAGCAGGCGCAGGTCGCGCCCGTCCGCCGCCCGCACCGTCGCAAAGCCGCGCAGGCCCGGCGGCGCCTCGGCCAGCGCGCCCGCGATGGGCGTGTCCGCCGCAGTCCGCAGCAGCACGAGCGCCCCCCGCCGACGGGCCTGCGCCGCAATGCTGACCACGAAGCCCCCCGTCCCCAACGCGTCGTAGTCCCCGAGGTAGTCCTGCAAGTCCGCCGCAATGGCAGCGTCGAGCTGCGCGCCCAGCGCTTGCTCCACCCGCCAATAGCCCCAGCCGAAGCCCAACCCGGTCACCAGCACCACCAGCGCCGCGGCAACGGCCGCCACGCGGAGCGCGAAGCTGCGGCGCAGCCCTCCTCGCCCCATCCCGGGTCAGCCGTCCGGCCCGAACACGTATCCCGCCCCGCGCAAGGTGCGTATCAGCGGCGGCCCCTCGGCGCTGGGCGGGCGGGCGGCGTCCAGCTTGCGCCGCAGCCGGCTGACGTGGACGTCCACCACGTTGGTCGTGGGGTCGAAGTTGAAGTCCCACACCCGTTCCAGCAGCATCGTGCGGGTCAGTACCTGGCCGGGATGGCGCATCATGAACTCCAGCAGCCGCATCTCGGTCGGCAGCAGCTCTACCGGCTGGCCGCCGCGCTTCACCGTGCGGCGCAGCAGGTTCAGCTCCACGTCGGCAACGCGCAGCACCGCAGGTTCGCCCTCGTGCGTGGTCGCCGCCCGCCGGGTCATCGCGTCCAGCCGGGCGCGCAGCTCGCTGAAGGCGAATGGTTTGGCCAGGTAGTCATCGGCGCCAGCATCCAGGCCGTCCACCCGCTGCTCCACCTCGCCCATCGCCGTCACCATCAGCACCGGGGTGCGGTCGCCGGACGCGCGGAGCGCGCGCAGGATGCTGAGTCCGTCGGGGCCGGGCAGCATCCGGTCGGCGATGATGGCGTCGAACTGCTCGTTCAGCGCCATGAACAGCCCGTCCCGGCCGGTCCGCGCGACCTCCACGTTGTGCCCGGCCTCATGCAGGCCCTTGGCCACATAGCTTGCCGTGGCGGCATCGTCCTCGATCACCAGGATTCGCATCAACATCCAGTCACAGTGACGGCGGCAGGCCTAGCCTCGACGTCCAAAGGTGCCGGCCCATCGGGCTTGCGCAGCCCTGGAACAGGCTGAGCAAGCTTGCGCTGACTGTCACACAGGCGGCCTGCGGACAGGGCAGGCCGCGCAGGCCTGCTTAGCTTTCTATCTGTGCGCAAAGCTCCAGCGGTTTGCCTTTGTCGAGGTCCCGATGGGACCCGATCCAACTCATCGGCCTGCGAGCAGAGTCCGGCAATGTCAGGTCCGGCCGGTTCCTCCCGGACTCCGTGGCAGGCTGCATTACGGCACAGCCGGGACAATCGGCGCCGCCGTTGTGCCAGCTAGCACCGCGCCGCGCTCCCGCTGCACCCGCCGATGCATCCACGACGTGAGCAGCGGCGTAAGTATCGCGGTGACGATCACGGATGCCGCAACCTGCACGGTGGCCTCGGGAGCGATCGCGGCGTACGTCGGGTCAGCCGTCGCAACAGCCCTCGGCACCGCCGCGGCATTGCCTGCGGTGCTGCTGGCTGCCGCGCCCGCAATACCGGACCCGCCCAGCGCTCGGTCGGTCAGGATGCACAGCGTCCCGGTAATGGCGCAGACCAGCACGCCCAACACCATGCCGCCCAGCCCGGCATTCACCACATTGTTCAGGTTGATGCCCTGCCCCAGCGTGAACGCCATGAACGGCACGATGATTGGCTCATGCTTGCCGAAGAAGTCGCGCAGGTCGCGGTCCAGGTTCCCGAGCACCGCTCCCACGAAGATAGGCGCCACGACGGACACCATCGCCAGCCAGGGAATGCTCGCCAGCCCTGCGCCCACCAGGAACAGCATCGTGAGGAACGGACCGGTCTCGATGCTTTGCGGCACGTAGGTGCCCGCGTCCTCCTTGTCCCCCATCACGCTGGTCAGCGCCATGAACATGCCGCCGTTGGTGTCGCTGAACGCCACCATCAGCGCCAGCGTGCTGAAGCCGAACAGGTTGCCGTCAAACAGCCTCGCCACCGTGAACGCGATCACCATGGCGATGCCGATCTTGGCGCCCATGATGCCGAACCCGCGCTTGAGCATCCGCGGCGCGGCATTCA
>JAABUW010008938.1_pt1 | contig 11564 bp, 2 predicted proteins | sample 5560081 | NCBI WGS metagenome assembly JAABUW01 (sample SAMN10711882, study PRJNA513363) | rock metagenome | isolation source: Antarctica rocks | place: Antarctica: Victoria Land, Knobhead sud | reverse complement strand
GACAGCAAGCGTCATGACGTTCGTAGTCTCGGAGCATTTATGATGGAGCTGATGGAGTCTATGACATACATTCTGGACGCTCAATCGAGGAAAATGAAGGACGCTTGGAAACAAGATTGTATCATCCAATTAACTTCTTCCTGTTCATTCATCCCACATGCTCTAATTTCACAAGCTACTAACAATAAAGCGACTTCCTCGAAATCTCATAAAGTATATGGTATATTAAAGCAGACGCACTCGTAAGGGCTCCTCCCATTCCTCAATGGACAAAGAAGTTCTGCGCCTGTAGGTAAAGAAATTGTATCACGTAATCGAACTAAGGAAGCCCTTTGCCCTAGGGCAAAGAACTTTCATATCACGTGATCTGGCACCCTTTCGCGACGGTTCCAGGTCAATGTCCACTTGACTATAACGAAAATGGGTTAGATATCACGTGATGTAGTCTGTATAAGATTACACGATCGTGTGATAGAAGTGGCGCTATCAAGACGCACGCTGTGCGTGTGGAGAGCGGAATAGAAAGATAGATCTACAATTATAAAAGAAATAAATTGTAAGAATTCAGAGAGAAATTCTCGGAAAAAAAACTTTTTACTGTCAAGACAAGATCTGAACGCTGTTTTGGTGTATAATATAATTCGGCTACGAGTTACAGCAAAGTTTGAAATATTATAATTATAATATTACAATTGTCTCTCTCTTCAGAATTCTAATTCTTAAAATAAGTGCTGTATTTGCTAACTGCTATATATTGCGAGTACGCAACTATTGCGATTACGTCTTGCGTTTATTAATTCGTTCGATAATAAAAATATATAAATAGATTTTTCTTGTATTGTTTTCTATATTTCTTACACATTACAAGCAGAAAATTGCTGCAATAGCAATAAGAATATTTCTTTTGTATATTACTGAATAGCAATTCTGTAATTGAACAAGACTTCTATAAATGCTTTTCGACTATAGATCAGAAATTCGAGAAAAGTTTTTAATTTATTATATAACAGTAGTTTATTTTTAGAAATTACAATTAGATTATACTACAATTTTTAATTAACTAAAATCAAGATATTATACGCGATATTTTCTACTAGATATTTTGTTTTCTGCGCAGTATTAATTTGTAATTTCGCAATAAAAATTCTTTTGTTCTATAAATTATCTCGATTTGTGCGCTTAAATTAAATCGAATTAGCGCAATATTAGATGCAATAATAATATTTATCTATCAAAATATTGCACTCTTTTTATTATTATAATATATTTAAGATAATTTTGTAACAATCTCTTTGCAACTTCTTTTCGATATATATAATACTAATAGAGTATATTTATAGTTGCAGCAACAAAAACAGTAAGTTTTTTCAATATTTTGTATAAATTTTTAGAGATAATACAGACTTCTAATAATATCGATCAATATCTAATAGAGCGCAATACTATCAATATAAATATATATAGCAAAACTATTGTAGAATTTTGCTAAAACTAATATCGATAGCAATTCTCGAATAAAATCGACAATTTTTTTGTTTGTATTTTCGATATTGTTTTTTTTGTTTTTTTTTGCTATTTGCAATACTTGCACTATCTGCAGAATAATAAAAAAACAATAATAAGCAAAACTTTTTTTGCAGTTCTTCTTCTATACTGATATATTATACAATATATAAAAAAAAAAAACTGCACTATATTTGTTGTACTGTTGTCTATTGTTCTATAAATTCAGTCTGCACAACTGTATCAAAAACTAATATATTAATATTTTAAGATTCTTTGTTGTTTTTGCAAGAGAATTGTTAATTTGCTAATATTTGTACAGCAGATTTTAGCTAAAAACAGCAGTTTCGAATTGTCTAATTTTTTTGCTAAAATTAGACTTGTTTTGCGCTCTATTAACAAATAGAAATATAGCAACAAAAAATTGCTATTTTCGACAAATCAACTAGATAGTATAGAGATTACTCTAGTATACTTATATAATATTTAGCAGAGAATACTGAATATAATATATTATTAAATATATTTATCGAAACTTTTTTAAAAAAAAAACAACTCTAACTTTTCGAAAAAAAAAAAAATTGTATCAGTTAATATCGATATCTAGATAGCGTATCAAATATAGTTTAAAAAAAATTCTGCTAAAAATAGTATTATTTGTTTTGTTTTTGATTAAAAATTATATTGATTAAATTTTTTTTAAAAAAAATAATATAAATATTTAGACAAAAATTTCTTTTATATATTAATACTGTTGTCGACAATATATATAATTTTGTTTTTTCGAGAATTAAGCTAAATACTCTAATTAAACTTTTGAAAGTATATTTGTCTACAAAATAAAAACTGTTGCTAATTGTACAAATATACTTTTTACTGTAATTACAAAAATTTAAAAATATATCTGCGATTGCTATATTATTGCGCACAAACAATAACAATAAAAAATAAGTTAAAAATTGATATACGTAACAATTAGAAAAGAGAGTTAAAGAAAAATCTTGTTATTGAATACAATCAGATTAATTCAGATAATAAATATAATTAAAATTTATTGTATATTTACTAGAAGATTATTTGAACTAGAAAATCTATCTAGAAAAAATATAGAATTAGATAGCAAAAATATATTATTTTTTATATTATTGTAATCAAATTTAAGAAGCTGCAACTTTTACTTAACTTTTTATATATTTTATTAATAATAGAGATTCTGTCTTGTCTGCGCAATACTGTCGATCAAACTATATTAGTTTTGCTCTGCTAGATTGTTTCGATCTATTCGAAAATATAGTTTTTTTGTTTTAAAAGCAAAAACAACAATCTGCTGTTGTTTGTAAAACTGCTTCAGTATTGTATTTATATAAATTAAGAATTGCTTCGATATCTAACTATTTTCGCAAAAAAAAATTTTTTTCTATCGAATAAAATAGTAGAATTTCTTCTATCTCTTTTTTTTGTTCAGAATTTTCTCTATTTTTTATTTTTTGTTCTTGTTTATTAGTATTATTTGCGTCGACTTAACAGTATTAAAGTTCTAATAATAGAATTCGAGAAACAAAATATAAAAAATTGAATAGATTTGTTAATTGTCTAGAAATTGCAATCGATATATTTGTATTTCGACAATATCTACAATAGAGAACAATTTTATATATTTGTAGAAAAGTTTTTTTTTGAATCGAGTATTTTTAAAATTTTTGATAAAAAATATAATTTTGTTTTCTACTTTATAATACTAAAATTTGATTTTTTTATTATAATATTCTGTCTGCATTCTTTGTATATTTTTTAATTGTTTTTTTATACAATTGTATTTATTCTACAAGATTTGTATACATTTTCGAATAGCAAAAATGTTAAAATATTTTTTGTTATTTTAACTAAAATCGAAATTCGAATAATATTCGAATACAGTCTCGAGAAACAATATATTCGAGAATAAGTAGATAGTACTATTATATATATATTAAGCTATCGATAAAAGAGATTTTCAATTGTCTTGTCAATAGTTGCAATAGCAGCAAAAATAGTATTCTAGTATTTGATTTTGTTTTTTCATTTGTCTATTTGTCTGCAAATAAAAAACAATACTTAGTTTTTTTTTATACAAATACTATAGTATATCGCAAATTAGTAGTTACTAATAAATAATATATCTCTGTTGAATACAATTTTTTTTACATTTTTAAAAAAAAAAAAAAAATTTTCGAACAGAATATCGATTAAATTTTCTGCTGTTCAAATTAATTTAACTAAAATATACAATACTATTTTGAAAAATCGATCTACAATAACAAAAATTGTATTGTAAATATTATTGCTACTACAATTAAAAAGAAGTTCTATAATAAAATCTATAGAGATTTTTTTTCAAAATCGAATAAATACAGATAGCGCAAAAAATTTATTGTATAGACAATATTAAAGCGTTTTGAATTGCTAATATATATTGTATTCTCGAATATACAATTCTATTTCAACAAATATACAAAATTAATAGAATTTTCAATTAATTAGTATACAAGTTTTCTTAACTTCAAAATAATTTTTGTTTAAAAAATTATTGTAATACAAATACAGCAGTTTCGATTTCAATAAAATTTTATTCGATATATAGATTGCGCAAAAATAATAAAATAAATTGCTATTAAATTTCTATTTATATTTAGTATATTTGTTGCGCTAAAAAAGAGCAACTAATTGCTGTTTTATTTTAAATATTAGAATATTCTTTCTCTAAAATATCTCTATTGCTATTAACAAAATCGAGAAAAGAAATTCTATTAGATTTTTGTATTTGTATATTATATTAATATTACTGTATTGCAGTTGTTAAGTTACAGCACTTTTCTATATATTCGAGTTAATATTATTAGAAATCTCGAAAATATTTTTAACAAATAATTTATTAAATATTTTAGTATCAAAGATATTTCAAATATATAGAATAGTTTTAGTACAAATTAAAATTAATATTGTTTTAATTGCGTTTCTGATTAAAATAGAAGTTATTTTAATAATTGCAATTGTAATATTTTTGAACTTGTTCTAAAAAGTAGACAAACAAATTTTGTTGTTTATTTTGTTTTTGTAATCTAATTATTTTGACAATTTATTTACAAGATTGATTTTTTCTGTTCGATATTTAATTTCGAAATTATATTTGACAAACAAAAGAGTTTATCGAGATTAACAATAATTAAGAAATATTGTTGTTATAAAATACTTTAAATTGTTATAATCTGTTAGAACAGTAACTGACAAATAATTGTTTTTAAAATAGTATTATTACTGCTAAAATTTCGCAACAATAGCTAACAGTTTTTGATTATATATTTTATAGCAAGTTTCAACAAAAATTATTTTTCTAAAATAGAATACAATAGAATATTATATTGTCTAACTGTTGTTCTGCGTGCAGAGCACAAGCTAAAAAAAAATAGCTGCAATAACAAATTTCGATATATCGATCTCAATTATAATTCGATTTTTAAAATTGAAATATATTAATATAAAAATAGTAGTAAAAATATTAATAAAAATTTGAAACGCAATCAGAACAAAAATATCGAATAGAAACAATTTATTTTGTTTTTTTTATTTACTATTTTTAAATAGTTTGATTAAGAGTCTAATTATTTTTGCAAAATATTAAATAAAATATCAATAAAAATTCGCAAATTTTAGAAATACTTGCAACTTCCGCAATATAGTAGATTGAAATTATATACAAATTGATTCTATTTACAATATATTTATAACAATATTTTTGCTACTAACAATATAGTTCAGAAACTCGACGCTCTATATTAAAAAAATATATTTAAAAAACTTTATATATAGTTTGAACTATTTTAGTCGATCGAATACTTGTCGAACGTAATTTCAATACTTTTTGCAAATTTTAAAATAGATTAAAATATTGTTCAGATAGACAATACAAATATAGTTTATTAAATTCTGTAGTATTTTGTTAATTAGAGTTTAAAAGATAGCAAAAGTGTTAAATAAGTCGAAAAATATAATTGTATACTTAAAAAGACTATAGTATATACAAAATGCAATTTTCTATTTGTTTTTTTTCTATATACAAATGCGATAATATATATTTTTAAAATCGAATTTAATAAAATAATATATATCTATTAGTCGATTTAGTATTTTTTTAATAAAAAATAGTAAATATCTATTTTTAATAGTTATCGAATTTAGTTCTCGATAATTTATACAAAATCGAAAAATATTTTTTTTTTTAAAAACAAACAGTATCGAGATATTTGTACAATTTATAGATTTGCAAATATATTCTAATATTTGATTTTTAAACAAATAATCTCGAAATACAGCAAGTTTTTTTTCGAACAATATATACAAAGATTTAAACAACAACTTTGTGTTAGATTGTAGATTTATAGTATAATTATTTTTGTTATATTCTAAAAATAGAAAAATATTAGTTTCGAAAAAACAATTTTTGTACAATAAAATCTCTATCGAAATTTGAAAAATCGAGAAAAAAGTTGTTTTTACAATAATACTGATACTATTTGTTACAAATATATAGACTAAAACGTTCTTTATATATAATAGAAAATTTTTGAAAAAATCTATTATAATTTTGTTTTCTATTATTTGATATTTCTATATAAGAGTTTGTCAATTAATATACAAATTTGTTTTTATTATTTATAGTAGTTCGACAATTATATTTTGAACAATTTTCGAAAAAAAATAGAAAACTTAATACAATATATATTTTTTGTTGTTGCTATTGCAAATTCTAATATTTATATTGTAGAACTCTAGAAATTGTATTTCGATTCTATAAAAAATCTCGATTTTAACAAACAAAAAATTTGTGTTCTCTAAATATTATATTTTTGTTTATTGTTTAAAAATACAATTAATATACGTTTTTCTATTTAGAAATATTATTTTTTTGTAGTATTTGTCTAATATATATATAAACAGTTTTGTTAAAATTGCATTAACTTTTGCTTTGCAATTCGCAACAGCAACAATAATTGTTGCAAACTTCTCTAGTTTTTTGAATTATCGAAAATCTTGCTGATATATCGAAGCAATAATATTTTTTGCGTAATACGCAATATACTCGATTTTGCAACAACTGTTGTATTAATTTGCAGATTTTTTTTTTAAAAAAAAAAACAGTTGAAAAAAATATATTTTTGCTAATTACAATTGTAATATATGCGAATTTTGTCTATACAATTACTGTTACTCGAGTTGTTTTACAAAAAAAGTATAGTAATATTTTTATATCGATTTTGCTAAAAAAAATCGCAGAAATCTGATTTAGAGATTGTTTTGTTCGATTTTTATTTAAAACAATTATTTTTCGAAATAAAACAAAATCTATAACTTAATTTTTGAAATCGATTTCTATAATTATCTTGCAAGATAGTAGTATCTTCTATATGCGCAATTAGCGCAGCAAACGCGTTTCTTGTTACAGAAAAATTAGAAACAACAATAACTTTTTTATAAATTTTATTTTTTAGTTTATTTAAAAGTATATTTTGTTTCTAAAACTCAGTAAAGAATTCTAAATCTATTTTTAAATTTTTTAAATAAATAATAAAATTGTTTATGCTCTGCGTAAAACTCTGTTTAATATAATTGTATTTAATTGCAATAGTTAATTGACAATTCTCGAATAATTCTATAAAATTTATTAGATACTGTAAAAATTGTTCGAATATTTAAATATTTAGAACAGTAGAATTTGTCTTTTTGTAGTTATTTTATTGCGTTGTCGGATTGTTGCACAAAAAAAATTAATATTAGCAAATTTTATAATTTTTGATAGAAAAGAACTTTAAACTAGATTCGAATATAATTTTTGTATTTTTGATTCAGTTTTTCTATTTTTTGAATTTTTTTTTGTAATAATTATCTAGATAGAACGATCTCAAATTAAATATCAATTTTTGTTTTTTCAAAAATAATTTGTTGTTTTTCAAAATATTGTTTTTTAAAAATATTGCATAATATTATTGCGTAAACAATGTACTTATTTTGTTATTTTGTAACAAAATTTGAAGTTTCTAATTTTCTTTTAAAAAAAATTGATATTTATATTTAATAACAAATTGTTTCGATTTCTTTTTTTTTTCTCTAGAAAAGTTTTGTAGTTAATTTCGAAATTATCGAAAATAGAATTTGTATTTGCTTCGAGTTTGTCTCTAATTAAAAATTTGTTATTGAAGTTGCTATATTTTTTGTTTAATAATTCTCGAAAATCGATAACTACAAAGAGTTCTCTAGTTGCAACTGTATTGCTTTCTGTAATAGTTGTTTTTGTTGCAAATTTGTTCTTGTTAAAACAAGTTGTTTTCTTGAATTCTTGATTCGATATTCTAACAAACAATTGCTCTTAGAAGATTAGACAATTTATTACTGTAAAATTATACAATTGTATAATAGAAGTGGCGTTATTAAGACGCACGCTGTGTATATAGAGAGCGAAATAGAAAGATAGATCTACAGTTATAGAAAAAATAAATTGTAAGAATTCAGAGAGAAATTCTCGAGAAAAAAACTTTTTATTGTTAAGACGGAGTCTGGGCGCTGTCTTGACGCATAATGTGATTCGGCTACGAGTTACAGCAGAGTTTGGAATGTTATAGTTATGGCATTACAGTCTGAAAATTCTTAGCCAACTATTCGTAGACTTAAAATGAGATAGTAGAGAAGATTCCGAGCGCTTCCATCATAAAACTGGACGGGTTGTAATACACGGCAATAAAGATTCTTCTCTACCAAGACTAATAGAATAAATTACGGCTAGCAAATAGTGCGTTGATAGTGCAGATAGGAGCCAGAAGTAAATGCTAGGAGAAGAGTGAACGCTGTGTAAAGGATTGAGACGTAGCAAGAAGACTCGAGAATGTTGATAAGTAGCAACAACTTATAATTCGACAAAACGAAAATATTGTAATAGATATTATGAAGGCGAGCTGTCGCAATCTAGGTGCAAGAGAATTAACAATAGAATTCGCTCAACGAATGTTTGAGATAGATAGATATAGTAATTTTGACAGCTTAGAGAATAGCTTCTAGACATAATTAGGAAGACGTTTCTTCCTGTCTATGCTCTTGCTACCCAATGGAGTAGCGCAAGCCATTATCAACAAGCGAAGAAACCAAGACGATATTCGCCAATGTAAACACTAGTATTAGCACAATCTTAATTGCTAGCCATAATAATAGATAATAAACAGAGAAAGCTTGCGAGATTTATGTTTGATTCCAAACTTGATAAATTTAATCCTTGAAGATCCCCAAACAATTATAGTACAAATAGACTCGAAACTCGTGAATTAATAATTAGACTATTCTACTCTCTTGTCTAGACTACAGGGTTGCGTCTACTTGCTTTCTCCAAGACTTCTACTATAGTCTTTCTAATATTCGCACAATGTTCAATCTTTTGGCATACTAACTATTCGTCTTAAGAGAACTATATATTGGATATTTAATTTAGTTTAGTGTCTATATTGTTTATAGTTCTTAATAACTAGATTTCGCGTAAGCTTTGTCTTTGAATCTCTTAATTTCTAGCTATCTTGCTTTAATTCCAATATTGATATCTCGAGATACTTAATCGAACACTATAATAGGCAACGTATTTCCTATTTTTGAGTTAGACAATATATAATTAAACCTTCGATCTATAAAACTTTACCAATATAAAGTAACAATCTAAGAATATTAACGAATTTCTATAACAACAAATCCAAAGTTGTTTCTAGATCGAGACTAATAGAGCAAGATCTATTTAAGTTTTCGATATACTTTGCGTCTTAAATTCTATTATTCTTGAAAGAATTAACTCGATTCTATTCTGTTATTATAGACAATAGAATAATAAAGTCAAACAATTCTATCTAGGTTGATGTGTTGTTTTGAAGAGATTTTTCTTATTTCTCTTTAAATTTATCTAGTAAAGAGTTGTACAATTCTATCCTAAGTTTCTTGTTACTCGTAATTACGCTTATAGATAGTATAAGTAGCGAGTCTAAATCTTCTTTCGCTAGATAGAAATAAGTTAGAAGAACAACTTGTAAGAGTACAATTCGCAATCTAGAACATATAAGCTTTATTGTATCAAGCAGATTTCTATGTCGCAACTAGAAAGAAGTCAAGATTTTGGTAAAACTATTATACAAATTATAGTTTTTCGCGCGATTAAATTAAAATCTCTTTTATCTATTTAATTAGTATTTTGATTAGACAATATTTAAAGTCTTTAGTATAATTGTATAATTTGTATATTTTGTAGCTTTTTTCTTGCTATAATATTTATGTTAATTGATAATTAAAGAGTTACAATAGTTAATTGTACTAAAATTAATAAAAAAAATTGTTTAAATATTATATTTAAAGAATATATTTAAGTATTAAATACGCAAAATATAATATAATATTAAATTGTATATCTTTGTTATTATCTCTTAATATTAAAGAAGTTTTGCTAAATTAATTAACAAAAAAATAAAAAAATAAATTCTTAAATAGATTAATCTTTATCTTATTATTTATTCTAACAAAATATATTTATATTTATATAACAAATTTAATATTATTGTTAATCTTTAAATTATTGCAAGAATATTTCAAAAAAAGAATAAATATATAAAAAAGTTAATATATAAATATTTTAGTAATTATATATTAATAGAGGATTTAAATCTTCTATTGTATTTTGTAAAAAAATTAGATATAATATAATATCTAGCAAATACAACTATTACTACGCAAAACAAGTTAGATTAATTCGAATTTAACTTACTTTAACTTATTTGCAAAGCAAATTAAAAGCAAGTTTTATCTCTAAGAATTTAATTCGAATAACTTAAATTAAGTCGAAAACTTGTACAAATTTAAATTTAATATCGAAAATTTGCGTAAAATTTAATTTGTTACTTATTTTATATAAAACTTAATATTAAGAATTTACGTAAATTCTTTTTTAGTTATCTTTTTATTTGCATAAGTTGCAATTTCTATCTCTAGAATTTATGCAAAGCGAGTTTTCTAACTAAAGATTTAATTTGAAATAAATTCTCTAGAAACAGAATTTGGTTTAACTTAACTTATTTCGCACAATAACAATTATATAAGTAAAAAATATATTAATTAATATTTCTAAATAAATTTGTTACTTATAAAAGAATTAACAATAGAAAATATAAAAAAATATTACAAAATTGCGAAACAAAGATATATATAATATTTAAACAATTAAAGAGATAATTAATATTATTAATATTTATAATTAAAAAATATATTGTTTAAATTATTTATTATAAATCGATTATATAAATATTCTTTAATAACTTTGTTTGTAATTATATTCTTTTATTTATTATATTAGAAATTAATAAAGATTTTAATTTAGTATTTTGTCTAAATAATATCTTTACTTATAAAAGTAAAAATCTTTAAGAAATATATAATAGTATTAATATTATATTAATATTTCTTTCTTTATACTTTTGCAATTTTAATTTTATAAAAATCTTTTTTATAATACTTAAAAAATAAATAAAATATTCCAAATAACGCGCAAAGAATTACAAAATATTTAAGAAAATTTTGCAAAAAATAATTATAATATAAAAATAAAAATACAACTTTAATAAATTCTTTAAAATATTAAAAATATATTTTTTGTATTGCAATAATAAATATAACTAAATATTTAAAGAATAGTTTTATAATTTATATTTTCTTTAATCTTTAATTATTTTAATATATTTAAATTAATTGTATTAAACTAAGTTATTAAGTTTAAGTTAAATATTTAATTCGAATCGAATCAAGTTAATTTCTAAATTTAAAATCGAAAAGTTAATTTAATTTTAATATTAAAATTATTAAATTAAGTTAATTTCTAATATTAAAATTAAAAATTGTATTATATAAATAGTAATATCTTAAAAATACAATATTTTAACAAGAGTAATATATATATATAATATATATTAGTAGTTATTATAACAAATAAATAAAATAGTTTAAAATATATTTAA
>JAABUW010008937.1_pt1 | contig 11567 bp, 17 predicted proteins | sample 5560081 | NCBI WGS metagenome assembly JAABUW01 (sample SAMN10711882, study PRJNA513363) | rock metagenome | isolation source: Antarctica rocks | place: Antarctica: Victoria Land, Knobhead sud | reverse complement strand
GGGGTCACAGTCACAGGCTTGTTGCCGTGGCGGTGGTCATCAAGTCTTCGTGGGCTGTGACCCCTTCTGTGCAGCCACGCGTGTAGCTACGATCAGTCACCGTAACCGCTCTATGTCTGTTGTGTGTGACTGTCGCAGGAGTCTTGACCCCTTAGCAGAGCATTAAAGTCTAGTTGTCCTCTGCCGACCTTGTGTGTTGTGAGTTCGGCATAGGCCACTGCTGCATGCATGAGGAAGGACTAGGTTGTTAGTAAGCAGGGTTACTATCTTGCAAGCTGTGCAGCTTAAAATGTCAATCATCAAGATGTTGTTTGATCGTGTGCAGCTTCCAAATTGTGCTAACGCTACTTGCTACTGGCTACAGGACCTGGGACCAACAGAAAGCATGAGTCACTTGATACTGGCATGCGGCCACACCAGAAGACCTGGCCAAAAGGCAATGTATGACAAGAGGCGTGACAATCAGCTGGTCTGCCATGCATGTGGGAAGGACGGTATTCACAACCCGGGAATCATTGTTACCAAGAGAAATGCTACATGCGAGGAATGTGGCAAACTTATTCTGGCAGGAGTGCATAGCATTATGTACACTGACCGCAATGGGTGGGACATGCACCTAGAATGTGTTCCAGCAGATGAGCTGGCCGAGAAGCTGAGCGAGCCACGCGAGACCTTCAGTTGCAACCCAGCAAAGTATGCTGGCACATGTGCTGCATGCACTGGGGAAATCGCAAGAGGCATAGACTCAATAGAGTCATCTTGGATTGGATGGAAACACGAAGGCTGTGACGTTGGCACGTGCAGAGACTACATCGCCATGGTTGGCAAGCTACAGGGCAAATTTTCAGGCAGCGACATGCCTCGTGAAGCGCACAATTTTCCAAGCTTGGAGGAGTTCACAACATACGTTGAGGAGCAGACTGCACTACCAGGGTCTGGCAACCAATATGAAGCTGAGATCCAAGCACTGATCCAGGGTCTGAAGACAACTGCAAAGATATAGAGGTCCACTGCAGCAAATCAAGCGTAGATGAGGAAAAACATGCATTTCAGTCTGTACAGTATCTGTACTGGTGAATGTCCAAGACCAGTTGCTATTCTTCTATTTGTGTATATGCTGCCTACCCTGTTGGTTGTGCAGTGTAATCTTTAGGTCTCAACCTGCAGCATGTAGTATTTACAAAATTGTTGCCGACCAGTTACGTTTATGACAGTTGTTTACCACAACACATGTACAAATCTCATTACAGTGGTCTACCACAGTAGCATAAGGTGTCTGCTAGGGTATCTGCGGTTTCTATAATGAACTGAGTTGTATATCAAACTCCGTTGTGTACACACACATCACTAGTACAGAACAGCATGTGAGACTGAACTTATTGTCTTTGAGCCAACCAACCACAAAAAGCATGCTTATAAATGGGTCTCTATTGTACAGTGATGTGACAATATCATTCTGGCGCACTAGAAGGCTGCATGGCTGGGTCATGCTTTGTAGTATGCTGGCATGCTGCAACGCTGTTGCTGTCATGGCTGCACTTCACCAGACGCCATCTGCTGCTCAGCTGCCCATCTCCTTGTCCTGCCTCTTCATCACCCTCAAACAAGCATCATAGCTGAAAGGAGCATTAGGCTGACTGGGGTCATAGGCTAATCGGCGAAACAAGAGGTTGAGCATGACATCCAGACCAGCATACAGGGGTCGCATGGTGTCCATGGGCCGGGGCTTCAGAATCTCTGGCAACTGATCTGGTGGCATTGAAGAGTTTGCTTCTCTGTCGAACTGCCATGCTAGGATGTTGTCATACCTGCATCATTCAGCACCAAACACAGCCTGGTCAAGCCAGCTTGCTGTACCTTGGAATGCAAGTCTTAATGCAAACCTTGGAGGCAAGCCTAGGGGCAAAATACGTAAAGGACTATTGCACAACACCATCTGTGTAGCAAGACAATCATTATGACAATTGCTGTGTCTGAAAGCAGAGGCAGCGATCTGTGTGACAACACATGCTAAGGTACTGGATCACTGTGCTACCATGCAAAACTGCCTGCTTCTGCCACTCACTAGGCTGGAGAGGCATCCCACACCACTCTTGACTGATTCAGTGATGGTCGTCAAGCACTCATAAAGTCGAGCCACAGTTAAAAATGAATAAGCTGCAGTTGCAACTGAACAAGATAGAAAAAGAAAAGAAAAGAAAATTTTACGCTTTTCAGTGATTATCATGGGAGCCTCCTAAGGCGGCAGCCCGGAGCTGTCTAAACAAGCGCATGAGTGCCTGCAGCTTGTGCTGCACCATCACGCTTCCATGACAGCAACATCATTACTGCACCCCTACCCCCTCCATAGGAGTGTTTTCAGCAGAATAGTACACAACAGACAGGAAGTTCTGTCAACAACATGTCAGATGCACTAAATGAAGATGATACAGCAAAAACACAGAAGTAGAAGCTGACTGCAGAACAGCATACCCGGCATCTTCAAGGTCGCTATAGCTGGGCAGGCTCTTCAGCTCAGCCACACGCGCCAAGGCCTCCAGAAAGTCCACAAAGCTGATGGCCTCATGCCGCCCAAAGTCCTTGATCTCATCAACGACCAGCATGCGGGACCACAAGAAGCACAGCTGAGCCTGCTGTAGCCCTAGGTCTGCGTCCAGCAAGTGCCCTGCCTCCAAAAGCCCTAGCCAGCTGTCCATCCTCAAAACCTGCAAGAGTAGGCCACTGCTTTCTTGGTCTATCAGACCTTGGAATATGCAGTACACTGTTGCAAAGTTCTGCCACTGACGCAGGCCAGGCAGCATGCTTGCAAGCTGGTTCACCTGTCATTGGCACAATGCTGCTGTATGCCCTTGGAGTGCTGTTGAGATGCAGCAGCCTTCAACTAACAAACAATGTGCATTTGCAACAAGCTCATGCCACAGTGCTGATGCGTATGGAGCTTCTCCACAGTCAATACACAAAGTGCCCTTGAACAATGCAATGCAATACCTCTGTCACACAGCGTATTGACACCATTCACACATGAGCTGCAGACTGACCTTGAGTCTAAGACCACCACCATTAGGTGCCCCCACCATTAGGTTACCTGTGTCACACAGCGTACTGGCACCAGTTACACATGAGCTGCAAACTGACCTTGAGTCTGAGACCACCACCATTAGGTGCCCGCCTGAAGGCAGTGTAGATGGCCTTCAGCAGCACCAAGTGCTTCTTGTACAGCAGGTCCACCTCCTCCGTGTACAGCCGCTCCGTACGGAAGGTATTGGGGGCCGTAAGAGCCACGGAGCGTACACCAGGCATCAGATTCTGCTCGCACAGCATCTGGACTGCTGTGGCAACGCTCTCTGTTTGCTGAGCCTGCATTCCAGATATTGTGCAAGCACATGTCTGCACACCTCAGCTGTAACATGCCTTGCAGTCAGTCACACTAAGGATGCTAACAAGAGAAGAGCCTGACCACCATTTAGATGACAGTAAAAAAGGTCAGTGACTCAGCGTCATCTGAGGTTGACGTGCTGAGTCATGCCGTACAGCAGATCATGCTTCTGCAGAGACTGTTTGGGCATGTCAACAAGGAGGTGAAGTGTGTTCTGCCACATCACCAGCAACATAACACCAGCAGTGTGATATTGCATCTGCAGGCGCAGGAGTACCTTGCCATACTTGGCAACAGCCAAGCGCACAATGGCCTCCAGGAACTCAAAGCGCATGAGGGCATGCTCATCATTGACAGCCACAGAGGGGTCCTTCTTGTCAGGCTGGTAGTTGGCCACAATGAACAGGGTGTCACAATCGCTCCTCCGCACGTACTGTGAGTCTGCATCTGAAATCTGCACAACAGGTTGGTTCGGGTGATGAAGCAATCACTGCAGCATGCTGTGTCACAGATGTGCTGTTCCAAGCAGATGTCACTGACACTCCTCTGCACATACTGTGAGTCTGCATCTGAAATCTGCGCTACAGGTTGGTGTCTTTATGAAGCAGTGGGTACAGCATGCTGTGTCACAGATGTGCTGTTCCAAGCAGAAGCAATGCAACAGGTTTCCTGTCTTGTCCACGCATAGGAACGCACCAGAATGTGCAGTGATGTGTAGGAGGTGTCCTTACATGTGCTGCAAACTGAGCAGGCAGACAACTCAACCTGGGTTGCTCATACAAGCTGCAGCCAGACTGCACATGATCAAATTCTGTGTCACTACTCACAGCACATTGGCAGCTGCCAGGTGATGACCTTGACATCATGATAGGCTAAGGCTGCAAGCTCACTTGGCATGCAAGTTTTGCTGTGATTACCTTGCAGTCTTCCAGCATGCCAGTGAAGTTGTTGAGGCCCATGTGGAAGACATCAGCACTGGTGCCAGTCGGATAAAAGGTTAACGCTGAGTTGATGAGCTCGTAATACTGCCGTACTATGTCATGAATTTCTTTCAAAGCTACCTTGTCTTCCACTGGTGCCTGCATTAGCCATGTGCCGTCTGATGTGCAGCAGTATTGTTTGACAACTTGCGAGCAGTAAAGCAACTGTGAGACTAATTGCTGCACGGACAATAGCGACACAGCACTGCCTCATTGATCTGCTGTTCCCACCTTGCTGTTCTTGTTCTCCCTGGCCATCATGGTGGCAAACTTCTCCTTGTTGCAGGCGCGAGCCCAGTCGGCCTCGAACATACGGTCGCGGCAACCGGGCGTGTCCCAGAAGCCGCGCGAGTCGGCTTCTCTCAACCTGGGCCGCCAGATTGCACTCTGCTCCACCGTCCAGGCTGCCCGCACCTCTTTCTCTTCCAAAGCTTCCTCCCTGCACACACAATTGACTATCAAGCATCTGCAGGGCTACAAGCCCAGACTTTGGTTCACGGTGTCTCAGACATGCTTGGCACTACAGGAAACAGGAAAGCTGCAGCATCTGTAACAGTTCTGCTTGCGTGACTTGAGCCTTGACACAGCATTGTGCCTGCACTATCATGCAAATGCTGATATTAGTGATGACCCCCTGATGGCGTTGTAGTCACCGAAGGTGTACACACACACACACACACACGGCAGATCTACCATACCTTATGTCGACCAGCTGCTGAGTGATGCGGCGCGCCAGTAGCACCATCTGCAAGTTCTCCTCCCTCAAGTGACCAAAGTTGGACAGCTTGAACCTATTTGGCTGCTGCACTGGCAGAGTATGCCTGCTAGGGAGCGGCACCAACCTTGGCACTGGCTTAAAGGGAATGAAGGGGGGAGCACTGCCAGGAGGCTTTGAGATGCTATTCAGCACCTGCAGCCAACATACACCATGTCACAGCTCTTACAGTGACCTTGCCATAATCTTAGCCTTGAACAGAGTGTCACAGCAAGGAGCAACACAGCAGCTCTCCCTCAGTGTAGCTGCGCAGAAGCCAGCATGCTGTGTTGCATCACTGGTCAGACAAAATTGCATAGCACAGCGCAGCAGCAAAGCAACAAGCAAAGCACTGACAAGTCAAGGGATAAGGGCAACTCACAGCAGCTAGGGGCATGTTCTGCTGTAGGGCCTGGGGCACTGAGGTGGGCCTCTGAGGGGGGTCGCTGGGCAGAACTTCTACTTCGTCCACCACCACACCTGCATGGCAGTAAGATATGTACACCATCACACATGTTGAGATGCGCAGCATCTGTGCTTGAAGCTGCAAGCTGCAGCATGGAACAACACAACCACCGTCTTTCTCACCAACATGCAACAATATCGACACAACCCTGATCATTCAAGCAAGACAACCAGTACAATGGCAGTTGCATTAGGCAAGTTCTCAAATCACAGCTCTGAGGGCTGACCAGCATCATAGTAGTAATACGCCTTCTTGCCATTGGGCAGGCGGTAATAAGGGAACAGGTCAGCCAGCACCCGTGCCCCCGACACATGCTCAAAGAGGGTCAGGCGGGGTAGGCTGCCGTCCAGGGCCCCCTGGCTGGGGCGCTGCTCAAAGCCTATGGTGGTGCGCATCCTCTGAGGAGCCATCACAATCTTCAAAGTCTCTCCCTACAGATCACACACCACATGGTAAGGGCTGTGACTGGGCAGATGGTGGGCTGAACAGCTCTGTTCAATCCCGAAACATCTATTTTAATTCAACAACGTCATCCCTACAGTGGAAATATCAAGTCAGAAACGGCTGGGGACAGTAAAAACGCATTTCTACATTGTGGAGATGTCTTAGGTTTGCAGACAGACAAGCATCAAATCAGGCAGTTAGTCAGACAGGTAGACTGACAGATAGACAGAAAGCCAAATTAAGACTGACATGCAGACAGATGAAGAAAGCCAAATGTGCACACAGACAGAACTGCAGACATGAATCTTGAGCGGGCAACGTGACATGGGCTATCACATGCAAAAATGCAATGCACCATCATCAAAGCTCGAAACCACTCTTACTGCACTCAGTTCATAAACAGAAAGGACACAAGGACAGTGGAATCAGCATACTGGACTAAATTAATACACAGTAAGGACACAATGACAGTGGAGTCAGCATGCATTCTCCACTACTCACATTCTTGACTCCCAGCAGGGACCTCCTAGAGCTGCGCTCAGGCCCAGCTTGTGCCTCCTGACCCTGCTGTGGCGTGGCCAGCTGTGGCAGAGCGGTGGCAGCCTTCTGCTGCTGGGGCCGCAACACTGTCATGGCAACTCGGCCACCGCCTCGCAGGCTTGTGCCAGGCCTTTCCAAGCTAGCTCCTAGACTGGAGCCTAGTCCTGATGCAGCACTGTTCTCACTGTTGCCTGCTGCTGCCAAGCTCGAGGCGCCTGCATGCAAAGGAGGAGTGCATCCAAATTGTTTTGCGCAGTGAAGAAAGGGAAGGGAGAATCGTTGTTGCATGGTGTCCATGACAACAAGGCTGGCAAGTCAAGAAGAGTCTGGCCACCTTTACAAGAATGTTTGACAAATTTGCTCTGCAGGTCAAACCTCATGAGCACAGAAAAGTGCTGAGCTGGGGCAGTGTAGCATAAAGAAAAAGCCTGCTCTGCTGTAGGCAATCAGGATGACCACTATGTTTGTGCTGAGTAAAGGCAGTACAGTGTAGAGAACAGTGTGCTGCGCTGTAGGTAATCACAGCATCTATGCTTGCTGTCTGCGTAAGTGTCGAAAACTGCATCAGCAGAAGCATGGTGTGCATGCTAGTAGGCACGTAGCAACCAATGGTACGCGCTTGAAAATGAACGAATGAAAGCATAAATGGATGGATGCATGATTGTTTAGATGGATGGATGAAAGGTGGATGGATGAAGAATGGATGGATGCATGGATGGATACATGAAGGAGGGAAGGACAGGAGATATTAAGGAAAACAATGCATCTTGACCAACATCAGCAGCATCAACAGCAGCTGATTGAGCAGCAGCAGCAGCAGCATCTAACACCAGCAGCAGCAGCAGCGTTGACAGCAGCAAAGCAGCAGCAGCAGCGTGCACAGTAGCAAAGCAGCAGCAGCAGCAGCAGCACCTGTGGTGGACACCAGCTGAGCAGAAGCAGCCAAGTCCTGAGTGGTCTCAGAAGGGGCGTCTGTGGTGAGTAGGCGCTGAGCCACAGCTGATACCACACTGCCCTCAGCCTGTCGATACTCACTGTACACACACCACATTTCCCTGAATCTGGTCATACTTGCATGAACTGACATGCAAGCTGCCATCTGTGAGTCCTGTTTGAAGCATAGTTCAAGCACAAACAAAGATGCAGAACAAGGTGGCTTGTCCTTGCAGCTTCTGCACACATCAAAGTCGTGCTGTAGAAGATTGCTGCATTTGTTGAAGGCAAATCAAAAGCTGGGTGGTTCAGGCTAAGACACCTGGACACAAGTTGCACCTTTGTATGCAACTAGGCAGGGCAGGGCAGGGCAGGGCAGGGCAGGGCAGCGCGGGCAGGGCAGGGCCGGGCAGGACAGGGCAGAGCAGGGCAGGGCAGGGCAGGGCAGGGCAGGGCAGGGCAGGGCAGGGCAGGGCATACCTGATAGTGGGGCGCCACCGAGCAGCCCCATCTCTTTTCTTGAGCTCAGGAGGGTCCTCTGTCCACAGATCCCTCAGCGGCCGGCACAACAAGTGGTTCAAGAAACGCATGCTGTTCCGCTCATTTTCCAACCACTCGCTCAACATCCCAGACCTGAAAACATAGCCAGCACTTGCTGCAGCTCTGTTGCAAGACAGCTTATGGTCCAAGAGATTCTCTATTCATTCTGTCCATGTCAGCAAAGTCTGAAAGCTGATCTGACGGCTCATTTCAGAATGCCTATCTTGCCAGAGCCATATGCTTGGCTGCAGAGAGAAATGAACGCCAGCATTGTGCTGATTGTCTTTTGATTGATGAAGCATGCAGTCAGTCCTTTGGTGCAAGAAATGTTCCAGGGATACATGCCTTGAGAGCTCAAGCTGGGGCAGTTCCTGCTCCTCCACCTGCCCTTGCCTGGGACTCAAGCTGTTGAACCACTTCAGAAACTTGGCTCGTGAGTCTCGAGGCATGGTGCTCATCATAGTAGCAGTCATATCAGCTGCTGGCCTTGGGCTGAGCATGGAGGAGGCAGCAGCAGCAGCAGCAGCTGGCACAGCAACTGCCATGGAAGCTGCAGTCATGGTTGCAGCAGGCTTGAAAGCTGACATGGTCTGGCCCATACCCCTGGGGCTCACCTGGGGCATGCCCCTGGGGCTTGTCTGACCCATTGTGTCTGCATGTCCAGATAGCATGTGTGTGGCATGCCACGTCATGAGGGTATGAGTGAGTGTGTGAGTAAGTGCATGAGTGAGTCAGCGGGTGAACGAGCGATTGAGTAAGCAACTGAGTGAGTGAGCGAGAAAAGGAATGAAACTGTGCGTGATGGAGTGAGTGGGCGGGTGAGTGAGAGCATGACTGAGTGACTGCATGACTCAGCAAGTGATTTTGTGCATGATGGAGGGCCAAATCAGCTGCATCATGGCTTACACAGTAACTTCGACAGCGCACTGTTGCACAGTGTTATGCGTCTCCTGCTGGCAGTCCTGTAGATATGGCTACACTGTGTGATGTGCACTTGACGGCAAGACCTGTTACCTTGTTCAGACACAGTTGGCCTTGCTAGTGTGAAGTTCATGAGTCTCTGCTCATCAGCCTCAGCCACAGCTGATCCTTGCACCATGCCCTGTACTTGCCACATGACACTGTGAGGGTTGGCGCACATAAGGTGCACGCACAGACACAGTATCAGACAGCCGCAGCAAACACACCAGACGCACAGTGTACTTGTCACAACTACCTTAAATGGGACTTACACAAAATACCATGATGCCAGCAGCAAAGCGCTGCAGCAATAGCACAGGTGATGAACAGCTCAACGAGCCTGCTGCGAAGTTGCACAGCTTGGGCAGAAACAATCGAAGCATCAGCTTAAGCTTTGGTCTGATATCACTAGCACACGGCAAGTTTAGGTGTGCACTGTGCGCCACCACAACAGCAGAATCTACATCATTTGAAGTCGGCAGAATAGTCAGTAAAAGTCTACAGAAGGCGGCAGAAGTTGGCAGGGGTCAGCAGAATAGACATCTTTTGAAGTGCAACAACTCCCACCTTGGCTTTTGGCCTGATGCTGGTAGCAGAAGGCAGAATTGGGGTCCCATCAGGAGCCATCACAAAGTTGGCGCTCCCCCATGCCTTGCTGGAAGTTGACACCTCAGACCTCATCAGTCCTGAGGCAAATGACTTCTGAGGGCCCAAGCTGTGCACTGACTGAGCAGCCCCCGGGGCTGCTGAGACTTCCAGTTGGGGATGCCCTAGGGCTGTGCCCTGCTCTAACTCCTGCTCCCATGCTGCTGTGCCCCTCAGCTCGGCCCGATAAAAGCGGGTCCTGAATACCAACAAGTCTTCTTCTATGAGTGTGCACATCAACCAGGCGCTCATGTGTTGTGGTGTCAGACATGGAGATCCAGAACATGCAATGAGGGGATGCAATGTGCAGGGCAATTTGACACTAGATAGAGCTGGCTACAGTGATATCAACAAGCAACTATGGAGGGCAGATCTGGCAAGGGCAGAGTGACGTCAGGGGCAGGGCAGCCTTCACAGCAGGGCAGGGCAGAATGAAAGCCAGGGCTGGGTAGAATAAACAGCAAGGAAGGGCACGAGGAACAGATCTGGTAAGGGCAGAGTGACGTCAGGGGCAGGGCAGCCTTCACAGCAGGGCAGGGCAAAACTCAGGCCAGGGCTGGGTAGAACAAAAAGCAAGGAAGGGCATGAGGAAAAGAAGCACAATGGCGCATTGAGGAGCAGGGCAGGGCACCTGTTGTTGGGGTGCAGGGCGACATTTGACAGGATGCCCCCACACAGCCACACCAGCTTCTGCTCTGTCTCCTTGTCTAAGAGACCGTCTGACAGCACATCAGTGAAGTAGTAGTTGGTGGACAGCAGTGTCTGCAGACCATGCTTTGCAATACCCACCTGCACACAGCAAAAAGCTGATGTTGAGCTGCGTAAGTAACGGCCATCTTCAGGCAGTGTTATACTGATATTTGTAACGATATACACAACATATATACCTGTCAAGTTTGATATCTGGACAGTGCATGTCTATGTCTAGATGGGGGAGATATGATGCAGCTGAGACATGTCAAAATGCAAGTCTTGGATATGCATGCAAGGCAGATGCATGTCACAAAGCCCACATGTCTAGTCTGTCAAGTTTCTGTACAATAAGAATACAATAGATAGTAGACAAGTGACAGTTGACAGCAACCTGTGAAGATTAGCCAGGCAAAGATATTGATGCAATGTGCATGCCTGCAACTGAGAACAGTGCTCAGTCACAAACAGCCATAGTCCAGAATGTTTGCTTGGCACTGGTTGGTTGGATGTTCATGTTTATACGCACAAATGCACATGGGAACACATTTTCCTAGCTAGTGGATCTTTTAAAACAGCTCTAGCTGCACACACAAATGCTGAAGATCCATATATAACGGCTGTGTGGAACAAAGGTGTCCAAGAGAATCATGCATACAGTACATACCTGGTTTGCCTTGAGCACAGACAGGTTGAGAATGGCTGCAAGGGTGCATGTGAGACACTCCAGCACAGCAGGCCTGTTGCGCATGTCCTTCTCGTACTCAAGGGGCTGGTCTGCTCCCTCAAAGGTGCGCCTTCTGGTGCGGCCTGCCAGGGCTGCACCCTGCCTCAGGAACTCATACCGCCCCTTGCATCGCTGCACCAAGCCTGCACGTATGCATTACTTCATGCATTCAATCCATGATCAATGTGTGTTCATTCGATTTTCCATTCATTCGTCCAATAAATAGCTTCGGCTATGGTCAGGTGTCGCTTCTGAGTCACTCTGGTAGAATTTGCTGAAGCACAGGTTACAGCAGAGCTGATCTGCAATCTGAAGAGTTGGCAGATAAGTGATGGTCACTTTCAAAGGAAGTCATAGCACTCCTTCCATTGCTGCATCATGGCTCTCATGACCATGACAACCAGTCTTCATTCAAGACAGTCATGACAGGTTCACTGGCAAGCAGAGGCAGCAGTGATGATCGATACTGGGGCTACTCAAGCACTGAATGACTTCTTGAAATGGTTGCAGTG
>JAABUW010008936.1_pt1 | contig 11567 bp, 16 predicted proteins | sample 5560081 | NCBI WGS metagenome assembly JAABUW01 (sample SAMN10711882, study PRJNA513363) | rock metagenome | isolation source: Antarctica rocks | place: Antarctica: Victoria Land, Knobhead sud | reverse complement strand
AAATACAGACTGCATCTAAGCAAGAGAAGGGCAAAGCATATGCATAGGTGCAAACAAGCTAGGCTTCCTGTGGTATTGTGTGAACAGCATCATCTTCCATGTCAATGTACCAGCAAGCTCCTTTCTGATGCTTAAAGCTCCTTTCTGGCGTCACAGCTGCTGCTACTATGTGATAGACTTCTTTGGTGTGTGGTGTAAACAGCATCATCTTCCAGGTCAATGTCTCCATCAGTACCAGCAAGCTCCTTGCTGTTATCACACCTGCTGTCACCCAGAATCACGGTTTGAGAGATGCTAGTGTGCGGCCGCACAAGCTGCCCTAGGTCACCAGCACTCAGGTCATCTTGATCCACATGTGACCCACCAACAAATCCACCTGCAAGGCATATACAATTTGGAGGCGCAACACCAAACAGAAGCACCACCTGGTCGACGCTGCCGCAAAAGTCAGCAAGAGCCAGTACAGACAGCCATGCTTGGCAAGCTGTCACTACACATAGAAAGATGGTATAAGAACCAGCAATAGAGGTGATATGAGGTGCCTAGGCAAAGCAGCAAAGGCAGTGTGAAGACTGCAGCTGAGCTGCACACTGCTGAGGGCTGAGATTTGTAGCTTCTCAGACAAGCACAGTCTGTTGTTCAGGACCTTAGTTCTCGCGCAAGCAGATTCCTGTTGCGACCGGCGACACCCGAGCCGACTCCGCTGGACTGCACACAAGATCAAGCCAGACAAGCTCAGGGCCAGACACACAGAGCTGCACACAGGATCTGCAGTGCGCGCGCAACCAGAGACGCGTAGTCTGCCATCCGGCGTGCGCGCGATGCGGGTCGTGCGCGTGTGAACAAGTGTGGTCTGCATCACTGCAAAAGTGACCTTATCCTTGGCCCTTGTGGTCTCCAATCAGGGGAGATGGAAGATCGACGCCGCGGAGGTCCCTACCGGGGCCCTCCGCGGCGTCGGTTGGCCATGGCCCCCTGCTCTGCAGGCAATGTGTTCTTAATGTTTTATGGATACACTTTCCCAGAACACATTGGTTTGCAGAGCGGGGTGAAAGCCTGGATCATAGAGCTACTGTGTCAGACACAGTATGCAGTCAAACAAGGTTATGTTGGGCCATGCGATGCAGTAAAATGCATTCCGCAATATTGCCAATGGCTACCCAATATTGAATACGATATCTCGAGCATGAATGTATCTAGATCTGCAACCTTTGCTTTCTGTGTTGAGTGCATGCGGAAGTCAATACTAAATGAGAATGCACATGTGAAAGCAGCAAGCACAGTAAGTCAACCAGCAACATCATTTGAGCGGTAATAATGTACTGTGAATCGTTCAGCACCATGTCAGCATGCGCAGCGCATTGAAGGGCCCTCAAGGTTGACATCTGTTGACGGCCACATCCACATCATCAAGAGTGACACAGTGCGTGCTCAATGTGGCAGCATGTCACTTGTACGCTTTGCGGCCATCCTTCTTGCTTGTCAGAGACCCAACAATGTTGATAGTGATCAGAGCTGCAATGGTTTCAGCTGCAGCCAGGCCTATTGCCTGCAGCCATCAAAACACATGCTCAACACAGATCTTGGTCAGACAGGCAACCAAAAGTATGGCAAACGCATCGATTATATGGTCAAACATACTGTCTGTGCAATTCTGCCCAGATTCATTATTCTGACAGCAAGGCTTTAATGGCTTCAAATTTGCAGCGATGCAAAGATCACACAGTGTGATATCAGTGACATGCAAAACAGAGAAGTCACCTGCTGAAGTGCACTTGAATCTTGACCTACACTGGTCACAGAAGGTGCTTCAGGCAAGGACAACTTGCTGGCTGCATCGCTGGTGGACTTGAGAGCTTCTGTGGGGTTAGGCAGGGAAGGGGGGCTGGGCAGAGATGGGGCTTCGGGAACAGACTTTACAGCATTGGCAGCTGCTGCTGCTGCAGCTGCACACAGCACACAGAACTGACATTGCTTCACTACTGAATACATTCACACAGGAAAGGACACTACGACATTTGTCATGACGGTTTCTATTTACTTGTCATGGTTGTTTCTGACCATTGGTGAGCTGCATCTTGCGATGGACTGAAGTACAAGTTGGAAACTGTAACAGCATTGACACTCATTGCATCTTCAGCCATGTGAAAAAGCAGGCTTGCAGAACAACTATGATGCCTTGCTATCAGAAGGTCTGTCTAGCCCAGCCTGCTTGAGCTGTCCTGCTTACCTACAGCAGCCCCAGCAGCTGCTGCTCCTCCAGCTGCTTGTTGGCTCTCACCTTTGCCTTTGTCAGCAGCCTGCTTGGGCTTGCTCAGAAGGCCGCTCAAAGGGTTGCTTGACAGTGAGCTTTTGGTTGCTGACCTGGCTGCCTCATTTGACTTGCTGGCTGCTTTGTCTGCTGCCTGTTTAGGCTTGGTCAGTAAGCTGTTCAGGGGGTTGCCTGAAGGGGCGGCCTCTTTGGCAGCTTCTTTTGCTTGATCAGGCTTGCCCAGCAGCTTAGTCGGGGGTTTGTCTGATGGGGCAGCCGCTTTTGCAACTTCTAATGCTTGATCAGGCTTTCCCAGCAGCTTAGTCAGGGGATTGCCTGATGGGGCAGCATCCTGGGCTTTGCTTGCAGCCGCTTTGCTTGCCTGTTTTGGCTTGTTAACCAAACCCTGCAAGGGCTTGCTGGAGGGTGCAGCTGCCTTGGTAGCATCAGTTGCAGCGTCCTTAACAGCTTCAGGCTTGCTGAAGATTCTACTCAAGGGGTTGCTTGATGGAGCTGCTTCCTTGACACTGTCAGCAGCTATGTCAGTAGCTTCCTTGGTCTTCTGAGCAGCAGCAGAGGTGACCTGTTGAGGCTTGCTGAGCAGGCTGTTCAGAAGAGGATTACCTGCAGGGGAAGACTCTGCAGCTTTGTCACCGGCGGCCTTTGCCACCTCTTGCGGTGAGGCCTGAAGGCAACACACACAGCTTGTTGAAACCATGCCAATGTGCAGATTGCATAGACCTGGTCTGCTGTCATGACTGGCACAACTCATCTGTACAGCCAGTATATATGCATCTGACAATCAGGCAGGGTCCTGCTTTGTGTGTGATAGGGCATGCACTTTGAACAAGCCAACCATTGACAACACCCAAGCTGGCCTCATTGTGGTGCCTAAAGCTCAGAGGAAGCATGCAGCCTGTGACTGGTTACACAAATCCATGCTTATCCCTGCTAGTTTCTGCGTGTGTTGAGGGGCTGGAACAGCAAAGTTGCATGCAAAATGGCAAGCTTGCAGAAAATGGCTGCGGCGCCAAAACGGTGCCCATCAGGTGCCCACCTTGTTGGTACCAGTGCTCTTAGGGGCAGACTGGAAGAACTGGCCCTTCTTGGCCTGTACTGCCTCCTTTGCTCCTTGAGGACTTGGGAAATCAAGACCCTGCAGCAGCGTGTGGCGACGCCGCTTGAGGCAAGTGCTAAACACAACAGATATACAGTATGATCAACCTGGACTATCTCGGCGTGCCAGCAATGCCAACAGCTGTGCCAAAACAGAGCAAAGAGGTGTATCATGGTGCCATTACCAATGCACTGATGATTGCGTCCTCATGGTGATTATTGTTCAACTTATCAGAAGCAGACCTGAGTGGCACCCCTGGTGATGGGGCCCTGTAGCTTGAAGGCCCCCTCTGTAGTGGCCACTTGCAGCCCTGACTTGGCTGTATCCTGCAGACATGCCCAAGCATATGCCTTGCATAGCATAGTGCACCTGCTAAGACTGCCACTGTGACCAATTGCCAGATAAACAAACAGCTTTATTGGGATGTACACAAGTCGTGATGTGTTCAACAATCACCGCCTGCAGCACTGTTGCAATTTGCATTGCACCAAAGCAAATACTCGACAGGACTTTGTAACCGAGCACATGCTAGCAAAATGCACCGGATCTCTTTTTGCTCCACACATACTTTGCATCCTGCACTTGTGTGCAAAAATTAAGGAGTGCAAGCTAGACGCACAGCATACTAGGCAGCTGTGGTCCCCACTACACCATGCAGGGCTTTCCGGAACTCCTGCATGGTCACAAGGAGTTCCTATGCCGCATGCATCCTCTGCTGCACGACAAATCAACATGACATGCATGCGGGGCTTCGGCGACAGTCATGAGCAGGCTCAGTGACTCACTGTGACTGCCTCTAAAGGTCCTGATCGCTGAATGGGCTGGGGCTTTGTGGGAGAGCCCTTTGGAGTGCCCTGCTGAACCTTCTTGCCAAATGACTTCACCTTCAATGCACAACGAGATTATAGTGTTTGTTTTGTCCTCAAAAACACATTTTAGGATGTGTAAAACAAAGGCAGGGAAGATGCTCAAGGGCCTTGACACAGAGTGTGCACATACTTTATGTTGGCTGACAACATGAAGCGGAAAAAAAAAGTAGTGCTGCAATGTATTGAAGCAGAGAATGGGAAAAGTTTGTTGAATTTAGGATTCTGATTCACATACCTGTCCAGCTGCTTTGTCAATTGGGTTGTCAGCATTTGTGGTAGCGTCGCTACTTGTCAAGGTTTGCGCCTGATTGCTGACTTCACTCACAACTGTATTTTGTGTCATGTCCTGAACAGCAGACAATACTTGACAATGTGCACTGCCACTTCAGGCAGCGTTGCATGCATGCAGCAAGCCTAATGTAAGTCAACAACAAGGACCAGTGATACATGCCTTAAAAGTCTTCTGCGCTGAGGGGCCCAAACCCTTGATGCCAGTGCCAGCATTCTTTTGCAGCAATTCTGTCAGCAAGTGTCCCTGTGCATGAATACAGATTGCATTTGCATATGTGTGCACTGTCAGTGTATAATTTCTGAGAGTACCTGTCCATAAGTGCGCTTGGCGTCAGGATCTTTTGCTTCTGCAGTCAGAGGAGTAGACAAAAGCAGTAAAGCTGCTGCTCCAGCAGCGGCCGCATGCTGTGGCAATGATTGCTTCCTGCACATAGCTTGCATGCTGAGTCTTGTGTAAGGACAAGCGTTGTGATCGGTAAGAGACTTGTAAGCCTGCACGGAGTATGACTTGGCAAAGCACAAAAGCTGCAGTGGTCGATAGTGCGCTGACCCGACGCACCAGTTATCGGCGCTGGTGTCGCTTGCCGTTGAATGTGCTGGCCTGTTCACGGGCCGGCGCGACCCTTGTGATCTATAAGCTCGGAAGGTCGGGGACGACGCTATCACGTTTGTTTCATGTGGTGCTCGGACTTGGGACCGCTGTAGATGCGCCTGCATTGCAATTCACCACTGCTTCAACCCTGTGCCGGAATCGAAGCGATTATATCGAGTTGAGCAATCCTCACAGTATCGCAGCTGCTGCCCAATCGCGAATCTTTCAAATTTCCCATTTCCAGCCTAAGCATTCGCTCTTTTCGCCAGACAGGGCAAAATACACTGAAGGCGCACATAGGATAATTGAAAAGCTCTTCCCTCACCGAGCTAACAGCTGGGACCCAACAAGCAAGGACACATAGGACGGACGTGAAATGTTCAGCATTGGGGTTTCACAAACTTTAAACATATTTTCATGCATCATATGATCATGAGTTTGTGCCAAGCCCGGATGTTTGTTCAGCTTTGCAGCCTGACTACTGGTATGCACACGGTCAATGCAGCATAGCTGTAAATCTGGACTTTCACACTCAGGAGTGACCTGTTTAATGCGATCTAAATACCACTGCTTTTGCCTTCATTTTATGATAAAGACCCACACAGATCTCAGTTACTGGTACTGTACCAGATCAGAGGACAACCACAAGAGCAATCCTATCAGTAACAATTACATACATGTTGTATAGTGCACATACTCACACACATCTAAAATCTGAGGGAAGGCCAAAGACAAGTACCACAGGCTCCTGCTGGATACTTTCTGTGATGCGGGCTTTGCATTAGTTATGCATACAGTACCGATATGTTGCAGAAAATGTCTTCTGAAGAACACCTTGGCTGCATCCAATCCCATGAGGGCAGACTAATCAGGCTGTTACAGACAACAACCCACACACACTGCCGCTGCTTCTTGCTTTGGGACTTGTAGTTTTAACGCTGTTGGTTCTGCGTCGACTCAACCTGCTAGCTTCTGACATGCCACTTGCAATGACTATGCGTACCCACATGGGCTCCCGCATTTCACCCACCAAAGTAATGTGGTCCTGCTTTACACTCCAGGGCCAGACCCAGGAGCCCTGCAGATGGGCCATTTCCTGACGAGTGCCCATCTCCATGAGACACATCTTGAGAGGGACAGACAAACTTGACGTTTGCCATCTGCAAGTACGGCAGGTGTCAGGTTGCAGTAATTGCTAGCTTTGACTAATGGCCAAGGTCAGCAAGGTGACGAGAGCCTTGTGGCCGTCCATTGTCTTGGTCTATTTGCACAGTACTGCATGCGCTGTCAACATGCGCAAAGGGTGCAACATGATACCTGTACACTTTGCCGCCCCAGCAAAATTCACTTCCTGTCATCAGGAGCCTTGGTCCCATGTCAGCTATAAGGGTGCCGTCTTTCCTTTCAAATGTGACATGGCCAGCAAAGGGCGACTTTCTGATTATGATGGTGCCAGGACTTGTTTTGCTGCCGTCTGACAGCTGCCATTCTGATGCAGCAAAAGGGCTGAAGGTCCTGACTTTGTGCAGATGATAAGAAATATCACCATTCTGCAGCAGTGACATGAACTTGACTTCCAAGGCAGTTATGATCACTGCCAGGCAAGTAAATGCAAGTAAGCTGCTGGTCACAGGTTTGGCGTTCACGTCAAACAAATTGGCGCTGAAAAAGGTGAGTACCTCCGAGACTATGTCAAAGTGCCTTGAGTCCTGACTGAAAATGTTAAGCTGCAAACCATCGAAGACTTCCTCGTTGTATTGCACCGCAGTCGATTTCATCAAGTCCGCGTTGATAGGCGCTGCGAGCTGGGACAAGCGTTAGTACTAAGGCCGTGGATATGATGGGGACTTCAGGACCTCGCGAGGTCTCACCTGCAGCTGCGGAGTCTTGGCATGGTGCACTAGGGACCGCCGTCCGTAGGTTGGCAAGGTTCGCTGTGCCGTCGGACACCATCATTTCCATGACTGTAGTTTGAGCTAGCAGCAGAGACAATTCGTCGATGTGCCGGGCATCCTGGCAGTGTCGCTAGGATAGCTCAGCATCCCCAGGCTGCGCATAGTAGTTTCCAATACCGACCATGACTTCTCAAGGAACTTCCAAGAAGGCATACTCAGCGCATGTGGCTCCCACGTGTATCATGTTATTGATACACGTCAAGCATACCATTGCGCGTATGACGAAATACAATCAGCTCAGGTTCTATATTAGCCAATCCCACACTTTTTATTGCAGCATGGATGTGCATTGCTGCCAGCACACTCAAGCCTTGCAGGCATAATTGTGCTGTTGAAACAGGGCAGAAGCATTGGCACTACCACCCAATGAGCAGAGCCCTATCACACTGTCAAGCCTGGCAAGCATTGTCCTTTAAAGTGGCTAAATCAGGGATTTGTGCTGCAAAAACGTATGCTAAAGTGCTTGCCTAAGAAGGCCAAAGCTGCTGCTGTAGCTGTGCAGAAAGCTCTTTGTCTGTGCACCCCCGGGCACTGGCCCAAACTCACCCTGAAATTGTGCGCCCTATGACACAACACACACAGGTCAGTGCGCCTTCAACAGTCTGCCGCGAAAAACGTTGTCTCCAATCCGAAAATGCCAGACACCCCAATCCACACATAGAAAATCAGGTCTGATGGCTGATAGATTGGCAGCACAGAAGCAAATCACAGCATACATCTGAGCCTTACAAATACGTGTTACCACATTGCAGTGGCTTGTGCAGTGGTTCTGTTAAAGAAGTTGATCACCTGGAAAGCAGACTTGGGGAGCGCATCTTGCAGCATCTGCTCCTCTTCATGCGCAAGTGTGACACAGGAGTACAACAAGCTGCCCAGCTGCTGAGGGTTGCTGCGGACCTCTTCAGGTAGACGACTGCTATACCTCTGCAATCATGCACAAGCATGACCTGGCAGGTTTATTGCCCCTGCAGTGGCCTGCCAACAATCCACAATGACAAAAGTCTGGACTATGCCAGCAGCAGCAGCAGCAGCTGGATGTGGTGAAACAGAGAGAAGACACTTGGGAGCTAAAAGCACCAAAAAGTACCTGCATTTGCTTGAGGATGTTATGACGGGCCCAGTGGGGGTCTCGCACATGCAGCTGCACCACTGATCCCTCTGGAACATCTGCTACTGCCACCTGAAGAGCATGCACATGCTTGATGATCATTGTTAGTTTTTGCTCTGCAATGATCAATGCAGATGTCTGCTGTTCACGTCTCGTGCTGTAGATTGCTGCACGTGGATGCTGCCTGTGATGTACTGGGCTGTTGTAGGTGGAGTCAGCAGGACATTGACAAAGGCACAGCAGTGTAACAGCGCTGAACGCAGGCGCAGCAGTTGCTGATAGACAGCTATCAGCATCATGGCAGTCATGCTATTTGCCGAAGAGTGTGCATGCACTGCTGCACAGCAGATGCTATGCAATGCAGCATGCTTCCCTGACAGCTGGTGAGGCTAGAAATATCAGGCAATAGCAGTGACTGCTGGGTCTCTTGTGTCCCGTGCAATTAAAGCAAGTAACATTTCTGCAGTGGTTGCAAGCGCTGTGTTGGTCGTTGACATCATGCAGCCTAGCCAGATGCAGCATATGTCACCTGTACTGACTGGTCGCTAGGATTGAAACTAGAGATGTTGCGAGCCACAAAGTTTCTGCCATCTCCCAAAGTGTCTAGCCCAATCTGGATTTGCATGTCCCTGTCCCTGTCTGATAAAGACTGGAACATCTGTCGCACCTGCATGAATCAGGTAGGAAGCCTCATGCCATTGTGCTTCAACAGCAGTTGTGTATGTCAGCCTGTATCACCGTGCGCTCAGAGCTTCTACATAACTGCAGAAGGCAGCCAATTCCACCAGGTTCCCCTGTGCAGTGCTACTTTGCAAGGCTTTGGGTGCTGGCTTGCATGTGCATGCAATTTGATACGTCGCTTCAAGGTGCTGCTTGATGTACTGTTGGGTTGAGGCACCCCAAAAGAAAGTATGATCACCAGTCCGTCATCAAGTGCATTTTGACTAGCACACAGCAGCACAACTGCTTCCTAGAGCAGCGCTTGAATGTACGAGTCCTCATGTTGAAGCACTGAAACACCATTGGTGCCATGTTTTACAAGCATGCGCCAATACAAGCCTTTGTCATTGGAATGCTCACGGCAAGCATTTCTGGAGGTGCAAGACTGGCCTGGCATTTGCTTGGGTTGCTGCTGCACAGCCTTGCAGTACCGACACGAAATGGACTTACCATGAGCAGAGCAGTCTGATGGTCCAGCTGGAGAATGGTGCCCCCATGAGAGCTGGTCACAGTTGCTGCCTGCCCCACAGGCCGGCAGCCCTGGTCACACAGCGCATCCATCTGCACTCACCAGGTCTCAGCCACCAGCCCAGCTTGACGTCATGTGCCATGAGTAGGTTTTGGAACAATATGTTGTGTGCCAGACAAGCATAAACTAGTTTGTACCAGACGCTACCTTCAGAGGCCGTGAAGGGCTAGACTAGCGTCAAAAGAGACTTTTGCCTGGAGGTTACTGCTCGGTGTTGGCAAACAGACTAACCCTGACATGCAGGTGTTGCACAATGCTTGAGACATGCCTCCACGACCCCTCACCAAGCGCTAAATTTTTGCTTTGGATCCATATGCAGCTGCATGATCAATGCCATGCTCATATGGCATCATGGGCATATACAAGCCAGTGTTTTCAATTGATCTAGAGGTAAGACAGCTGGAGCTAGGCAGAACCTGAATGGGCCCATGCATGAAACAGCCCACAGCCCCGTCATGGTAAGTTCTGTTGCCCAGGAAGAGGGCTCCCCTCAGGCTGCGCTTGCCCCCCCAGGGGTTCTCACCCCAGGCGTTGGGCTGAGCCACCCCTCCCACCAGTGGGCAAGGCACAACCCCTTGGATCCTGGAGATGAGCTCATCTACCTGTAGGCACATTTGATGCTATTGGCTCGCCTGCTTGGCAAGAGACAATGCTTGATCACAGAAGCATTGTCGGTATGCAAGCTCAGCAACACTGTGCGGCAAGCGCTAGTTTGCTGCAGTTGCAGGGAAAGCCTTCAGTGAGCAATGTATGCAACCTATCAAAATGGACTGCACCTGGACAAAATGAGGCTCTGACAGCAGAACAGCTGCAACATTGTTGGCGCTGCTGCTAGCTGCATGGCTGGACTGGACAAGAGAGTCCCACTGGCCTGGCGTCAGCTCAGGCAGGGAAGGGCCCTTCACATGGAAGGGCATCAGCTCCACACCTGCAATGGAGAGAGCATGGCAGTCGATTTTGAGTATGTTAGTGGAGATGGCAAGGATTTGTTGCTTTGAAGACGATGTGAGTCTTGCTGCGGTTTTCATGATTTGGGTTGAAAAAGAAGATGGCCGCAGCTGAACATGCAAGACAGAGACAGGCATCGAGACGATGCACCTGCCAACAATAGACATATGCACAGACACCACATGCAGACCGGGCATGCATGTCACCTGACTGTGGCAGATTCAGAATGTGCACAATGTGGATCAAGCCAATAGCATGATTTACATCACTGCAGAGTCATGCATGTATGCAGTACGGGCAAGTCAAAGGGGATAAGATCTTTCTGGGATGTACCAGGCATGTGCGCTGCAAACAGAGAGACGCCTGCAACATTTCTGGACCTGTTGGTGAGCAAGCCCTGAACAGCTCCTCCCATAAGCACAGGAGGTGCGTTCTCTTTGCTGCTGAGGCATTCTTGTACAAACTGCACAGCTATATTCACGGTGTCAAAAGTTGGGGTTCAAGTGCTTCACTCAGCAGGCTCTGCAAGCTAGATCACTTGTTGGTCATGACTCTTACCGAAGGGGCGTATTCAATGTGGCTTCCGTATGCATCCGATGTCACTAGGAGCTGGCAAAAGTGCGGATGCCGACTTGGACCAAGCTGCGACTTGACACTGGTTATGCACTCGACAACAGCTGAGGACAGCTGGGGATTGCTTGAGTACGCAGTTGCAAAACGGAATGTGTTCGCACGCGCCAGAGAGCTGGCCGTTTCAGATGCTGCGTGATAAGGCAACAGCACTGATCCTTGCAGCACGGCCTTGAGCACCTTTTGCTTAGATGGACTCAACCACCTCGGCATCAACGAGACTTTCGGTGCTCGACAGTCGGTGTAATTGCATACCGTTTCAGCGTCATACCCGTACAGGTCACAACGCAAAGTTTCCAAGGTATGGAGACTGCATTGCAGCACTGCAGTCAGCTGACAATATAACCAGCTGCAGCCAGAGCTGCAGGTAATGAGTCAAGTTGAACTGAGTTTCGAACAGCTGAGTGATCGTGTTGACTGGAACACAGATTGCTGCCGCTGTTACGTCTTTGCTGACAGTCCAATGCAAACCCATTAAAGCAGTTCTGATCCAGCGCGCGCCTGCTGCCTGTTCAAGCCAGTTGGACACACACTGCATCTGAAGTGCTACAGTGTGA
>JAABUW010008934.1_pt1 | contig 11567 bp, 9 predicted proteins | sample 5560081 | NCBI WGS metagenome assembly JAABUW01 (sample SAMN10711882, study PRJNA513363) | rock metagenome | isolation source: Antarctica rocks | place: Antarctica: Victoria Land, Knobhead sud | reverse complement strand
CTAGCACAGGGCTGAGGAACACACATATAAGAACCGAGTTCTTTCCTGTAGATACTTTTCTTCCTTAGCATTTATCTATTAGTTAAATGACACCCCTATGACTCGCTCTAGGCCGGCCCCTAACATTTTTCTCGAATGTCGTTGTCATATAATCGATGTTGCTTCACTTCAGTGATGAAAATTGAGAAAGCAAGTAACAGACTTTCAATTCTAACTCATTTTGCAAAGCATCATATTAATTTAAGTGCTTCGCTCAGCTCTTGCATTTGTAATCTGAAGTGTGTGCATTTCGTTTGTTGAATGATCTTATTTTTATGATCATTGTGCTTCAGATATTCATTTCATGCTTCTAATGTGTCTTATGTTTTTCATATGATTTGCAGTTGTCTTAATTTCATTACTACTTTAAAGCAGCTTTGATTTCAAAAGTTTCTTACTTAATTTGACAAGAAAATTAATTTCTTGATGATCTTTTGTAACACTCTGATAATCTTGCACATTCTGTCATTCATCATAGTCTTGTTGTCTAAAAAGCATTTCAAAGATAGATGTATTTGCAAATAAATATTCAATGCTTCTGTATTCATTTTTTTTCAAAGTCATCAAGTCAAAAGCTGCATTAAGATTGTTTGTAAATATAACTTTGTAATGATCAAAAGATGATTCAATTTCTGATGCAGATTAATTCGTATCTTGTACTTGCATGTCATGAACTGTATTTTCTTACTGCTAAAGACTAAATCAATCATCGTAAATTAATTGTGAGCTTTGCAAGTAATAATGTCTGATTTCAGCAATAATTTAAGTCTTACATTTATAATGATGTTTAGCAAAGTATTAGTCATCATATGACGAGTGAAACATCTTCACTTTTCTCAATGAGAATAATGTAGATTGAAATCTTTTATGATCAGTTGTTCACAGTCATTCTTAAGTAGTTCATTCAAATGAGAAATGATTAAAGATCTTTCTGTGAATGTAGTAAACAATGAGCATAAATTGTAAATGTTTAAAAGTCTTAGTATCTGCGTTTTGTCATCTGCGTTGCAAGTTAATATTCTGATTGAGCAAATGTTTAACTTAGCTGTTTCTACTATTCATTGATTGAATCTTAAATGTTTGTTAACGTATATGCATGTTCTTGATTGAGATGATGAGTTTTTCACTAAATGAAAGAAGTTGTGTGCTAAGCTAAATGACTGTGAATCATTGTTGTTGCAATCTTACTTCTGTATAGTTACTATGTTGAATTCGCGAACTTTTCTGTCAATTAAAAATGATTTTTGAATTCTTAATGACTTTCTGATGTTGTATTGTAGAATTTGTAGAAAATATTGTTTTATCATAAAGTTATTTATAGTTGTTGTTGACTCTGCAATGAGAAGACTCTTTGTATGCTTTTGATCATCAAGAATCTTTCTCACTTTCTGATTAAACATTTCTGAATCTGCTCAGATGTTGTTTCATTTAAGTCACTACTTATGCAAGAGAAAAGATTGACTCATCTTTTCTTGATCTTTACTATCTGTCAAGCTGATTCATCAACAATTTAACTGCATGTTTTCAACATGATTATTGTTGAACTCAAGAAGTTTGTTGAATCAAAAAAGTTCAGAAACAGTAAAAAGAGTGCATGATTGTATTTAAACATTTCAAAGTATCTGAACAATCTATTTCTATAGATTTTGAATGCTTATTTCATCTGCTGTCATCACTTGAAACAAATGTGTCTTCAAAGTTCATGATTTTCATTACAGTTAACACAACATCTTTTATTCAAAGACATCATGCACTTCTTGATGTGATATTTATTGAAAATATGTTGTATACGTTGCATGCAACATACATAAAGCATAACTTCTATGCTGATTTCTTTCTTAGACTTAAGAAGTTACTCAAAGAGAATTTCTTGTGACAGATTCACAGTTCAAGATGAATAAAATCTCTCACTGCTTAAATTTCAACAATTTACTTCTTAAGCATGAGTTGCAGATGTTTCATCTGCAATACATATGTATATCACAATCAATTTCTTCTTTAATTACATTAACATGCATTACTGTTTTCTTAAGTTATACAGATGATGTCTTTAATTAGAAATTGACTTTATCATCAAGACATTTGAAAGTCAAAGCTCAGTGAAGAAGTGAGATTTTTAAGATCAACAATCATCATCATTGTATATTACGTCTTGCAAATGCTCACTTCGCTTGAAAGTATGTGACTCATTTATTTCATGTTATTTGTAAAGATTTTTCTCATGCAGATTGATCATGTTTTGCAAAAATGTTTATATGCTACACTTTTAATCAGACAGCATAATTCAATTATTCTTTATTAACTTGCTTATGTTTCTCTTCTTTTAATGAAGTCTTTTCATCAATATATTACTCATGTATAAAATGTTTGTATTTAAACATTTGTTAAACAATATTAATGAGATTCTTGAGTTTACTCATGTTGAACTTAATGAGTCTTATAAGTTGCTTATATCATAGTAATAGACACGTAATCTTAACAAGATTTATACATAGTTAGCATGTAAATTTAAAAAATGTTTGTGATTTAAGTTTTTTCTGCTAATCACTTTCAACAGATCAAACACAAAAGTGTTTTGTTTCAATTTTCATCATTATGATGATAAGATATTGAATTGAATGATTTTCATAAGTGATTTCTCTTATAGTTTTGCATTCTATTTAACTTTCTTATCTGCGTACAGATTGCTTATAACATGCACATTAAGATTATCAAAGTCTGTGCAATCGCGAAAACTTTGCATGTGATCAATGCATAGCATTTCATCATCATGCAGCATCTTGATATCATTCAAACTTTTGATAATTTCTAGACTTTACTGTAGCTAAACAGTAAATTCATAGTCAGCATCATATACAGATGAGTTTCATTGCTGATTTAAATCAATGTCATAAAAATGTATAAATTTAAATCAAATTAAATCATTAATATATTAAATTTTTTTCTTTCTTTATTAAGTGCATGCAGTCTATGACTATAATACTGTTTAAATGCTGTATGTATGCTAAGTTACATGTAATCTGATCAAAGTTACTGCTTTATATTTTCTCATTAATCAATCACATCGATAGTTTGCATATATAAGTGCTTTCGCTCAAACTCTTATAATCATACTTTTATTTTTCTTCATTTCTTTGCACTTTTCACGTTTTACTCTTTCGTTTCTAATAGTCATTTTCTCGTCATAATTCAAGTATTTTTCAAATACTTTAATGTTGCAATTCTTTCAATTTTGATGATGAACAACATTAATATTGTGATGATCAAGTTTACTAAATGAATAGATGAGATTTATAAGAATGATATGACAATGTGATATTCTAAGCAGACACAAAATGAGTATATATTATGATAAAGTTAATTATTAAGAAGCTCTTGATAACTCGAGAAAATTGATTGACTATAAAGAGTTTGTTAAGCATTGTCAAGTTGAGCATGACATAACTCATGATATATTAAGTTGAAGATATGATGTAGTCTAAACGATGTTTTGACAAAGTCATAAAGTTTCAGAGTTAACTCAGATTTAATCTTTAATTCAGTTTCTGACTTTAACTTCTGATCTAATTTCTATGAGTTAATTTATCATGATCATTGTCTTCTCTTCTAAGTGAGTTCATTCTCGATCTCAATAATTAATGTCTTTGTTTACTTTGATAAATGATGACGTGCACTCATTGATTCACTCTAGAAGCTCTCGATAAAAATCTTCAAATCTTTGTAAGAAAATAAGAAAAAGAGAAACTTTTAATTGAATGATGATTCATCTTTGATTATAATGTGTATAAATGACATTATAAATAGTATATGTGATGTGTAATTGATGTAAATGACAGCAATGATGACGTGTAAATAGCACATAAACATTGTTTATCTTTTGAGTAAATAATGTTGTTGAGATGATAAAATGTAAACAAAAGTGAATAATAATTATTGATTTGTTTATTGCTCTTTCAATTTTTCTCAACTTCTCATTTTCTTCAACTTTATTTTCTTTCAATCATGATCATATTTTTATCATTGTATGATTACTTTTGACAAATCTTGAGTATATTTGTATTGTAAGAGTAAAAGATCTAAATCATAAGTCATGAATGTGCAGTGACACTCAAAGAGAGTTGTAAGATGATGAAGTTGACTGATGCTTAAGTCAAGATCATTATGAAAGTAAGTGATATCACAACTTGAGATTTCACGACTATTACTGTGATTAACAGTATCATAAGTCTGCTCAAAAGACATCAATCAGATGTGATGATCATGATGCTGCTGATGCTGATGATGCTGAATTGCTTATGATGATGCAAATGTCATCAAATTCTGATTGAGAACTCATCACTTCTATTATTCAAACTTTCGAGTATATTTCAACTATCAAAGAAAAAATTCAAAAGACAATGAGAAAAGAAATGATTGCTGATGCTTCATCAATAATCTTGTTGAACTCACAGACTTTGCGAAATCAAAGAATGATGATGAGATTCACTTATTCAACTTTTTGATGTTGTTACTGATGCTTTTCAGCTGTCAATTGTGAAAATAAGCAAAAGAAGCATTGCTGATCTCAAAGTTCTAAATAAAGTGATTTGTATAAAGTGTGCTCAAGTTTTACACATCGAGAATAAAGCATCGCTGTGTGATATCATCTTTCAAAGAAAGACAATGTACAAGAAGTGTGCTTATTATGCAAGTAATGAAAGTTTCTGTATTGCAATGAGTATACTTATATGATATGTTTGCTAAACACTCATGATTCAATGTCTAGATTCTCGACATTTGCATTTCAATTGTCAATGAATTTTTTCGTCTGCAAAATATTCATGATAGTGTAATTAAGAATGAAGAAGAGAATGTCACTCTGAAGATATTCACTGCTCATCAGAAAATTCTTTACAAGAAGTTGATAACAGCGACTTGTGTAAAGAATTATCTTAAGAGAGTTCACAAACTTGAGTCTTTAAAGATTCAAAAGCTCATTCTTAAAGAGATGATGATTGTCAATGACATTGTCAGAGAAATTCTGAATGTAAAGCGCTTTGCAATATGTTCAATCTTAATTATATATCATTTTGTTAATGTTTCTAATTGTTCTGATATATTTTAACATAATTTGTCATCTTTCAAATCTTTATCTTCACGTCTCAATGTAAATCTGACAATGAGAAAGAAGAAGAAGTTTGCAATCTTGCTTCATGTGAGAGATGTTTGATGAAGTGATGATTGCGCTTTCTTGTTGAGCGCGTTTGAGCATCTTTGCGCTTTTTTCTTCTGTCTGTTGATTTACATATGTGATTGCTTCATTAGAAAACGAAACTATCATAATACAGTGATTTTTCTTTTCTAATAATGAGTTTATGCTTGAAAGTTAGTGATTATGCTTTTCGCTCATGTTTCAACCTCGTTTCAAAAGCTTCTATAAGCTTCGAGACATCTTTCATATCTTCGCTCAATATTCATTGATTATATTCAATAGAATATTCTTTTCATTGTATCTTATAATATAAGATTTTCTTTCTTTTTCACTTCTGTAAAATCTTTTCTATCTTTCATTCTTACTCATCATCAATAAGCTTGAGTATAAAATAATCAAGTATAAAGTCATCATTTAGTCTACAATTATACAACTTTAAAAGAAATACATGAAAGACAGAATAAACTCTATAAATAATTGAAAAATCAAGATGATACGTCTGCTTGTTTATGAGTTTCTGTATATGAAAGAACTCTATCATCTTATTTGATAACTTCTTGCTCAACTTCTTCTGCTTCAGGTTTTTTGCTGATAGCATGACTAAATCGTTGACATTAAAGAACTTAGACTTATGTTTTCGATTATAGTACTTTGTCTGAGCATTGATTGCATTTTGTCATCATTACGTCAACGTGTTTCACACATCTTGCAGCATTTCAACGCGTTCTTTTGCTGCTGACACTTCTTCTTTCATAGCATCATTCTTGATGTGTATGTCAAAGATTAACTCATAGTCATACATCACTTTAAAGAGACTACAGCTCAATGAAGAGTGCTTCATCTGATGATACATGAACTCGACTATGAGTAGAAGCGTAGCTCAGTTGTCTTGCTTTTCTGAACAATATATTTGTAAATAATGTTTCAGTGTTTGATTCTGTCATTCTGTCTGATCGTCTGTTTGCGAATGAAAAGTGATGCTTAGTCATCGTTTCATCTTGACATGATAGCAGATCTCTGATTAGAACGCACTGATAAATAAACTATCTTTATCAATAACTATATCATTTGATATCTCATATCTTAAAGCAATCTTCTTAAAGAACAACTTTGCTAACTTTATGACAGTCAAAATCTTCTTTATAGACAAATAATGCGTCATCTTCATGTAGTAATTAACTATCACAAGAATCAAGTCATACATAACTTTTTTTCATTTACTAGATGACAGATCTGTTATGAAATTCATAGTAATTTCTTTTTATGAATTTGTGAGTTGAAGTAATGATCTCAACTCATCATATGATAAATGATGTTTCATCTTTACTCTTTAACAAATGTCATAAGTATTTATATACTCTTTGACATTCTTGATCATACTTTTTCAGTAATATTTGCGATTTAATAGCTCGCTGATCTTGTCAACATCAAAATGTCTTGCTAACAAATTATCATGATGATGTTTCAATAACTCTTTTCTGACAGAAAGATCTTCTGAAACATACAATGATTCATTATATTCTATTATTTCTTGACTATTCAATGTTCAAGCTTCGACATCATTCTTTCATATACTCGTCGTTTCATCTGCTTTTAATCTCACAGCAAATTCATCTTCTTGCTGTAAGATCTTAATGAGTTCAACTATGAATTTACTACTGAAGTCATATATCATTTCATGAATTGTCAATACTCTGACAATTGCATGTGAAATGAGTTGTTTGCAATCAACAGTTTCAGCAACAGAATTAAGCTGTTTCTCAGCTACGTTGTGATCTCTATGAGTCAACGTTTCATCATCATGTCTTCTCAAGTTTTCAGACTCAGATCGAGAAATTTTATTTCTTAAGAAATGTACTTCATCTAAATGCGTCTTTTGCATTGCTAAAATCATGATTTCTAGCAGCATACTTCTGACATGCATTGCTGAACATCTACTCATGTTTTCATTGACACTGTGAATAAACATTTTCTTGACTTCGTTAATTATTCGTGTACAGTAAATTTCATCTGATGACATGCTTTTGACATGATTGACTGAATATCTTCTTTCACTAACATTGTGAACAAACATCTTCTCGACATCATTAATCACTTGTTTTTTTTTATTTTTTTATTTCTTCATTAAGTGCATGCAGTCTATGACTATGACACTGTCTAGACGCTGTATGTATGCTAAGTTACATGTAACCTGACTAAAATCGCTGCTTTATATCTTCTCGTTGATCAATCACATCGATAGTTTGCACATACAAGCACTCTCTCTCAACTCTCGTCATTGTACTTTCGTTTTTCTTTGTTCTTTTGCACTCTTCACGTTCTACTCTTTCGTTTCTAATAGTCATTTTCTCGTCGCAATTCAAGTATTTTTCAAATACTTTAGTGTTGCGATTCTTTCAATTTTGATGATGAACAGTGTCAATATAGTGTCTGTGTTTTTGAGCTGAGCTTTTTCCTTAAGCTTTATCTGCTCTGCTCTATAATGTCTGCAGTTCAGCAGTAAATGCTTCGACGTTTGTCTTGCATTGCATATTTCATAGCATTTGTTCAAATTATTCTCTGATAATTGATGCAAATAGCTCTTGAAATAGTCATGTCTCATTTTCAACTGAATAAAGATTGAAAACGTTAGTTTATCGATTTTTCTCAGCTCTTTTAGTGATTTATGACTTAGATTCACATTTGATATGTGCTTTCAATACTGATTTTCCTTCTTGATGCTGCTTTTTCAGACATTTAATCATTGTAATTTCGTCTCTTTGCAAATTTGCTTTTTGACGAAGCTTATGATGATTGCTTTCGTGTTGTTAATAACTGATAAATCTTGAGCAGCGCTTTTGATCAATTGATCTGCTTTTTCATTCTCAATAATGCTCTTGCGACTTGATATTCACTGTATGCGAATTTGACACTAATTCTGACGTAAATTAATCAAGTTTTGTTGTATGTCATTGAATAACTTCGCATTAACGTTGCTTTTTGCATTTAGTCTTTGCAATGTCATTTAACTATTCATGTACACTCAAATTTCGCTGTTTTTGAGTGCTTTTTTGCAACATATTGCGATTGCATTGCTAATAGCTTGCAGTTTCGCTTTCGTTGTGATTATTTTGTCAGAAACGTTTATCATCTTGCTGAATCTGATGAGTTCATGCGTGAATATCACTATTGTTTCAGTTTCTATTTTGATCTCTGCTATCTTTTTTTGAATTTGCGATGCGTTGATATATCTCACTATGTTTTTCGCCTTTTTAATAATTCTTTCTAATTCTCTGTAATGTGTATTAATTGTTTTGCAAGTTTCGAATTCGGTTTGAATTTTTGCTAAATGCTTGATTTCTTGAAGTGAGAAATTTCGATTTCTTTTATTGAATTCAATGTTTTTTGCACTGTGTTCAGTATTTGATATATTTACGTAAGTCTGTTTTTGCACTTCTTGACTTTTCAAGATAAATTTGTCTTCATCTCGTTTCAGTTCAAATATTTTGATGCGTTCAGATTTAGATTCAATTTGATAGAGTATTGAGATGAGTATAAAATAAATGTTCTTTTTCTGATAAAGTGTTTTTTCAATAACTTAACTATTCAAATTGCATAGTTCTTGCACTTTTGATCTAATTGCATCTTCATTGATGAGATTTCAACTTCTATTTGCATAGTATTTATTGATGATGTTTGAAACACACTCAGAATTTTTCGTAATGCAGCATTTTGCAGTTTGCGAAATTTAACTAAGTAGCTTTTTTGATTATTTTATCATATTTCGACGTTATAATTGTTAATAGACGTGATGCATGTCAAATATAACTGCTTTTCTGATTTAACATTTAATCTTCACTCGCTATTCATTAATTTAAACAACGAGTGTAGCGTTCTTGTGACTGTCACGATTTTCGTTTGAACATGAACTTTGAAGTTGAGCTTTTGATTCAGTCAGACTTTTAGTCATCATATGCATGTTTTTGATTTTATGATCATGTTATTGAGTAGAATAATCATTTGATTGAGTGTTATCTTATGACTTTCAAAGTGTATCAATTCAGATTTCGAGTCATTGAATTGCACTGCGTTGTTATTAGCTCATGTGAAAGTGATTTTTGCTGCGTTTTTCAGCATTTTCACATTCTTGTCAATATTTCTTCTCTCAATGTATAGCATCACGTCGTCAATATAGCTGAGTGACTGTAAATTTTTGAACTTTACGCGAATCTTTGAAAACAAGTATTGAATATAAATTAGAAATAAAATGAGCAAGATAAATGAGTCTTGTGATATTTCTGTGCTTATTTTCTTTGATTTCTGACGTTCATCATCAAATGCTAAGTCAATAACTCAATTTTGTAAGAAACATTTTACTCAATTGATTAAATTGATCAATATTTTCAATTTAATCAATATTTTGACCAGCTGTTTCAATGCAACATGGTCAAAAACTTCTTTGACATCTAGAAGTAGACAGATAAGCGTGTTTTCTCAACTTTTCGCCATTTGCGCATCATGTACTAGGTTTAGTACTGCATCTATAGCTGATCTTTGTTTTCTGCCTCTCATTTAATCAAAATTCAACAGCTTATCATTAATTTCAGCTGTGTAAGACAGTTACACTGCTATTATTTTTTCTGCTACTTTGTCTAAACAGTTTAGCAGCGTAATAATTCTGTATGTCTTTGAAATTGAATAATTCAACTTGTTTGATTTTTTTAGAATAATTTTCGTGCCTTTGCGTCATATCTTCAAATGATAGTCATTTTCAATCAAATCTGAATACACTAAATTAAAGATTTTTAATATGTTTTTGTATGCTCACTGTATGATTGCAAATGACATTTCGTCTGATTTGAATGCTTTTCTGAGTGTTGAGAAGTTAATAGTGTGCTTGATTTTTTCTTTGATAATCTATTGAAAATATGTTGTATACGTTGCATGCAACATACATAAAGCATGATTTCTATGCTGATTTTCTCTTAAACTTGAAAGATTACTCAAAGAGAATTTCTTGTGACAGATTCACAGTTCAAGATGAATAAAATCTTTCACTGCTCAGATTTCAACAGTTTACTTCTTAAGCATGAATCGCAAATGTTTCGTCTGCAATATACATGCATATCACAATCAATTTCTTCTTTAATCACATCAACATGCACTACTGTTTTCTTGAGTTATACAGATGATGTTTTTAACTAGAGATTGATTTTATCATCAAGACATTCAAGAGTCAAAACTCAGTGAAGAAATAAGATTCTTAAGATCAACAATTGTCATCATTGTATATCATACTTCACAGACACTCACTTTGCTTGAAATCATGCAACTCATTTGCTCATGAAAAACTCAAAAGTGTTCTGACGACAGTGATCTATCGAAGCATATGATATACCAAATCGATCGACAAGTTATAGAGCACAATCGTACGATCAAAACAAGCCCTCATTCGACTCAATAGCTTCACAGGTGACTGCGTCGCAAGTCAAAAATCGAAAATCAAAATTTTCCGCGCTCACGCAGGCCAAAATCGACGGCGAAACGAGAGTTCATCAACGCAGAAGAAAGAATCATCAATTCAGACAGTAATTTGATTGATAAATCGAAGAGCAAACTCACACGAAAAGAACAAGTCGTCAAGCGACTTTAGAACAACACAGAAGACTGCGTACTGACGCAAAAATCGAAATCGAACCTCTTTGCGTTCGAAGGTCGCGCAGAGAACAACGTTGTTTCAGAGAAGTAGAGCGTTTCTTATCAAATCACTATCTGTTTTACCTTTTCTTGGTGCGCAAGGCAATAAGTCGAGGTCAGTCGTTACTATTCTGAGCGAGGTAACGCGACTACTTCGATACCTGAGATATAAAGCAATTGCGTCAAGCATTTTCTATCAAAAAGAGTAATCTAGGTTCTTGCAGACTAGATTTATACCATTTTCGTCTGACATAAGTCGTTAATAGAAGGCGATCTATTGCAGGTTTCGAGATAGAAATTGAGAAACCTCTACACTAGAGTTATTGCCTACGTGAAACGCTCTGAGTAAGAGGTTAAAGAGATATTTAAGTGGTGCCAAGTGAATTTTCTAGGAGTCCGAAGCCCGAAACTCGGAAAAACCCTCTATGGAAAGAAATATAAAGAGTCGCTTTATGCGCTCTTCCTCGCCCCGTTCCGCGAATAGTAACGCGGAACTCAGTAGAAGCAATAGCTCAGCGTCAGAACTCAAAACGCCGACGATAGAAATCAAAAAGTCAACGATAGAGGTTGAAACAGATCTATGAGACGAACTTAGCATGAGTTCGTCAACAAGCAAACAACTGCAGAACGACATTGTCGATTTATTTCGCAGTCAACAAAA
>JAABUW010008931.1_pt1 | contig 11571 bp, 11 predicted proteins | sample 5560081 | NCBI WGS metagenome assembly JAABUW01 (sample SAMN10711882, study PRJNA513363) | rock metagenome | isolation source: Antarctica rocks | place: Antarctica: Victoria Land, Knobhead sud | reverse complement strand
CCTGAGGCTAAGATTTAAAAGGCAAGGTGTTGTGCATCAGCCGTGGCTTATTGTGTGTGTTGCATACCCGTCAACCGGCGACAGTTGAGCCAGGCAGCTAAGCAGGCACGGCACCAGCTAGCTGACAAGATGTGGAGTATGATGGCCATGGCCTTGACGAAGAAAACAAAATGAAAGACTACGCCTTTTGGCGTCAATTCAGTAAGAAGCCAAAAATTATACCAGGCTGCCCAGTGAATGATGCTTTTGCATATAATGCGATGACTCAGCATCTTGCTTACTGGACTTGTAGCTCATCCCCTTGGCCAATCAAAATCTGTGCTGGCGATGTTGCTGATGCCAAGCATCAGCTGCTGTCCTGTGCGCTGCTCATGGTAGACTTTTCTACTTTTGTGTTGTCCTGCAGGCTTCCATCAGGACTGTACCAAGCTGTTGTATGAACTATTTCAGCCTGTCTTTTTATGCAAGGGACGTGAGCTGCACTGTACCTCCAATTAATCAAAACTTTTTAGACTGAGGATGCCAGAGGCAAGGCATGCACTTCCAGTGAGACATGCAAGATACGCCATGCGATGCAGTGTTGATTTTGCAGCATTGGTAAGCAGTATGACGCTGTGCTCAGTAAATTCAAAATCTGGCTGTCACATCATGGTGCTACAATGTCATACAAACAGTGCAGCGTTGCTTCCAAAAGTGGTAGAATGTTAAAAACATTCACCTTGTGAGGCACAACATGACAAAGCAGCAAGCCCTACCCTTCTTGGCTATGCAAGCCTGGAGAGCTGTATATAAGCTGTGCCTGAAAATGATTTTGTTGCTGGGTGTACTGATGCATGCACATCTTTGGCACGTCGTTTGTGCCTGTACACAACAATGTGCACCCTGTGCCTGTAAACAACGATGTGCACCCTATGCCTGAGTCTGATTTGCATGCTCTATTGGAAAAAATCGCTTTGCATATGTCTTGATCAGCTGCCAGCTGGTTGGACCCCTGAGTGCAATGTTGGTCATGCTGCCTGGTTGGAAGCTGGTGCTGAACCTGTGCTGGAGTCTCCAGTTGTGCTAATGCGCATCCAGGTAGAATTCTCTTTGGCCTGCCTGATGTTGCAATTTTGTGGTGGCACACTGCTTGCCTGTGTGGCTTGTCATGCTAGCCCTGCATGGCTCTGATATGGTGCTTGCTTGCTCCATATTCCATGTATTCCCCATAGTGTCTAAGCTTATGCTGCAATCTGAGTCACACTTGTCCTATTGCAAGTGCAATCCTGTGTCAGCAGCTGCTGCAGCCATGTTTTTCATGGCTGCTGATTCAGTCGACTCTTGGGGTGTTGTCAGGCTTTTCTGGCTGACTGTACTTTCAGGTGCTGTCTGCCGCTTTGTTGTGGTTTCTTTAAAGGTTGCATCAGCAAGGCATGCTTGTGTACTGCCTGGCTTATATGCATGTCAGCTTTGTCAATGTCATGGTGCACCTTGCCTGTGTTTCTGATGTTGCCACCCCTTTGCAACCAGGGTGATGGTCATCTAGCGCTTGCTGTATGTAATGAGTGTTGATGCTGATGTGCAGGGCAGACAGGGAGTTGCCTGCGATACGGTGGAGCTTGATTGTTGCTGCCGTTCTCTGAGCATGTCCATTTCTGTTAACAGAGGAACGTTCCCTCTTGCCTGGTTGTCTGGGCTGTCAGGTAGTTTCATGGCCCTTTGAGTGTTTGTTTGCCACTGCTTGCCGCTATCCTTCTTGATATGGCAAAGCCAGTCTCACTCATGAGTTTTGTGCTGCCCTGTTTGCCAGCTGCATGCATGGTCATGATATGACAGCATGGTAGTGTTCCCTGAGATCTTGTCAACTTGGAATGGTCCTGTTGTTGTCCTGAAACCACAGATCTCACCTCAGTTTGGCTCCAATATTGCATCCATTTCTGAGTCTACATTGCCAGTATGCCACAATTTGAAATGTCTTCTCGAGCTTGCAGTCTCCAGAGCTCCTACTCCACTCAGTCATGCCAGATCCCAGGTTGGTTTCTGTTGTAGAAGTCTGTGATTGCTTTGATGACATCTTGCAGGAAGCCATTTCCAAAAGGGTCGATGAAGGCAGCACTTTGTGACGTCAAGCAGCATAACTTGCCAATGGTGATATTCCCAACAACAATGGCTGGGCAGGGCCCCTCTCTGTCAAGTGTCTTTCTGAGCGCTGCAGTGATGTCTCACATGCTGCTGGTGTCCATGAGCTTGTCGTATTTTGAGCAACAGTCTGTTGTGTTGTGCATCCGGATGGGCTCCTCCTGTCTTGTTTTGATACCTTGTGCTAGGGTACTGCATGCGGCATAGGGTACAGTGCACTATAAAATGTTTGTACAATATCTGTATATAAATAATATGTGTAGGTTGCTTAGCCACTGGTCTGTAATGGTGAACGCGGTAATATCTGTAAATGTTTGATTGTTTGTTTCAGGTTGCATCTTCACGTGAGGGTGCTGTCCACCACCCCATTGGATGTGTGCACCGCCATGCTGCTGTGCTACTGATTGCAAAGTCACAATCTCAAACAGTCATTGACACATGAAGTGTAAAAGCCCTAGCGTTCCTTGCACGTCTAAGAGCCGCTGCGTCCCAGCCTGCGTCCTGACTGTAAGTCTGAAACCCCTGAGGTGCTGCAACTGCATTCGGACTTTACCCCGTCGCCTACCTGATCACTGCTCAGTCAATATGACAACCTAATGTAATAGATGCCGAAGTCCTGATGCACTCATGCTTCGCAGAACTCCCTGACCATATCTTGAACTCTTGCTTGCGCTTGACATCGTTTGAGGCTAAGCTGCGAAGCCAGCGAGTCTGCACGAGCTGGAGGAACGTCCTCAAAGGCTCTATAGCACCTGGCGATGCCTGCAAAGCCTCTCTTTCTGATTTATGGGGTCGTAGCTTAACTCTGTGTGTATCTGAACCTACCGAGACGCGAGCTAGGACACAGGTTGACGATCTCCAGTCCACTCAAGCAGCTATAGTCGTATACTTGGTAACGACAGTAGGACCGCTGTCTTTGCACAATGAGGCTTGTCTGCATTGGATCGCTCAACAAGCGCTGGGGTTTCTGGAAGTCCGTGTCAAGATCAGGGCCACCTTGCCTGCACAGCTGCTGCCTCATCTTGCAACAGCGTTGAATGCAGCAGCTGCATTGGCACCTTCTGGACGGCAGCTGCAGCTTGACGCAGGTGAGCAAACACGGGCAAGAAAGCTGCACTTGATTAAATCGATGATACAGCAAATCTGCAAGTCCGCAGCAAACTTGTCAAGCGTCCCAATGACTCACACAGTACCATGTTCTGCAGATTTTGACATCACGGTTCCTCACTTTGGCTGTCAACAACTCGCAGGGGTGCTGACGCATTGGGAAGCAGACATAGCATATGTACAGCAACTTTCTTGTCTGACACAGTTGACTCATCTGTCTTGGAATGCTGAATGTGAGCTCAGCTCTGTTGAGGAGCTTCAGCAACTTTCCCTTCTGCAGACATTTGAGCTGCTCAGGCTGTCCGCAGTACCAAGGGACGTCCACAATTTCAAGTTTGTACAGAGCCTGAGCTTGTATGGCATTGAAGAACAAGTTTGCAGTATTGAAAGCTTACCCATCTGCTGATCTGTACATACCATCCAGATACAGTAAAGGAAATTGTATTGCCATTTGGCGATGGTGTCAAGCTGCGCAGTCTTGACATATGGGGTGCTGGCCATGAGCATATCTTCCATCTCAGAAATCCCACCTTAGCAACTTGTCTTGAGAAGATCAGCTTGTACAGCGCATCTCCCCAGAACATTGAGCAAGCTAACTTGTCAGCTTTGCCCTTTCTGACACAAGTGCAGCTCCTGAGGCCAGATTGTGCTTTGGTTCAAACTCTCTTGTTATGCAGTAGCCTGCAGAAACTACGTATAACAGGCTACCAGCAAACAACGCTTCCATCAACCTTTTCACTTCTGACTCACCTCAAGGGCCTGATCATGGTTGGATGCAGATTTGCACAATTCCAAGCCTGCCTTCTGTACCTGTCCCAGCTTGAGAGTTTGCGTGTCTCCTGCAAGCCTGCTTTTCGGCTGAGCAACAGCATACTAGGCCTTGCAAAATGGCCAAACCTCAAATCTCTGGACATCAGTGATAATTGGCAATTGCCGTTTCTGAGTCACAGTTGCTGTTAGGTCAGCTGCAGAAACAGTTCAGAGGATGCAACTCTTCTTGCAAACTCAATTTTGGTCACAGATGAGTTGGTTAACAAATTTCTTTCAAGATGGTTGTTCAACAAACAGGTTTCCATCGTAGTGAACTACACTTTGCAAAGGTTTACATGCCTTTAGGCAACACAATTTCGTAAAAGACTATGCTATGGCACTGAATGTCACCTGGTGCACGTGTACAACATGTAGCCCAGTTGCAACACGCACAACTGGGCAGCTCCCTGCCAGGCTGGTGAATACCCCTGTTTCTCGTCCAAAGCCCAGCATTGCTCTTCTGCACTTTAAAGAGCACTTTGAACACCTTTTCAAGTGCAGTTTGAAAATTTGTACCGTACTCTGTACAAAGCTGTCAGCGCAGGCTAGCCTTAAGGCCTAGTTGTGCTCGGTCTGCACACTCATGCTTGCTGCAAGGCATTGAGCATATGCACTGTGTCATCCGAAATGCACATTCATGCTGTTGCAGAGCTTTGTGTGTAAAACGATCTGTCAAAGCTTTACCAGCTGGCTTCTCATTAAAGTTGACGCCAAAAGGAGCAGTTCTTGTCTTTCTTTCTTTCTACCAGCTGGCGCTTGAAACCAGCAAGGCTGCCGACGATCGAGATCTTGGTCTTGTGTGTTCTCAGTGGTAGAACAACTTTGTTGTGTCACTTCTCACAAGCGGTAGGGAGTTACCTATACAGCATGCTCTTCCTTAAATTCTACTGTGGTAGGCGCACCATCTGCTGTATGTTTAAATATCACTCAGCAACTATGTGTAAGCTTTCAGAACCAAGTTTCACCTGCAGATGCATTCCAAGGCTCTTGTCTGCATCTGCACTTGCAATCAAGCACAAGCACAGCATTGCTGGCTGTACATCTGGATATGCCTCCCTCCAGCAAAATGCACGCATCTTGCAGCAACACAGTGTGCATGCTAGGCAGGGCGTGAGCAATCTCATGATGTATATTGGCTGAGTGCGCATTCATGGGTGCAACAAACCCTGCCGCCATGAGGCAGGCTTGTCACCTACAAACTGCCTCTGTCACACTTTGCAATCCTGCAGAAACAGGACCTCTCAGTGAGACTAAAGGTTAAGTTATTGGGCATCAGTTGTGGCTTATTGTATGTGTTGCAAACCCAATAACCGGCAGCAGTTGAGCCAGGCAGCCAACCAGGCAGGGCAACAGCTAGCTGACAAGCTGTGGAGTACGACGGTCTTGCATATAATGTGGTGACAAAGCAGGTGACAAAGCCTGATAACCTTGCTTACTTGACTTGTAGCTCATGCCCTTGGCCAAACAAACAAAATATGTGTTGCCAATGTTGCTAATTATAATGCCAATAATCAGCTGCTGTTAGGTGCACTGTTCATGGTAGACGTATTTGTTTTTGTGTTTCCTTGCAAGCTTCCATAAGGGACTGTACCATCTTTTCAACGCACTGTTCAAGCCAGGGTGCGGACTTGCTGCACAGTTGTCTGGTGTGGGTGCTCTTAGTGGACCAGAAAATTGTCAGAAGTGGGAGATCCTGAAGCCTACAAATTTGTTGCAGAGCTCTCACTCTGACGTGTTATACTGTGCTGGCCTACAGCCTTGTTGTGGGAGTTACGAGGGGCTTGTGGACGTTGGAAGCAATGGCATGCGTGTGTCCTTGTCGTATTTGGCAAGGCACTTTTGCTGGAGCTCAGCCAAGGTGCATGGTCCAGCTCACTGGCAGCTTCAATTGTAGCTTTAGCGGCAACTTCTGACTAAAATTCAGACTCAGGTTCAGCATTCAGAAGATGCAACATCAGGCACATACCAAATAGGTTGTACCTGGCTGCGCGTCAGCATAACTGAAGATTCCAGCACAGGTTCAGCACCAGGTTCTAATCAAGTAGCAGGACCAATGTTGCATGCAGGAGCCGAACTAGCTGGCAGCTGATCAAGACATCTACAAGCACTCTTTTCTAGTAGAACATTCAACTCAGGCTCAGGTTCTGGGTGCACATTGTTGTGAATGAGCATGTCGCATGACAGTGCTGTGCAAACGGATGTCTCACATCTGTCAGATAATAATGTCTTGTGCTAGGGCACTGCATGCGCATTGAGTATAGGATGCAGTGCATTATGCGTAGGTTGCTAATCCACTGGTATGTGAGTGAGAACGGTGAGTATGTTTCATTGTTTGCTGAAGCTCCATGTCAGGGTGTCATCCACAACCCCATTGGATGTATGCACCGCCAGCAGCTGCGCTACTCACTGCAAAGTCACCATGTCATACAGTCATTGGCACATGAAATCTGAGGGATTCTATGACTGCATTCGAAGCTTCTACCCGGTCGCCTACCTGAGTAACATGAATGCCTGATGCAATAGATGCCGAAGTCCTGATGCACACATGCTTCGCAGATCTCCCTGACTGCATCCTGAACTCTTGCTTGCGCTTGACATCGTTCGAGGCTAAGCTGCGATGTCAGCAAGTCTGCACGAGCTGGAGGAACCTCCTCAAACGCTCTATAGGACTTGGCGATGCCAACGAAGCCTCGCTGTCTGATTTGTGGGGTCGTAGCTTAACTATGTTAGTATCTGAAGCGTCCGAGACGCAAGCAAAGACACGGGTTGGTGATCTGCAGTCTACTCAAGCAATATTAGTATACCTGATCACGACAGTAGAGCCGCTGTCTGTGCACAATGAGGCTTGCCTGCATTGGATCGCTCAACGAGCAATGGTTTTTCCTGAAGTCCATATCAAGATCAAGGCAGTCTTTTCTGCACAGCTGCTGCCTCATCTCGCGACGGCGTTGAAAGCAGCAGCTGCATTGGCACCTTCTGGATGGCACCTGCAGCTTCAAGCAGGTGAGAAAACTCGAGCATCAAAGCTGCAGCTGAGAAAAGCTGATACCACAGCAAGCCTGCAAGTCTTCAGCAAGCTTGTCAAGTGTCCTACCCATGCAATACTCACGTAATACCATGTTCTGCAGATTTTGACATCACAGATCCTCAATTTGGCTGTCAACAGCTTGCAGGGGTGCTGAAACATTGGCGAGCAGACATAGCATGTGTACAGCAACTTTCTTGTCTGACACAGTTGACTCATCTGTCTTGTACTGCTGACTCTGAGTTCGGCTCTCTGGAGGAGCTTCAGCAACTTCCCCTTCTCCAGACACTTTCACTGTCCAGGCTGTTCATAGTATCCAATCATGTCCACAATTTCAAGTTTATACAGAGCCTGAGGTTGCATGGACTTGATGAAGAGGTTTGCAACATTGAAAGCCACACACAGCTTACCCATCTGCAGATCTCTATGTACCATCAAGACAGAGTGAAGGAAATCTTATTGCCAATTGGCACTGGCATGAAGCTGCGCAGTCTTGACGTATGGGGTCCTCCTGGCCATGAGCATATCTTCCATCTCAAAAATCTCACCTTTGCAACTCGTCTTGAGGAGATGAGCTTTTACGACGCGTCCCCTCAAAACATTGAGCAAGCTAACTTGTCAGCTTTGTCTTTTCTGACATGCCTGCAGTGCATGAGCACAAATTGTGCTTTGCTCCAAAGTCTCTCATTGTGTAGTGGCTTGCAGAAAGTGTATGTACTAGATTACAAGCAGGCAACGCTTCCATCAACCTTTCCACTTCTGACTCAACTTAAGAGCCTGATCATAAGTGGATGCAGCTTTGCCGAATTCCCAGCCTGCCTTCTGTACATGTCCCAGCTTGAGAGTTTATGTGTCTCCTGCAATCAGCCTGCTTTTCACCTGAGTGGCAGCATACTAGGCCTTGCAAAATGGCCAAACCTCAAATCTCTGGACATCAGTGATTGTTGGCAATCACGGTGTCCAGTGGAGTCACAGCTGCTTTTAGGTCAGCTGCAGAAACAGCTCAAAGATTGCAACTCATCTTGTAAGTTCAATCTTAGATACAGGTGATTCACCTCTGTTTTACAATAGTTGTTCAAACAGCTTTTCAATTCTGGCGAGCTGCATTTTGCAACCTATTGTAAATCCTTACACTTGCCGTGAGGAAGCACAGTTTGCGCCAGAGACTATGTTGGTTAGTGTCACCCGGTACTGCTGTATGTGATGTCAGCATCATAACATTGCAACATGTGCCACAGTTTCTAATGTGTAGATATGGATGGAAACACATGTGTGTGCCTGTACACCTTCTCATGGTCTCACAAATAAATTACCATTTTGGCAACAGCTGTAGGTCATGTGGTCCCAGCAGTAGCATGCGCATGCATGCACAGACGTGCCTTTCTGTTGTCCCCAGTCGTAAGCCTTGACGCGCAGAGCGTGGACCCACGGCCGAGCTGTGAAGCCTGTCCGTGCCGTGCTGAGTGTATATGATGTCAGCTGTCCGGATGCTAGATCTGAGCTGAGCGCTGCCGGTCACGAGTCATTAGACACAAGCAAATGTCCGTGGTGTCATAGTTCGTTATACCTGAAAAAGAAAGGACAGACGTGCCTTATCATAACGTGTGACTTGCATATTACAGTGTGATCCTGACATGTCAGCAGCAGCACAGGCACCAGCAGCGCTAGCGACATCGGCCATAGCTACAGCAGTTGTGTCTGACACAGGATGCGGATTGCCAATCATGACTTCTTGAGGGGAAGGTGGCATCAACCAGCAATTAGCTGGTGGTGCATATCTCTTTGCCTCCTCTATGCTTACATGGCAGTTTTTTCCTTGAGCTGTAACATGACTGCATGCACCTTCTCTGTCTTGCATGCATACCAACTATGTCATTGGCATCACATGTCCTGTTGCACTGCTGACACCGTGAGCCATGTTCCATGTTCATGAGTATTTGCAGCTATTACTCAGAAATACCCAGCTGGGTGCCCTTTAAATATAAAGCGCAAGTTTGCATCACCATTTTGGCTTTGGTGAGCATTACAGGCGGCTTTCACACTAGCACAACATGGAGACAGATGCGCATTCGCTGAGAATGGTGTCACAGAAGCAGCCGGTCACAAGTTCTTGTGTGCTTTGTGCCTGGAACCGGCTCCTGTCTGTGCCTGCAAGATGCCTCAACTGATCTGAGGCCCTGTGTAAGACAGTTTGTCTCTCTGGCTTTTCCAATATGTACATGGGACCATCCTCTTGTAGATGACTAGGTCTAGATCCTCTTGCGCTCATGACTCGCAGCGTTTCTATGGCTTGACTGGGGCTCAGACTTGGGTGCTTTGATTGTCGAGCAGCTTTCAGCACTCAGCATAGCAGCCTGGAAGGACGTATTGCAAGATGCGCTAACGCATGTTTGAAAAGCTGTCTTTGGGTTAAGACCTAAGAAAAGACTCACCATGCTTGAGCACAGGATCTAGACCTTCAAGAAACAGAGTAGCATTTTACAGTTGTGCCCAGCAATGTGTTTGAGCTACCTAGCTAGGTATGGCTGAGGCAGTGTATGCGCACGCATGCAGTCACTGCAGTGTCCTGTCACAAGACACAAGCACAATAAGTGTAGCTGGTTTGTCACGCACGTTTTGCAACACGCTTCAGATGAACTAACAGATGTTTCGATGATACAAGGGGCGTTCAGAGGGTCCGCTACGGACATCAGCATAGCATCATCCTTCATTGAAACTTCACAGGAGACAGACCGTCGCACCTTATAAGACTGATGTTCGCTGCTTCATCTGGGTCGGTCATCTGGACACGGTCAGCCGCGCTGGGCTGTACATCATGGGCAAAAAGATCTGCTGTGTCACTCACACCGCATATATGACATGGTAAATGTAGTCTTCCCTAAGCCAGGACCGGCGTGGTATGCAGAAGCCACCTGAGTCGGGTCTTGCAACAGCGGCGTCGCAGCAGTTCTTGTGTGATATTGCTGATGCTGAGGGCGCGTTGCTCCGTCATGTCGAGCAAGATGACGAAGCAAGCAGCTCCAACACCTCCTCAAGACAAGCTGCCCTTGATCTGATCAGCCTTCTCCAGATCAGAGCGCAGCTTCTTCAGCAGCCAAACAGCAAGTCCACGCAAGCTGCAGAGCAAGCAAAGTTAAACATACAGATTCAGCAATGCAGGAAAACACTGCTCTGTGTGTTCAACAACCGTGTGTTGTCAGAAATATGCGAGATCTTGCAGTCCCTATACCTGCGCAAGGCAAGGCTGCAATCATGCCTGTCATCATCTGAGACAGCCAACAATCCAGCTGCTTGCTACCAATCTGCTGGAGTCAGCGACAATGATGATGCTGCTTGTACTGATGAGCATGTCCCAGAGGTTGTCTCAGTCGCTCTTGCAGTATATCACAACAGGCTGCAGGCAGTGTGTCTCACACAATGAATGTTTGGCTCAGGCTGGCCCTCAGTTGCCTGTCCAGCAGCAGCAGCATCTGCACGCAGAGCAGCGTATAGCATCTGGTGATGCACAGCAGCACAGTGATCAGCTTGGCATCTTTAGGTGCGTCTTATCACAGAGCACATCAGGATTCATGCTGCTGAACTGCCCATGTCAGCCATTCCCTGTGAGGCCTGGACAACACTGTGACAACAAAGCAGTGTGAATGCCCAATAACCAGCACATGCTCTAAAGTGGTGTTGTTGCATTTTGGACACTTAGTCTACCGGCATGCTACGTTTCTGCCAACCTAACTTTGCCATCGCTTGGCTTTGTGCAGAAAGCAAGTCAGTGATTTGCAGCAAGCTTTGGATGCAGCGCATGCTGAGCACATGGACTATGAGTTCCTACAGCTGCAGCTTCAGGAGTGTGAGTCTGCCTCTGAGCAGCAGACACAGGCAAGCTCATGCCACATGCTTCCTGCGTCTCTGCTCAATGACATATCACAACACTGGCCACCCCCCTCGTGTACCAAACCTGCCATGCATGATTGCTGCACGTCAAACTTGTCACACACAGTGTCGACATAGACCTGTCATACGATGCAACTGGTGTAATAGCCTGACAGACTCAAAACAAAACACACACATGCTACACCAGGATTGCGCCATGCGGATCAGGTGCAGGTTATCGTTGGTGTCTGGCCAGACCAGCCTGAGTGGTTTGCACATACAAAGGCAGTGACCTTCAGCACACATGCAAACAATGTGTTAAGCACAAGCTGTTTCATAACACTTGTGCTGTAATATTTCATAGCTGAAATCGTTCTATAGCTGATATTGCAGAGGATTCAAGAGCTTGAGGCACAATGCCAGGACTGCAGCGCACTGACGGCACAGCTGCAGACCAAAGATGCTGCCATTGAAGCCCTGCAACAGCGGCTGGACCAGCAGGAGGTGTGCTGACAGTACTTGCTCAATCGATGTGCTGACAAAACATGTTGTTGCTCGATTGACGTGCTACATGCTCTGTGCCATAACCTGAACACAACTGAGATTGAGTGTTTGAGACCAATGCAAAGTGTTTGCTTCTGTCT
>JAABUW010008930.1_pt1 | contig 11571 bp, 12 predicted proteins | sample 5560081 | NCBI WGS metagenome assembly JAABUW01 (sample SAMN10711882, study PRJNA513363) | rock metagenome | isolation source: Antarctica rocks | place: Antarctica: Victoria Land, Knobhead sud | reverse complement strand
GCACTATGGCCAATCATATTGGCGGCGTAACCCAAAAGAGGCAAGCACCTGCAAATCCTGGAGGTGGGAGAAAGACATTTTTAGGTGTGAAAGTCTCCACCTCCTGTAGCAAGCTCATCCTTGCGCAGAAAATTGATGGTGCATGTCCCTCCCAGCAGGGATTGAACACCGATGCCGCCCACTTCTCCCGCCCCCGCGCAATTGATGATTGGTCCATCACTCCGTTGCTTGTTGTGATTGCAACGAGTGCAGAGTAGCGCCGGCTTCGAGATCTACACAGTACACACTATCCTGAGACGATTATCGCTCGCCTACCTTTCTCGATGGAGTGGCCTCGTAAGCGCATGTTGGCCTCCTTTTGGTGGTGGCCGGAGCCAGCCCCGTACATTTGACCAAAACGCTGCCATTCATCAATACTTTACTGAGATCGCTTCCAGCCTGCCAATAGTCAATTGACGAGGTTGGCGACCTTGACGACGCCACTATCGCCGGCGTGAAGTCAACAGGGATTGCGGAGATTTATTCGGCTCGAGGATGGTCATGGCGTGCTCTGGCTGCTTCTCTGGCTTGGGAAAGGGGACGTTGATCTACCAAGGCGCTAGGCTGATAGCTCAACAAGCGGAGAGAATCGGCAACACTTGACGCCTCGCAATTTTCCCCATCCATCGAAGCTCGCTCGCTAGTGATCGTCGATACGAGAGTCTGCTACAGATCCTGAAACGACAGTGGCACGCAAGGGATGGGCTGGGAGTTTAAAACAGCTTGCATCATGCAAGACATGGCCAGGATGCCCTGCCACTGTGACAGCTGGTTGTGGGTATCCGACGATCCCGTAGCCAAGCGAACACATTTGGAGCTGCAGCCTCCCGACTTGAATCTTGTGATATTGGACAGTTGAAGGAGGTTGGGCCCTGCTCGTCGGACCGGTTCTGCGTTTCTCATGAAACTATCAAAAACGAAACTGGGTTGCCACCCGTGTTTGCTTCACACCAGAAATCGAGATAAAGTACCCGGCTAGTGAAATGATCATGCTCCGCGTAATCAAGGTTTCATATCACTCGTCATATCTGAGCTCTGACCGAGATCTGCACTAGACTGTGATGGAGAAACTCAGGAACTCATGGCAAGCATATTCAAGTGACAAGAGGCCTCCAACGCCTTGCTGTCATGTCCAAATTGAGACCAGATTGACCCCAATTATTGTGATACCAACGCCCGGGTATAAGTACTCCCTCTTGCTAAACTCTCCGTTCACATCAGCCATATCGTTGCGCCCACAATGGCACCAACAAGCCAGAAGCCTGAATTCTCCAGAACATAATTCCTTGTAGCAGCACCAGTGCTGCTAGTGCTTGAGCTACTATTGTCCGTGCTGTTGTCTGTGTCGGTGCCATTCGGAAGCGTACCGTTGAGAATGATGGTCTTGGTCCCATTCACGTTGCCAATGTGAACCAGTGTGCTATTCTCGTCCGCCGTGCTCCCGTTTCCCACCACCGAGTCCAGGAATGTCGAGTTGTTGGTGTCATCACATCCACATGCACTGTACTGTTGACAAAGACATGTCACCGGTAAACTCTGGTTCTGGCCGTTAGGGTCGGATCGGTTGCGGAAGTTATAGGGGTTGTTGTAGTTGTACGAGTAGGCGCCGTATAGCCAGAGTCCAGGGAAGATACCAAGCGCTGCTCCACCCAAAGCAAACGGAAGAATGCCAGCTGGCGAACGTCCTCCAGATCTGTAGGCTGATGTCGAACCGCCTCCGTAATATCTACCTCCGCCGTAAGAAGGCCCTATCGCCGACGAAGAACTGTGTTCTCTGTTAGCTCGCTTGCCAGCCGTTTTAAAGCCTAGGTATGTCTCACCTGGCTGTGCCCGTATTTCTGGAACCACTTGAACCCCCACTGCTTCCCGATCTGCCAGCGCCTGAGGATGAGCCCGAAGAACTTCCTGACGAGCCAGAGGAGCCTGATGACGAGCTTCCCGATGATCCACCTCTTCCTCCTCCTCCGCTTGACCCGCCGCCACCTCTGCGCTTCTCAAGATAGCTTAAGAGCTCTTCATCGAAGCGTTCGTAGTGTGGCGCATGAAGCACTTCCGCCTCTGGTTCGGCTTCTCGCTGAGAGATGGCGTCTTTGCCGTACCTTGTTGAGTGTAGTGATAAAGATGTAGTGAGCGATGCTCCCAGCAGGAACGTAATTCCTATTTCAATGATCTTCATGATGATATCTAAGACCTTAGTCTCAGTCTTGTGGTCCCATTTCGGTGCGTTTATTGTTGTGTAACGTTAATAGTTGTGGAACATTACGAAGTCGCCGAAAGATTCCTTAGTTAGGGCCGTTGGTCGGATAGAGCTTTCTTAAGTACTGTTTGCCATTCAAGAGCGATCCCAAGATGACGGTAAAAGTGATTACGAAGAACGCGAGTACGGCATCAATTAAGTATGAATGATGGCATCGTGGGCATATCATTGCCTCCAATCTAGCCGACCCCAGGCCGCCAAGCAGGGCTGAGCCTTGTTGGCGGAAGCCTTGTTTCTGCCAATCAGAAAGCGACCCAATCTGAGCCTGGAAAGTATACCAACCCAAAATACCTCAGGAATGGGAATATTGCGGTTTGCGGATTCGAGCGTGTCTCATCCTGCCTGCGCCTTGCTATCGGTGTGCCATGGAAGTCAATATGAACCCTTGGACTCTGTCTGAGGCCTGTTCCTTTGCAGCCTCGAAGTTTGCTCCTGAACAGCCATGAAGAAAGCCATAGGCTATAATCGCGTGCCTAAAGCATTCCATTTTCTGCTCACAGATCGTACCCGCAATTGCGTTTGTTTCATCTTTCCAAGAACTCACAACCATAGTCTGCGTATGTCCAGGCTCACAGTCCCCAGGTCAGAAGCTGCTCGAAGACACCCCAAACTGTGATTCTCACGAGAGCCTATTTCGCCGCTACGTTGGGAAGGCAAGGAAGAATGACCGGTTTTCTTTCAGTCTGTCCACCGAGATTTTGGGGTTGACAAGAGCTACATAAACTTACTGCCTTCATCGGCAATAATGCAGCCGTCACCGTAGGAATTGGCATCAGTGAGCTATTGTTTGCATCTCCAAGAAATGGACCTCAAGCAAGAGATTGAATATCGACTACAAGTTTGTGCGTTGTCCCCAGTAACTACTCTAATGATCTCTGACTGCATGCTAAACGTTCGGTAGGACTATGCAAATAGGGTATCCGAATGACCGGCTATACTATTCAGTATCCGCTTACGGGAAACATTCACAGCCCACAATGTTGCACGATGCCAGCGTTCGACAAGTACAAAAAGACCACAAATACATTATCAAGACCCAACTGTTTTGGCTCGGGACATGATGGCATATCCCTGGGTGTAACCGGACTCCCGGACAACTAACGGCTAGCCTTCTGGTATTGCCGCATTGACAAAGAGTTATACACCTCCATCCAATGGCTGTGGAGAGGAAATGTCCATCAGGGTCTTTAGTTCTTTACCAAGACAACTCGGAGAGCCTGAGGGGAATAAATCTGCCGTACGACCCAGATATGGTCTAGCGTGGTGGGTCGCCAAGGTCGCCGTCGCTCGTGACGTGGGGTAGGTGGGCAGGCTGAGGGAAGCGGTATTTGAGCATCTGCTTTCATCCATCTGGCTGTCTTATCTTCTCAAGATCTGTTCCTCTCTTCCTCCATCTCTCATTTCCAACCGTACAAGGCGGACGGTACCTGCGCTTCACCGCTCGCACTTGGTTGTCTAACGTTTGCTCATTCCGCTCCACTGCTGGTAGCGCTTATTATCCCCACCTCCCTCTGCCTTGTCAAATAGCAGCCAATGCAGCTAGAAAAAGAAGTCCACTTTGGCTGTGTGATGCTATTCTCTTGAACAACCTACTCGTCGATCTTAATAGGACTATCAACCTCTGGGAATTTCAAGTCTCGATCTGGGCAGCAGAAAGGGAAGCTATACGCCTTCTTGAACCAATCAAACAGCAGTTGTCTTTGCATTCGGCACATAAGGCATCATTCGAGAACTCGGCGCCATTGTCTCTGGCTTCTCCAGATACCCCGTCGATATGCCTGTATTCATGAACCCTTTCCAAAAGCACGACGTCAGTGACTTTCCAGACGTGTATGTGCCGTTAGCCCAATCGAGTCGAAATGCATCTGTCGTTGCAGATCACGATGAGAAAGTCGGCATGTTCTCCGAAGGCAAAAAGCTAGACGATGAGGCAGCTGTCAGCCCAAGTAATGACTATAGTGCTTATACGGTGGAGGGTCTTCGAGCAGAAATCGACCTTGATATCGCGGCGTCTGGGCATGATACCGCTTATGACCGTACGTGAAGCAAAATCCTATTTCTGTCATGCCACTTAGCTAGCCTTCGGATTAGACGCCAAAAGTCTCTGCGTACTGAATCTTGTCTAGGAAAATCAAAAGTCATCAATAAAGCTATAATGGACATCGGCATGGGATGGTACCAATGGCAGCTCTTTTGCCTTTGTGGTTTTGGCTGGCTAGCGGACAAGTGAGTCCAGCTAACGCTCTAACAGATATGCTCCGCTGACAAGTCAACCATGTAGCATGGTTCTTCAAGTATGCTCTGGAGTTCACGGGAGGTCCCATAACGAATCATGACTAACTTATATGCTAGATGGTGGCGCTTACTTTACCATCATTGACACTTGAGTATGGTGTATCCAGTACTCATGTCCGATACACTACCTGCTCCTTGTTCGTTGGCTTGTGCCTCGGGGCTTCCTTCTGGGGTATCGCTTCCGATATCATTGGTCGTCGATTGGCGTTCAACGCAACCCTCTTCATCGCTGGGCTTTTCTGTATCGCAGTAGGTGGTGGCAACAGCTGGGTTGGTGTCTGTGGACTATATGCTGCATTGGGAGTGGGCATTGGCGGGAATCTTCCTGTTGACGGCGTACTTGCCCATGACTATCTCCCAAGATGTTGACGAGGCTAACTTGCAGAAGGCGCTCTTCCTCGAATTTCTACCAACTGCTTCCCAGGGATTGCTAACTTTGCTGTCTGTTTGGTGGCCACTCGGACAGCTGATTGGTTCTCTTAGTAAGCAGAATGTCCAGCTGCTTCAAATTCATCACTAAAACTGGTGTAGTCGCCTGGGGATTCCTCGGTGGATACAAATATGCATGTAGCCCAGACCTTGAATCTTGCGACATTGCGGCACCCGGCGTAGCCTGCTGCACTAAAGCCAAGAACTGGGGATGGAGATACCTCAATATCACTATTGGCGTCATAATATTTGCCATGTTCATCTGCCGCTTCTTCCTCTTCCATCTCTTCGAGTCTCCAAAATTCCTCCTTTCAAGGGGTCGTCAGGCAGAAGCAGTTGCAACTGTTCATGGAATCGGTATGAGGTACTATCTTCACCTGGATATCAATGCTGATGAATGGCAGCGTACAAAAACGGACGTAAAACGTGGCTATCCGAGGAAGTACTGAACGCAGTTGGGGGCGACCCTGCCGTTGATCATCCTGCCAAGCTGTCCACAAGTCAGATAGTTCAGCGCTTTTTCAGCAAGTTCTCCAAGGATAGGCTTGCACCGCTTTTCATCACCAGGAAGATGGGAACCATGAGTATGTACTTTTTCCCACTATCGTGAAGCCCCGACTACGATGATAATTGCATCTGCCGCTTGCATTAGGCCGATGCTAATAGTCATTTACAGCGTGCTTGGTTTGGTTCTGTTGGGCCACGATTGGAATGGGTTACCCTCTCTTCAATGCCTTCCTTCCACAATATCTCCAAAACGCCGGCAAACATCAAGCTCCCACGCCAAACAATATTGTCTATCGCAATTACGCCATCACCTCGATCGTGGGGGTTCCAGGGTCCATCATAGCTGCCTATACAGTCGATGTCAAGTACATCGGCCGAAAGTATACCATTGCAATTTCAACGCTGATCACTGGTATCTTGTTGTTCTGCTTCACTATCAGCTCCAACTCCAATTATCAATTGACCTTCAGCAGTCTTGAGGCTTTCTTCCAGAGTACGTTCTCATAGAAACGCATATGTCCCAATTCTCGATAGCAAGTTGCTAATTCGGGACAGATATCATGTACGGCGTGTTATACGCTTACACTCCGGAAGTCTTCCCGGCTCCCAACCGCGGCACTGGAACGGGTATAGCGTCCTGCCTGAACAGAATCACAGGTCTTTGTGCTCCAATCGTTGCCGTCAACGCAGGATCTGTCAATCCAAACGCTCCCGTATATGCATCAGGCGCTCTTATCCTTGCAGCATTTGTGGCTATGTGCTGCTTTCCCATAGAGACAAGGGGCAAGCAGAGTCTGTGAAGTATCAGCGAAGCCCTACGCATAGGACTCTAGTGCAAAATCTAACAATATATTCGACGTTGCCCTAGCTTCAGCCACTATTACTCAGAAGCTAGATGAAGGGAATGGGGCTGGCCTGGAAGACGTTTTTATCAGCACTCAATACATGATATATCACAACTTGCTTTTCTCTCCATCCGGTACCTCGACGACCACTTTGCCCCATGTCTCTCTCCTTCCCAGCATTCCCAAGGCTTCCCTTACACTTTCTAATCCAATAAATTTCCGATCACTATACACTGTTCCCCTAAACTTCCCTTGCTCCATGAGGCGGAATAAACCTCCCCATACCTCCTCCACGGTCTCTACTTCTTCTTTGGCATACATACCCCAATGAAGCCCCACCAGACTAACGTTCTTGAGCAATACCCTGTTCATGGCAACCTTTTCAATATTTCCCGCAGCAAATCCAATGACAATTATCCGGCCATTCCAAGCTGTACACCGTAGACTCGTGTTCACCATCCCTACAGGATCGAATACAATATCCACTCCCCTCCCCTTCGGCGTTAATTTCTTAACCTCATCTACCCATTTGGGCTGATTGTAATCCACCCCAAAATCCGCTCCATACCCCTTGGCAACTTCCAACTTCCGCGCACTGCCCGCCGTCGCTATAACGGTGGCCCCAAACGCTTTAGCCACCTGTACAGCAGCCAAACCCACTCCTCCCGCCGCAGCATGTACAAGGACGTAATCTCCTCTCTTCACCCTGGCTTTAATGACAAGGGCTGCGTAGCTTGTCGGCGCAGTGACCATCAACCCTGCTGCGTCCACGAAACTCCATCCTTTCGGTACGAGGCGTAATTGCGCTTCTGTCGCGCAGACGTGGGTGGAGTAGCCACCCTGGGCTGCGCCGAAAACTTTGTCGCCCTTTAGGAAGGCGGGGTTGGGGTTTGAGGAGGGAGTAGATAGGATTGTGCCTGAGAACTCGGAGCCGGATATCCAGGGGAGAGCCGGCTGGTGCTGATATTTTCCGCGGATTTGGAGGAGGTCGAAGAAGTTGGTGGCGGTTGCGTGGATGGCGATTAGATGCTGGTCTGGTGATGGAGTGGGGTTGGGGAGGGTGGTTACGGTGAGATCTTGGGGGCCCGAGACGTAAGACTCTACTTGGATGGCCCGCATGATGCCAGAAAGAACGATGCAAGTACAGCAAGAGCGCAATTGAGAAGGGAGGTCATCTTATGGAGCTACTCATACCAATCGTTTGTTTGTCGACCAGGTGGGGTTGAGCCGAGGCATCTCACTTCTCGTCCCCAGCTCGTCATTCCGCATCCATCCCCGGTCGACAATCTTTGCCATGGAACAGCTGCCCGAGGAGCTAATACTGCACATAGCTCACTGTAAGGCATCCCCACGCCGTCCGATGAGGCTTGAGTTGACATAAGCAGTCCTCGACGCGACGGAAATCGTCCCCCTACAGCTTGCATCCAAGCGTTTCCACAAAACCACGCGGGACAATGGGCTTTGGAAAGAGCTTTGCCTAGCGGACTCTCACTCTGAAGCTGCCCGCAAGCGACGTGACTTTCTGTACGGCGCCCAAACACCTGTACAGGAACCAAGGGCCTTTGAGCTGCAGAGGCTTGTAGCGCAGTCTGCTGGCAATAATCGCGATGTCGAAGCTTCGCCACGAAATGAGACCCCCAAGAAAGCGACAGCTACGGCACGGCCAATGGCCTGTTGGGACCCTACATACCCGCATGAGAAGGTGGACTGGTATAGCGAATATATAGCGAGACATGCACCCTTATCACTCAGCTGGCTTCAACAACCTTTCAGCGAGCCCAACGGAAATGGAGAAAAATTGGAGACCCGGGGCCTGGGTCTTTTGAAAAATGGTGGAGAGGATATCGTGGTCGGTCCGTTAGACGATGGGAGTGTATGCCTCTGGAATATTGGGCAAGACGATAAAGCTCCTGATCCCAACGATGGTCGGATCATCACTCGCAGCAGACCCAGCCTTCTCTCGGTGAATGGGCCTGACGGTACCAATTGGCAAAATCCTAGTAACTCTAGAGCGAAGATGACAAGCACTGGGGTTGTCGAGTGCGTAAGCGTCGACAAAGCTCGCAATAAAGCCTACTTTGCCGTACAGTCTGGTTTGAACGAAGTGGACCTCAACACTCTCCAAATTTCCTCCTACGACCGATATCCCTTCTCAATATCAGCTCTGTCCGAAGCCACTTACCCCATACCGTTGACCGTTGGCACAACACTCTCCCTCCACATTCACGATCCTCGCGTTGGCAACAACGGACGGCGATCATCCTACACATATTTCAGAGAGAGCGCAGATATCGAACATCCTACCCACAATCCTCAAAATCACAACGACTTCAACCGCCTCCATAATGGGGACCCTTCATCAGTGCTGGACTACGCAAGCCTTTTCCAACCGCTGCCTCTTTCCATCCTCCACCTTAATCCGTCATCTACTATATACGTTGCCGGCCGATTCCCCAGCATCTTACACTATGACCGGCGCTTCTTCCCAAAATTATCCTCCACCATCCACAGCGGCGGTAGTCTCTGCTCCATCACTTCTCTTCCAACGCCCAACAGCCCGACACTAGTAGCAGGCGGCGAATACAACGGCAAAGGCTCGCTAGAACTATATCCCCTCACAGCATCCTCCTCATCTGATGCCAAAGAGGAAAAACCCCCAATCCGCAACCGTGCCTCCGCCTCTCGCTCCAAAATCCTCTCACTCACACCCCACGGCAGCCGCCTCCTTTTCTCCGACAGCGACGGCCAGCTCAAATGGGTCGAACGAGACGGCTCCACCCTCGTCCGTCGCTGGAACATCAACACCTACTCCACCTCCCCTACGGACGCAGTCCCCACCCAAGGCATCTTCAACAACGACCTCAACGAAGGCGACGTCGCGCGCAAATTACTCCCAGTCAGCGCGAAGGAGAGAAGCGAAGTCCTTCTCTGGACGGGGGAGAAGATTGGCGTGCTAGGGTTCAGGAAGAAACCGCGCTTCGATGTTGTTGTCGATGGGGGCGAGGAGGTGGATGGTGGAGAGAGTAGAACGAACGGAGAGGGGCTCGAGGCGCGAGATTATGGCAGAATGATGAGGAGGGCGTTGGAGCGGCAGGCGGATGAGGTGAGGTTCGTCAGGGGATTAGGACTGGGGGGTGCAGGCCCTTAGGGTTTAACATCTGTCATAGATTCCAGCATCGCTGTACTAATACCGGCCATTCAAATAACCCATAGCGCAGAAAACAACCAATACCATAAAAAACTACACACCCATCATCCACACCATCCATCATACTCGTCGCAATCCTCACCACCCACACCTCCCCACCCCCTATCCTCCCCAAAACCCACCTCATCAAGCCCCCCCATCACCCATCAACACCCACCATCCATAGAAATGACACCCTTCCCCCCTTCTCGCTGCTTCCACATAAAACTCCGAGTGGCATATCGCTGATAATCGGGATATACCAGCTGAGTGCCTGTACGAGAGGGATGGAGGTGGCTCTTTATGGTGTGTGGGGTGGTTATGTTTACCCCTTCCCTCTTCTACCTCTTCCTGATCGTAACGAGCGCTGGCGTATGAGCCTAGAATAGCGTCCACCAGATTCAACAGGGGCTCCAAAGGAACAGACTTACCCCAGTCAACAATATCATTACCATTACCTTATTCCATTCCAGTAAGTCTTGAAATATAACCTATCGTGACGTACTCCAACACCAGATCCAACACCAACAAAAGGAACAGTCTTGCCCCAGTCAAGGATGTTGTTGGGGGTGCTATGCTATACACTTGCATTTTCAGCTCGAGGTTCAGGTTTATGGTTTGTATCTCTACTGTTATGGTAACGCCTGCAGTTATGTGTGTGTAAGATAAGTAGGGATTGTGGAATTCGCCGCTGAGGGATCGAAGTATTAGTGTTCATATCTGATGAATGCTCGCTCGTGTGCGGTGATCGTTGGCTGGAAATGCGTTTGGAGGATAGGAACCGTGGTATCTTCCGCTGAGGGATCGTATATCAGCGCCTGTAGTTGCTGAATGCTCGCGTGCGTTCGTTCATCGTGGGCTGGATGGGCTTGTTTGAGATAGTATTTATATATATGCATTTGGATAAGTATTTATACTCATCTTTGCCATGGTCTCGTGGCTGACGATAATGCCTCCATAATAAGCCTTGATCATAACATTACCGTGGACATCTCCACCAAAACAGGTGATATATCGTCGTACTGAGCCAATTCCTCGCCAGAGGTAGACATCGTCACTGCAATTGTTATGCAATGGCTGAATAGTATCACCAGCACACCATCGCCACTGACGCTGATTGGAGTCTTTTGTAGCAGTCAGCGCCGGGTTTTGATGCTCGTTGGCGCAGTGATTGTAAGTGGGATTTAGTATAGGCTGATAGGCCTAGCTTTTGTGGTAGACGACTTCTTTATTACTATAGATAGGATTCAATAATAAGTGTTTACCCTGGATATATACACCGAGGTTGACTGTTGTTGAGAAGTCTCCATTGTGGTAGTGCTGGTCCCTGAGTGTTGTAATGAACCCAGTAAACAAGATTATAGAATGAGGTTTTTTATTGCCGTCAGTGCCGAAACCGTTATGCTGCGGTTTGCTGACGTGAACATTTGGCAGACATCCAGACTCGAGACAGCTCAGGCATATGCTTCACGAGCTGATAAGTTGTCTATTCTATTGCAGTATTCCGAAATTTGGGGCTTGATGAGCGGTGGCGCAGCGACTGTGGGTGGGTTTTGGACTGTACTGATCGGCTCAGATTTCATGGTAGACAACTCTTTAATGCCACGGACACGACTTGTAATGGAGTGTTTGGCCTGGATATATGCATTAAGGTCGATTATTGTTGAGAAGTCTCCATTGTGGTAGTACTGGTCCCTGAGCGTCGTAATGAACCCAGTAAACACAGTTATGATAGATGACTCTTAGTTTAGGCTGATCGACCCAGGCTTGATGGTAGACAACCCTTTATTACCACGGACAAATTTTGTTGTTGAGCGTTTGCCCTAGGCGTATGCAACGAGGTTGACTGGTTTTAAGAAGTCTCCATTGATCTGAAACTGGTCCCTGAGCGTCGTAATGAACACAGTAAAGTCACCACTCGTCCAATGCTCAGCTGAATCTGCTCCAAGGACAAGCAGGATGTGGATTGTAGTGGGCGGCGCTGCTTTTTTGAAGGCTCCTGGGGGGGAGAA
>JAABUW010008928.1_pt1 | contig 11571 bp, 13 predicted proteins | sample 5560081 | NCBI WGS metagenome assembly JAABUW01 (sample SAMN10711882, study PRJNA513363) | rock metagenome | isolation source: Antarctica rocks | place: Antarctica: Victoria Land, Knobhead sud | reverse complement strand
CGATGACCGGCTGGCGACGGACGGAATCCGGGCGCCCGGCCGCCAACATCCGGTTCAGCACCGCCACGCCGACGGCAGCCTCAGTCTGCTGGGCCGCGAAGCCGCGGGCTCGCAGACGCGGTCCGATCAGCGCCTTGTAACGACCCATTGTCGTTTCTACTAGGGATCGTTGGCTGTAACCTGTCGTGGCCTGCCAGGCCAGGCGGCCTTGTTCCGCGATCATCGCCAGATGGCGATCACGCTGTGTCGGCGGACCCGGTTCGCCGCTCGGGACGGCCGTCGAGCGCGGCGGGATCACCACTTCGATCTCATCGCCGTGCGCGGCGATCGTCTGGTAGGTGGGCGCGCCACCATACGCGCCATCGGCCGTCACCTGGACAATTGGATCGTCGATCTGATCGAGTAATTGCTCACCTGGGTAGGGGTAGTGTGCCGGGCGTGCGGTTTGGATTGGCGGTGCCTTTGGCCTGAGATGGTGGTTGACGCGGCCACGGCGGGTCCGATTCAAGTTCTGCATGGCGCCTGGGATTGATCTCAGCAAGCTGACCGCCGCGGAGAAAGATGCGCTCATCTTGTCGCTGCTGCCGCTGGCCGGGCAGCTGGAGGCGGCGCTGGCCCGCGTCGCCGAGCTTGAGGCGCGGCTTGCCAGGTTCGAGCGCCCTGGCAAGACGTCGGACAACTCTTCGCTGCCGCCGTCGAAGGGGCACAAGCCCGACCGCCCGAGCGGCGGCACGCCGCCGCGCCGGAGCCGTCCCGGCTTCGGACGCGCGCTGGAGGCGAACCCGGACCGCGTGGTGGATGCCATGCTCGACGCCTGCCCGCATTGCGCCATAGCCTTTCCCGCCGGGCAGCAGACGCCGCAGCAGGTGTATGACCGCATCGAGCTGCCGCCGGTCAGGCCGGACGTGACCCGGGTGCGGCTGTTCGGCGGCAGGTGCGCCTGCTGCGGTGGGCTCGCGACCGCTCCGGCGCCGGGCGGTCTGGAACCCGGCTCCCCCTTCGGCCGGTCGGTCACGGCCTTGGTGGTCTACCTGCACTACGCCCAGGCTATCGGGCTGGAGCGGCTGGCCGCGCTGATGGGGGACCTGTTCGGTCTTTCAATCAGTGAAGGCGCGATCAGCAACATGCTGGCCCGCGCGCGCGAGCCGCTGCTGGCCGCTGCGGCGACGGCCAGCGCGTGCGTGACCGCCAGTGCGGTGGTGTGCTCGGACGAGACCTCGGCCCGGGTGAGCGGCAAGACCTGGTGGGAATGGGTCTTCGTCGGCACGCTTGCGGTGCTGCACGTCATCCGCCCCAGCCGCGGCAAGGCTGTGGTGCAGGACCTGTTCGGCGGCGCCCGGCCGGAGGTCTGGGTGTCGGACATGCTCGGCAGCCAGCGCGGCCACGGGCTGCACTGGCAGGTGTGCCTGGCGCACCTGCTGCGCGACGCACGTTACGCCTCGGAGTGCGGCGACACCGCCTTCAGCGCCGCGTTCCTGCGGCTGCTGCTGCGCGCCATCGCCATCGGACGGCGGCGGGAGCGGCTGGCCGACAGCACCCTCAAGCAATACCAGGCCGACCTGGACCGCAGGCTCGACCGGATCATGGCCGCTGTCCCAATAGGCGAGCCAGGGCGCAAGCTGCGCCGCCGCATCGCCGCCAACCGAGCGCACCTGTTCGTGTTCGTCACCAACCGCGACGTGCCCGCCACCAACAACGTGTCCGAACGCCACCTTCGCCCCAGCGTAATCTTCCGCAAAGTAACCAACGGCTTCCGCTGCGAGTGGGGCGCCGAAACCTACGCCGCCTTCCGCACCGTCGTCAGCACCGCAAAGGCCAACCAAGCCTCGGTGCTCGACGTCCTGCGCTTCGTCCTCTCAGCCCCGTCAGCCGAAAGGACCATCGCCTACCCGGGGTGAGCAATTACCTGATCGAGCAGCGGCCCTACCTGGGACGGATCATCCGCATCCTGATCCGTCAGCGTCTGCGCCACGATCATGCCGTTAGCCGCATCCACCGCCAGATGCAGCTTGCGCCATGTCCGGCGTGACTTCGCACCATGCTTCGCCTCCAGCCATTGACCCGCCCCGTAGACTTGCAGGCCAGTGCTGTCGATCAATACATGCAACGGGCCAAGCGGCACTTGTGCTGGCTGGATCACCGGCAACGCCACCGCCCGACGGCTGACCGTGCTGTGATCCGGCGCTGAGAGCGTCAAGCCCATCAACGTCAGCACCGACATCATGAGACCCTCGGTCTGGCGCAACGCCAGCTTGAACGCCATGCGCAGCATCAGGCTGGTCTGAATGGCCGCGTCCGTATAGCGAGCCTGCCCGCCCGGCCCCGTGCTCTGCCAGTCTCCCAACGCTGCGTCCTCAATCCACAAGGTGAGCCTGCCCCTCAGGCGCAGGCCCGCCTCATAGGCCGGCCAGTTCCGCACCTTGAACGACATCTTCGGGATGTGGCGACGGCGATCGGCGTTGTGCTTGTGTGGCATCGGGGTGCTCGAACGGGAGAAGGAAGAGCATCCTACTATCCCGGACCGGCTGAGTGCACCAACGCCGTGCGCTGTCTACAATGGCACGCTCGGTTCCGGCTTCGGACAGAAGTTCCACCCAGCCAACGATCCGTGCCCGCCAATGGCGATCGTCGCCTGACCCCCAATCTTGCGACGGTCCCACTGGGACCATCTGCGCACGTCCAACCCGATCGAGAGCGTGTTCGCCACCGTCCGGCACCGCACCGTCCGCACCAAGGGCGCGCTGTCGCAGGACACCGCTCGGCTGATGGTGTTCAAGCTGGTGATGGCGGCCACGAAGACCTGGCGCCGGCTGAAGGGCGAGAACCAGTTGCCCAAAGTCGTCCAGGGCGCCACATTCCGCAACGGCGTCGAGGTCACCAACACGCCAGCACAGAACGCCGCCTGATCACGGCGTCACCCAAGTTCCAGCATAGCTCCAGCTCAAAGGGAGACACGGCATGCCGGCAGACGTGCTCGACAGGTTCCTGATCACCCTCGCGGTGCGCCTGCACGCCTTTGCGGTGTGCGAGATCAAGGAGGGCTGGCGCCTCCTTTTCGACCCCATGGACGCAATCACGATCCATTACGTCCTTGCCGGGGCCGGCACGGTCCGGATCGGGACCGGTGTGTCCGTCGCGTTCTCCGCCCACAACATCATCATCGTTCCGGCGCGCACCTCGCAGAGCCTCGGCGAACCTGTCGCGGTGCTCGGGGAAGCGCGGGCCGATGACGGCTGTAAGCTGATCGACGACGGGCTGGTGCAGTTCACCGCGGGCGACGGCTCCCGCGACACCCTCGTTGTCTGCGGCACGATCTCGGCCGCCTATGGCGGCGCCCTGGGCCTGTTCGAGTATCTGACAGAGCCCGTCGTGGAGGACGTCTCGGCCAGCAACATCATCCGGCACGCCTTCGAAGGACTGCTGGCGGAGATCTCGGAGCCGGGTGTCGGCACCCAGGCCATGGCGGAGGCGCTGATGAAGCAGTGCCTGATCCTCGTCCTGCGCCAGCATCTCACCCGGCAGAGCAGCGCGTCGCCGCTCTTCGCCGCCTTGCAGGATCCCCGGCTCGCGCGCGCGGTCAGCAGCGTCCTGGAGCGGCCCGCGGCGCCGCACACGGTCGAGAGCCTAGCGCTCCAAGCCGGCATGAGCCGCTCGGCTTTTGCGGAGCGGTTCTCGCAGGTCTTCGACCAATCACCGATCGAGTTCGTGCTCCGAGTGCGGCTGCGCCTCGGGGCACATCTCCTCACCACGACCGCCTTGCCGATCAAGATTATCGCCAACAGCGTCGGCTACGAAAGCCGAAGCTATTTTTCCCGCGCCTTCCGGACCGCCTATGGCAGCGATCCGAAGACTTACCGGGCGCTCGGCGGCTTCGCCGAGGAAGAGCCGAAGCCGATCGAGCAACCTGGTCCGATCGATCGCATCATCCGGGAGGACGAGTGATGGTGCGCCTCGCCGAACCTCGGATCTCCCCGTGGCTGATCGCGCTCGCTTCCTGCGCAGCGATCGTCACGGAGGCCCTCGGAACGGAGGAGATGGCAGGAATGAGTACGACAGGCGCGGTGGAGATTGCGGCGCGGCTGCCGACGCCGCTCGGCAACGCGACCTTCACGGAGGATGGACGCATCGTCGTCACCCATCATCCGCTTTTCGAGACCGCGGTCCGGGTCTCCGAGGTGACCTCGCCGACGACCCTAAAACCGTTCCCGAACGAGCTTTGGAACACGCCGAGGCCGGACACGGAGGACTACTTCGCCAACGTGCTCGGGGTGCGCACCGACGCGAACGGGGTCGTGTGGCTCCTCGACATGGGATACCGCACGGACATCACGCCGAAGCTCGTGGCCTGGAACATGCGGGAGGATCGGCTCGAACGGATCGTCAAGCTGCCGGAGCCCGCGACCCATATCAACTCGGAGCCAAACGACTTCGTCATCGACGAGAAGCACGGCGCGATCTACATTGCGGACGAGGGAGTCGGACGCGACGGCGACGGCTTCCGGGCGGCTCTGATCGTCGTCGACCTGGAGAGCGGCGCCGCCCGGCGCGTCCTCGAAGGTCACGCATCCACCCGCCCGGAGGACATTCCGATCCGGTTCGACGGGCGGGACGTCGTCAAGCTGCGCAAGGATGGCGGCGTCGGCGCGATGCGGGCTGGCGCGGACGGCATCGCCCTCGATCACCGCTCCGAGTGGCTCTATTACGGCCCGTTGAACGAGTCCGCCGTCTACCGCATCCAGGTCGCGGACCTATTAAACCACAGGCTTGGTTCTCAGGACATCGGCTCTCGCGTGGAGCGCTACGCGGACCGGCCGAACGCTAGAGGAATGTCGATCGACGCCGAGGACAACCTCTACCTGACGGAGGTGGAGCATCGAGCCGTCGGCATCATCCCTGCCCGAGACCGTACCTATCGACGGCTGGTCAAGCATTCCGAGATGACCTGGCCCGACGGGCTCAGCACGGGTGCGGACGGCCGCCTTTACGTCACCGTCGACCAGCTTCCACGATCCGCTCCGCCGAACGGCGGCCGCGACGGAAGCGCGCCGCCCTACCTCCTTAAGCGCTTCACCCCGCTGAGGATGGGCCGGCTCGGGCACTGAGCGGCAGGTCGGGAGGGCGCAACGACCCGGATCTGCTGGTGGGCTCGGTATTCTGTGGGGTCGGCGCCGTATGCCTCCCGGAAGGCTCGCGAGAAGTAGCTGCGGCTCTCGTAGCCGACGCTGGCCGCAACCACCTTTACCGGCAGCGCCGTCATCTCCAAGAGGCGGGCTGCGCGCTGCAGGCGGACCTTCTTCAGGAACTCGATCGGCGGCTGCCTGAAAGCGGCCGCGAACCGCTCGGCGAAAACCGATCGGCTCATCGCGGCAGTCGAGGCGAGATCCTCGAGGGTGAAGGGATTGCTGGGCCGTTGCAGGATCGCCAACACCGCCGGCGCAAGGCCCGGGTCACGGAGTGCGCTGAGCCACAGGGGGGATTGCTGCTCCTTCTGGAATTGCCGGCGCAGGACGAGAATGATCGTTTGCTTGAGAAAGGCTTCGGTCAGAGCTCGCGTGCCGAGCGAGGGCATCGCCAACTCGTCAATCAGCGCCTGAAAACGCCCGCCGAGCGGCCGGTCGCCGAAGCTCTCGGCCAGCGGCTGCGGCAGATAATCGAACAACTCAAGGCTGCCGCCGATCGTCGCGTGGATCGTCCCGCATGCGATGACCAGGCAAGGCTCACCTTCGACGGGGTTTCCTGCCCGAATCCTCGGCAGGGCGGCGCCGGGCGGGGTAGCGGGAGGCTCGTAGACCAGTTCCCGCCCTTCCGGACCGGCATTGTCGAACGAGTACGGCAGCCCCTTCGGCAGCACGATGAGGGTTTCTTTCGCGACCTTGATCGGCGCCGCGTCGGGAACATGGATCCATCCCGAGCCGGACAGCACGTAATGCACCGAGGCGGTCGCGTCCGGACCGAAGCTCAACCGCCAGCCGGGGCAAGCCTGGCATATCGCGAAGGCCTCCACTCGAACATCCAAGGTCGTGAGCAGTTGGTCGAGCACCACACCCTCATGTTTCTCTTCTCGCGACCGCATCGATGAGCAGGGCACCGGATGCGGACTTCAGGGCACTTCGGACACGCTTCTCTCTGTGCCGTGAGGAGTATGGTACGGGGCGCAGATTTGTCGACAGCTCGCGGTGAGGGCCGGCCCAATGCGCCCGAAGCGTTTCGCACAAGTGAGGCCCATCTTGCGACTTCTCCCGACACTTGCTTGCCTTGTCTCATCCGCATTGCTCGGCACGCCTGCGCAGGCATTGGATCGCCCCATCCTCGTCGAGCTCTTCACGTCGCAGGGCTGCTCATCATGCCCCCCGGCGGAGGAGTTGCTGGTGGAGCTCGCACGCAACCGCCGCGATGTGCTCGCCCTAGGCTTTCACGTCGATTACTGGGACAGGCTCGGGTGGAAGGACCCGTTTTCCAGCCCCGCCGCGACGGCTCGTCAGAGGAGTTACTCCAGGACCTTGGGAACCGATCAGGTCTATACGCCGCAAATGGTGGTGGAGGGCCGCATCGACGTTCTCGGGTCGGACTCGGCGGCAGCCGCGACCGCCATCGGGAAAAGCGCCGCGGAGACGGGTCCCCGGATTCCGATGAAACTCATCCGGCGTGGCGAGGGCTTCTCGGCCAGCATCGGGTCAGGGGCGGGCGACGCCCGGGTGCTGCTGGTCGGCTACGATTCCTTGCATGAGACCGCGGTGCGGCGGGGCGAAAACGCAGGCCGTACGGTCTCGCAAGCGAACGTAGTCCGCTCCGTACAGCCGCTCGGCGAATGGCGCGGGCGGGATGTCGAATTCACGGGGCCTGTCCCGGCCGGCGAGAAGGCGGTTCTCATCCTGCAGGCCAAGGACGGCCGCATTCTCGGCCTCGCGCTCGCCGGCGGATGAATCCATCCCGCCAAGCGGGCGTCTTCGGGCCAGAACCGTACGATGAGGCACGAAGTCTGGACCATAAGGCACCCGCATCAGCGCACAGATCAGCGATCCACGCGGTCGGTCCCGACCTCGTGGAGGGGCACATCCGTAACGGATCGAGGCCCAGAACGTCCAGGAGGATCAACCATGCAACTCACCAAATCGCTCGCGCTCGCATTCTTCGCAGCTTCGGCCCTGACCGTGCCGGCTCTTGCCCAGACGATGGGCGAAAGCATGATGAAGGACGGCACCATGATGGTCATGATGCCGGATGGCCGAATGTCGACCATGCAATCCTCCGACAAGATGATGTCGGACGCCATGATGAAGGACGGCAAGCCCATGACCACCACGCACATGATGATGATGAGCGGCGGGAAGGTCTACATGGCCGAGGACAAGAAGATGTCGGACGGCAAGATGATGTCCGAGCACATGATGATGAAGAAGTAGAGGGCGCCGTCGCGTCCGACCGAGAACGGGGGCGGCGCTTAGGCGCCGCCCCCACGAGCTCGGCCGCTGGAACGCCGAAAGCGGGATCAGGCCGCCGCGTGTCGCCTAGAGCCTGGAGATGGCAATGTCCGATGAAGGCGTCAGGATCGTTGAGCGGCATTGGATATACCGGCACGGCATCGTCGTGCGGGTTACGCATTTGCTGAACGCGCTCATCCTCCTCGTCATGCTGATGAGCGGGTTGCAGAGTGCCACGTCGGTCGCTACGCCGTAGATCAGGTGGGCGATTAGGCCGCGCGCGTGCGCCTGCCAGGGGTGGCGTCCGGGCGGCGCGGCGATGCCCAGCAAGGGGTTCGCCAGCTCGTCCTCGACCACGAACAGGCCGAAGCCGAAGAGCAGCCCCCGCCCGGCGCCCACGCGGCGGACGCGGCCGCGCAGCGCGCCGTAGAGCGCGCCCGGGAAGACGCCGAGGCCGTAGCGCGCCGCGAGGCCGGCCGGGTTCTGCTTCGGCGACGACAGCGCGACCCCGGCCGCCTGCGGCGCCATCCCCGCCATGACATGGGCGGGGATGGCGCCGGGCCTGGCGTCCTCGGTCCGCCGCCGCGCTTCTGCACTCACCCGGTGGTACATGAACCAGTCCACCCGGTCCATGATCCACACACCAGCCGCTCCCGCGACCGCGCCCCTGACGAGATCGCCCGCGACCCCGCCGGCTTCTGCGCCTCGAAGTTCGCGGCCTCGGCCGGACCTGTGAGCCTCCATGGACGCCTCGCCTTTCAGGGATCTCGGGCCTCCTGCATGCCACAAGCGTTGGGACATGCGCGTCACCACCCTGTCGTCATCGGACAAGCGCTCGGAGGAGCGAATGGGTTCCGAGGGCGAGCAGCCCGGCGAAGAAGCAGAGCCGGAAGGCACGCGCGCTGACACGCCGCCTGACGCGTTGCCCGGCCAGCATGCCGGCCAGGGCCGGGACGAGCGCCAGGGCCGAGGCGCCCGCCTGGGCCACGTGGAACGCACCCTCGCCCGCAAGGCCCGCGCCCAACGCGACGGTCGAGACCGTGAAGGACAGCCCAAGCGCCTGCACGAGGTCGTCCTTCCCGAGGCCGAGCGCCTGAAGGTAGGGGACGGCTGGGACGACGAACACGCCAGTCGCGCCCGTCACGACGCCCGTAACCGTCCCGACCAGCGGGGAAAGCCAGGGTTCCAAGCGGGACGGCACCGAGACGCGGACGCCGGAGAGGCCCAGGACGCCATAGACGACGAGGGCGGCGCCAAGGCCTCCGCTTGCCAGCGTCGCGTCGGCGCGAGCGAGCAGCCCGGCGCCGGCGAACGCGCCAACGCAGATGCCCGCCATCATCGACCACAGGCGCCGGACGAGGCCGACGAAGCTCGGCCCCGTCGCGAGCTGCCAGACATTCGTCACGAGCGAGGGGACGATGAGCACCGCAGCAGCCTCTGCCGGCGTCGTCACGAGCACGAGCAGCCCCATGGCCACTGTCGGCAGTCCGAGCCCGATCACGCCCTTGACCATGCCTGCCAGCAGGAAAATGAGGCCTCCGACCAGTGGGACCGCAAGCGGGGGTATCATGCCCCCTTCACGCCGGGTCAGCCACGTAGAAAGGGGCCGCCGGAACCCGAGCCGTGCGTCTGCCGGTTGGACACTCTTCAGGCTCGGTCACGCCACGGCCGCGGACCACGCGAGGGTGGCTCGTCCCGGGCTCGACAGTGTAGGCCGGCGCATCGCGGCGCCGGACGGCAACAAGAGCTTCGCGGCGAGGCTCGGCGCTTTTACGTCCGCCTCCATCGGCAATGGAGGATGGGACACGCTCGTAATTCAGACGGCAAGCTGCTGCGCAAGTTCGGAGAAGCCGGGAACCACGATGTCGATGGCCGGGTTTGGATTCGGGTCCGGAGGCCCGGCTTCGCCCCATTCCGCTGGCCGGCGGACGAACGCCGTGCGGTAGCCCTCCTGGTGCGCGGCCATGAGATCGAAGTTGTGGCAGGCTACCATCAGGATCTCTTCGGGCCGCAACTGCAGCAGCCGGGCGGCGCGGCGATAGGCCTCCGGCAGGGGCTTGTAGACGCCGAGCATCTCGCAGGAGAGCACCGCGTCCCACGCGATGCGGTTCCGCCGCGAGACATCGATGACGAGCGACAGGCTCAGGATGGTGAACGACACCGCCACGTATCGCTGCCGGAGCCGGTCCAGCGCCGGCATGAAGTCGGGCCACGCGTCCAGTTCATGCCACCGCCGCACGACCAGGCGGCGGTCCTCAGCCGAGAAGCATGCCAGCTCATTCTCGGCGACGATCCCCTCAAGCACGTCGCGGTGGACGTCGTCGATGTTGAAGCCCGGGCTGACCGTGCCGGTCATCCGCTGCAGCGAGCGCCGGCGGTAATCGTTGGCGATCCGCGCCCAATCCCTCTCGACGCCGTGCCGACGGCCCGTTTCCGCCAGCGCCGCGGCGATGCCCGAGTGCCAGTCGAGCACCGTGCCGCCCGTGTCGAACGCCAAGGCCTTGATGTGCTGCACGGTGTTTTCCTCCTCTGGCTTGCGCGGCGGCCGAACGCTCCCATGTCGGGCAGCCACTCGAACATTGCCGTATCGTGGCGAGGCGGAACCCCATGGGTCAACACGGGGTCGCCTCACGAACGGCTTGGCGCAGTCCAGACGTCTTCAGGGCGCGGCCCAGCAAGTCACGCTGGCTCAGAGAGCGAGGCCGCACCTTTGCGACCTGCCGGCTCAGCGCGCCTGGATCCCAGCCAGCGATCGAGTGCCGGCAGGATGCGCTCGGCTGGCTGGAAGCCATTCGTGACCAGTGCGTAGTGGCGATCCGAGCCTGTGCCGGCGATCAGCGTGGGGAACCCCTGGATCCCGGCACTGTGCGCGACCGCGAAATCCTGCCGCGTCTCCTGCGCAAGCCCCTCCGAGGCGAGGGCGTCCAGGAAGCTCTCGGACCCGAAGCCCAGTTCGCCCGCGAGGTCGGCCAGGACTTGCAAGTCGGTGACGTCCTGGTTCTCGGCGTAGAACGCCTCCTGCACGCGCCGCAGATAGGCGGAGCCGCGGTCCTCGCCGCCGCGGCGCGCCAGCACCACGGCGCGGCAGGCGGGCTCGGTGTCGTAGACGAAGCGCTCCCGGGCGAAGAAGCCGAAATCGAAGGGCTGGCCGGAAGCGGCGTGGACGTGCTCCCAGTGCGACCGCGTGCTGGCCTTGGCCGCATCGTCCATGGGCGCGCGCGTGCCGGGGCGCAGCCCGCCCATGACCAGCCGAGCGGGGAGGCTCTCGCCGTATCGCTCCCGGATCGCCTCGATCACCGGTGAGAAGCCCCAGCACCAGGAGCACATGGGATCGGCGAAGTAGACGAGGTGCATGCGGCCGTCCTCCGGTGGCGTCCTGCCCGAACCCTCTTGCGAGACGACGGGCACCTCCGCGGCGCGCCGCACGGTGTGCCGATCGCGGATTGATCCAAAACGAGCGCCCCGTCACGTAGCCCGCAGCGTCCGCCCCGGTCAATCGGGGTCCATGTGCCCAGGGCCACGAACTGGGAGTGTCAAAAACCTGGAGCAGTCTGCTTGCCTGTCTCAGGTTGATCAGCCTGGCTGACGCCTGACCACGAGGGCGGCAGGCATGATGCAGTGGACGGTGCGGTTGGAGGTGAGGACAAGCGCGGACGAGGTGAAGACGACGGAGCTGGTGACGATCAGCTGGCCGGCAGTGGTCAGCACGCTCGCGGAGGTCGGCCTCGCGCTCGCCGAAACCAAGGCGCTCTTGGCCAAGCTGCAGGCGAGCATGCTGTGCGGCCAGAAGACGAGGGAACCCGCTTGCGTTCGGATACATGTGCCACGGTCATATCCGGGGAGCCTCGCCGCGCCCTCGCCCGAAAGCCCCCCATCTAACTGCCCCACGCGCGATAAGCGCGGTTATCGCGCGTAGCGCAATTCACCGGCTTGCCAGCGCCGCGACACTCGCCGATGCTGCCCCGCAATGACCCCCGCAGCGCACCTCGCCCGCATCCGCATCGCCGGCTTCAAGAGCTTCGCCGACCCGGTCGCGCTCGACGTGCTGCCCGGCCTCACCGGCCTGGTCGGACCCAACGGCTGCGGCAAGAGCAACCTGGCCGAGGCGCTGCGCTGGGCCATGGGCGAGGCCAGCGCCCGCACGCTGCGC
>JAABUW010008927.1_pt1 | contig 11572 bp, 9 predicted proteins | sample 5560081 | NCBI WGS metagenome assembly JAABUW01 (sample SAMN10711882, study PRJNA513363) | rock metagenome | isolation source: Antarctica rocks | place: Antarctica: Victoria Land, Knobhead sud | reverse complement strand
GGGTCGGCATCGACGAGCAGGACGCGCCTTCCCGACGCCGCGATGCACGCCGCGAGATTTACGGCGGTGGTCGTCTTGCCGACGCCGCCCTTCTGATTTGCGATCGCGAGAATGCGCGCGCCTTCGCCCATGCCTGACCACTTTACGAACACCCGTACGGACGCTCCGGTGAGTGTAGCGCGATGGGTGTCGCGACGCAACGGGCGAGCTTCCCCGTGCTATACTCACGCCGCAGATCACAGTGGGAGAACGAGAGGGAGAAGCCGAGATGAATGGTGTCGTCGTTGCGCCGCAGCCGTACGCCGCCGAGGTGGGCGCGGATGTCCTCCGGGATGGCGGGAACGCCTTCGATGCGGCGGTCGCCGCCGCGTTCGTGCAGGCGGCGCTCGACCCCTTCATGTGCGGCATTGGCGGCATCGGCGTGGCGCAAATCTTCCACGCCGCGACGGGCGAGCACCGCATCCTCGACTTCGTTGGTCGGGTCGGCGCCCGCGCCCGCGCCGATCAGTGGGCGCAAGTGGCGCGGCGCACGCCGGAGGGGAAGACATACGTCGAGGGGTGGCACAATTACCTCGGCTACCAATCCATCCTCATTCCGGGCACCGTGGCCGGGTTGGCGGCGATCCACGCCGGGCGCGGACGGATGCCGTGGCGCGATCTGCTCGGCCCCGCGATCCGCGCCCTGCACGACGGGTTCCCGCTCTACACCTACATCACCGAGTTCTTCATGGAGACACACCAGTACCCGACGGGCGCGAACTACCCGACGTTCGACGAATTCATCCACACAACGGACGTCTTCGCGCGCCTCTGGCACCGTGAGGACGGCAGCCTCAGGCGCGTCGGCGCCCCCCTCACCAACCCCGACTACGCCGCGACGCTCGAATGCATCGCGGCGGAAGGCCCCGATGCCTTCTATCGCGGCACGATTGCCGCGCGCATCGTCGCGGACTTCGCGGCGCACGATGCCCTCGTCACGGCGGACGATCTCGCCGCGTGTCGGGTGGTCCTGCGCGATCCGCTCCGAAGTGACTATCGCGGCCTGACCGTCGCCACCAACCCGCTCGGCGGCGCGACGGTGCTGCAAATTCTCAATATCCTTGAGGGATATGACATCGCAGCACTGGGGCACAACAGCGCGGAGTACCTCCATCGCCTCGCCTCCGCGATCCAACTCGCCTTCTCCGAGCGCGACGGGATGACGGACGATGCCCCGCTCGACGCGCTCATCAGCAAGGAGCACGCGGCGGAACTGCGGGCGCGCATTGGTGAAATGGGCGTCGAGTCGCGGGAAGCGGGCGGCGTGCCCGGCACGACGCACCTCTCGGTCGCGGACCGCGACGGAAACGCCGTTGCCCTGACGCACACGCTCTCGATGGGTTCGGGCGTTGTCACGGAGGGGCTTGGCTTCCAGTACAACAATGGCATGAGCAGTTTCGACCCGCTCCCCGACAAGCCGCGCTCCATCGCGCCCGGCAAGCCGCGCATCACGCCGATGGCCCCGACGTTCGTGCTGCGGGACGGCACGCCCCAGATCATCCTCGGTAGCCCCGGATCGAACGCGATCATCAACGCGGTTGCGCAGGTGATCGTCAATTGCGTCGATTTCGGCATGACGCCAATTGAGGCGGTCGCCGCGCCGCGTATCCACTGCGAGGGCGGCCCAATTCTCACCGAGACGCGGCTACCCATCGCGACGGGCCGCGCGCTCGAAGCCCACGGTCACCGGCTCCGCCCCCGCCCGTTCGCGTACGATTCGTTGCAGGGGCGGGTGCAACTGATCGTCGCGGGCGACGATGGGTGGGTCGGCGCGTCCGATCCCCGGCGCGACGGCGGCGCGGCGATGTATGCAGAGACCCGCGCCCATTAGCCGATCTTCTGCATCACCATATTAACCGTCGTTGGGTTCCCGTTGGTGATCACCGGGGTTTGTGTCGTGTTTCGGAAGAGCAGCGCCCCGCTTGCGTCCTTGATGTCCGCCTGCACCGCGTAGGTCCCCTGCGGCTGAATTTTCGTCGGGTCGTACGCGATGGTGAACGGAAAGGGCACCGAGCCGTTCGCCGCCGACAGTGTCACCGCGCCGAGCACGACCGCCGGGGCGTCCGCCCGCGACACATCCACGAGTCGTACCGCCACGACCGCGTCGGGCGGGAGGGCGATCCGCTCAAGGTACGTCACCGTGCCGGTGACCTTCGCGGTGGCGGGGGGCGGGGGTGTCGCCCCGGTCGTTGTTGAGGGTTGGCCACGCCATGCGTAGTAGTGCTGGCCGATGTTGCCGAACTCGATCTTGTACGGGTCGGGGTTTGTCGGGGTGTAGGTGAGCACGCGCCGCTCGAACGCCTGAATCAGCACGTCCTTCTGCTGCCCCCCGACCTTGACATTCGACCAGAACGGCTCCGTGATCGCGTAGCCGATGCTCGACAGCCCCACCCGCGCGCGGAAATCGCAGAACGCCTTCGGGACGTTGTGCAGCGTCGCCGCTTCCAGGTGCGATCCGGCGGCATACGGATCGTTCAGGTACGCGCCGTTGTAGGTGCCGAGGGTGCCGGTGGCGCTCAGGGAGCGCGTCGTCGGCTCGCCGATTGCTGCGGCGGCATCCACCATCAACACCGAGCCGTTCGCGCTGATGGCGGCGTAGGTCGGGCCGCCGTTGTCGAGGTCGCCGGCGACGGGGATCGCTGCGGGCGTTCCCTTCTGGAAGATGGCATCGCCGGTCTGCATCATGCCGAGGATCAGTTCGCGCGCGAGCAGACCATTCGTGGCCGGGCCGTTCGGGTTCGTCAGTTCCATGCGCGCCTTATCGAAGTACTGGACGAGGCGGGTGCCGCCGGGCGCGTCAGCGTAGGCTTCCTGCTGGCCGTCACGGGCTGAGGAGAGCGGCCCCCAGAAGTTCGGCGCGAACGCCTCGCCCACCCGCCACTGCTGCTGAAAGAGCGGGCTGGCGAAGGCGTTCGCCGCCGCGATCGGCATGACGGACACGAGAATCGAGAGCACGACGATTGACACGGCTCCGAACCGACACAAACGGCACATATCAATTGCTTCCTTCTCCCCACCGACAGGCGAGGCCGTACACGCTGCTCCACATCCGTGTGCGCCGCCCTATGATGCGGGAACGGTGGCACCCCACAAGACGGACGAGTGACACGTTGTTGACGCTGTAGCCAGTCACCATCGTACAGGAGGCAAACACCGAACACAAATACTACCATTTGGAAAGTTACCGGGTCATCCACGCGGGCAATCATGAAGTATGCATTCTGGATCGATTCACTCGCATCTCCATGGTCATCTGCCCCTTCATGGAGACTTTCAGGATATAATCGTTCGAGAGACTTGTACCGCAAGAATGATGCTTCATGATCGAGGCCTATACCTTTAACCCCTCGTCCGATGAGATGTCGATCCGGTGCCCTGCTTGCGGTGCGGAGGCGATTTTCAAATTCGCCTTCTCGCCACTTTCGGGTTTCACGGGGCCTCCCGGTATAGGGCGGCTGCCGCGAAACCCGAAAGCATATCGGACTGATAAGGGGGAATTTGATGCCCTTGTGAACTACCCTGATCTTGTTCCGTGGGTATCGACAGATCGGAGTATTGGCTATCATATCAATCAGTCGGGCGTTTGTACCTGCCCGACCTGCGGATGTCGGAAAGCGCATAAGCTCAACTGGCCCGAGGAGGCATATCTCGCCTGTGAAATAAAGGGCGAGCGGCTTTGGGCGTGGGATCGCGAATATCTCAAAGCCCTCATCGACTACATCGCGTCCAAGAATCGGAAGCCAGAACGATATGAAAACGTATACTTCCTGCGGCACATCCCGACGACATTCCTCCTGGCGAGGAACAGGGATGAGGTTGTGAGAAAGCTGCGCCGCTTGTTGGAGCCGAGGCCCGCCTAGGGGATTTGTTTCCCATTCGCGTATTCGACTCCAGTAGCGTCCTTGTTCTTGTCGTCTCGAACCCGGCGAGAATTGGCTCTGGTGCTACGTGGGATGAGTGATGATAGAGCCTTGGTAAGGGTAATCCATCGCGACGGAAATGCCTGCTCGATCATGCCAGGTAGTTCTCGTCCCCACGCGCGGCGAATGCTGACCGCGCGTGCTGTCGGCGAATGTACAGGAGGCCCGCGACGGTGCCGAGGCCGCAGATGACGGCGATTTCACCGACGGCGATCTGGACGCCCTGATGCTCAGCGAGCGTGCCGAGGACGAGGCTGCCGATGGGGGTCGAGCCGAGAAAGAGCATCGTGTAGAGGCTCATCACCCGGCCCCGCAACTGGGGCGGCGTGACGATCTGGAGGCGGCTGTTCGCCGTCGCCGTGAAGATGATGCTGAACAAACCGAGCGCCACGAGCACCGCGATGGTCACGACCCAGACATTGGAGAGCGCCAGGCAGAGCAGGAGTGCGCTGAATCCCGCCGCGCCCGTGAGCAAGGTGCGCTGCGTGACTCGGCCGCTGTAGGCGATCCCCAGGGCGGCGATCAGCGAGCCAACCGCCATCGCGGAGGCGAGCGCGCCGAAGCCGACCGGCCCGGCGTGGAGCACGTACTGCGCGATCAGCGGCAGGAGCACGGTGAAGTTGTAGCCGAAGGTGCCGATGACGCCCATCAGCAGCATCACGAGGGCGATCTCCGGCGTCCGCACCGAGTAGCGCAGCCCCTCGCCGATCTGCGCCAGCACCTTGCCGCGCGGCGGGCTGGCCACCTCGAAGAAGCGCTCCGGGCGCATCAGGAGCAACCCGCCGATCACCGCGAGGAAACTGACCGCGTTGACGGTGAAGCAGCCCGCCACGCCGATGGCGGCAATCGTCACACCACCGAGCGCGGGGCCAACCAATCGGGCCGTGTTCATCACGATGGAGTTGAGCGCCACCGCGTTCGGCACATCGTCCGGCCCGACCATCTCCTTGACGAACGCCTGCCGCGTCGGGTTGTCCATCGCGGTGGCGGCGCCGAGCACGGCGGCGAGGATGGAGAGCGAGACGAGATTGATCGCCCCCGTCGCGGTGAGCGCGGCGAGCAGTGTCGCCTGGGCGAGCATCACCAATTGCGTGATGACGAGCAGGCGACGCTTCGGCACGCGGTCGGCGACCACGCCGCCAAAGAGCGCGAGCAGCAGCACCGGGAGCGTCTGGCAGGCGGTGACGATGCCGAGCGCGAGCGGGGAATCGGTCAGCCGGAGCACAAGCCACGCCTGCCCGACGCGCTGCATCCACGTCCCGACCATCGAGACGATCTGGCCGATCCAGAAGAGCCGGTAGTTCGGGTTGCGGAGCGCGCGGAAGGTCTGCTTCAGCGGCGGGCGGGCTGTGCGCCCCGGTCGCTTCCCCATGGGCGGTGCGCCGATTCGCTCGCCATCGCGCAACACCGCGTCCGCCTCGATCGCTTGTACGCTCACTACACGCCGCATCCGCTCCACTCCTTGACCGCTATATACCTCCCGCAAATTACGCTTCTCACGGGTGAAATACGCACGGCTGTCGCGAACTCGTCACGACACGACGCCACAGCCGTACCGCTATACGACCGTACTGTTAGCAGTTCTAATAATAAGATGCTCGAGGTATTTCCGCAACCACCGCCGATGCGCCGGGCGGCGAAAGCGCCGGGCTACGCGGGGCGTGGTCTCGTATCCGCGCCATCGCCCAACGGCGCGCCGAGGAAGGCGGCGTACAGTTCCACCGGGATGCGGCGCGGCCTGCCGGACGCGCGATCCGCCCATACCCACAGTGTCTGGGCGCGCACGAGCGGCTCACCGTCCGGGGCATGATCGGGCGGGAGAAATCGGTCGGTGGGTAACCCGTTTGTTCCGTCAGGGCTTCCTTCGTGGCGGTAGATCGCGTAATCCCGGAAGGCTCGCGCGCCCTTGAATGCGACGGCCCACGTGACGACCTGCAGCACGTCGCCCGCCGTCGCCGGGCGCAGATACTCAATCTCATGCCGCCGGACGATCCAGATGCCGCCGAGTTCTCGCGTACGTTCGTCGGAGAAACCAGCGGCGGCGGAGTGCTCGTAGGCCGCCTGCTCCAGATAGTGCAGATAGACCGCGTTGTTGACGTGACCGAGCGCGTCCATCTCGTAGTGCCGCACCTTGAAGTGCGTGGCGAATCGGGGCGACGCCGACGTTGCCCGCACGTCTGCGCGGTCATCATCGTGCGTCGGTCTCTCGGTCTCTCCCATCCCCTGCCGCCCCTCGCGCTATGGAGTCCGCACATGTTCACCCGCGTAGTGTCGCACATTCCGGTTTGCTGGCTTCCGTGGCGGCCCATCGGGAAACCTTGTAGAGTAGTGACCGGCACGGAACCAACCGTGCAACGGAATTGCACACGACCATTTCGCTCATCGAGAACACACGGGGGATCGACCAGTGATTGCAAACAGCCCCATTGCCACACCACGCGCGTCAGACAATGACGCGCTTCAGGAACGCTTCAGCGCGCATGTCAGCAAGCTCGGCGTGATCGTTGAGCGCGTCACCGCGCTCGATGCGGTCGCCGCGCTCGCCGCCGATCTCGCGGCGGCGGTCGCGCCCGACGTGCGGCGCGTCGTGCTGGCCCCGACACTGGAACGGACATACCCGGCGCTGCGGGAGCGGTTGGAGTCGCGCGGTGTGACGCTCACCCCGGTCGATGTTTCCAATCCAATGGCGACGTTCGGCCCGGCGGCCATCGGCATCTCCGAGGCGTCGCTCGGGATCGCGGAGACGGGGTCGTACCTGATCGCCGATTCGCTCGCCGATCGCCTCGTGCGGATGCTTGCGCACCGGCACCTCGTCGTCCTCGATGTCGCGCGCCTCGTGCCGGGCCTCGATGAGGCGGGGGCATGGCTGCGCGACCGCTTCACCGGCGCGGACGGCGAACCGGCGGGGCGCTATGCCTCGTTCGTCACCGGGCCAAGCCGGACGGCGGACATCGAGATGAGCCTCAGCGTCGGCGCGCACGGCCCGGCGGAACTGCGCATCCTGCTCCTCGACAGCGTGGGGGCCGGGAAAGCGGCGGCAGCTGACAATGGAAACGGGGGGCGTACCCATGCAAGCCAGTAACAATGAGGATCGCGGCGGGCGTCACATCGGCTGGCTCGCGCTCGGCGCGGGTGTCGCGGCGACGTACGGTGTCCTCTGGGCTAGGCGCGCGCTGACACCGCCGGATGAGCGGGCTACATCGCGGGGCAAGCCGCGCGGCGCGGCGGCAGATCACCACGCACCGGCCCCCTTCGCGCAGCGGTACCGCGAGGCGCTGGGAAACGAGCGGATGCGCGTCGGTCTGCTCAAGTTCCAGCGCAACTGGCGCAACGGGCGGGACACGAGTTTCGCGGAGTACGCCGACAGCGAGGGCGCGGGCGAGACCTACGGCGAGGGTCCCGCGCCCGTGCGGACGGTGGAGGGCACCGCCGCAGACACCCAAGCCGCCGGTGCCGAGATGGAGCGATCCGGCCACACCTTCGAGGAACTGCGCGACCGGCTCGTGGCGGTCAAGGACGCGGTAATCGCCGACACACCGGGCTACTTCGCGGCATTCAAGGAGATGGCCGAGCGCAACGGCGCGACCGTTTACGAGAGCGCGAGCGCCGAGGACGCGAACCGCTACATCGCGGAACTCTGCGCCCGCAAGGGCGTCACGCGGCTGACGAAGTCGAAGTCGATGGTGACGGAGGAGATCGGCCTGGGGCCGTACCTCGAAGCGCGCGGCGTCAGCATCGTCGAGACCGACCTCGGCGAGTGGCTGGTGCAACTCGCGGAGGATCGACCGTCGCACATCATCGCGCCCGCCATCCACATGGACCGCTACGACACCGCCCGCCTCCTCTCCGCCGCGACGGGCGAGGCGCTCGAACCGGATGACATCGCCGGGCAGGTCGCGGCGGCGCGGCGCACGCTCCGGGAGGATTTCATCGTCGCGCGGCTCGGCATCAGCGGCGCGAACGCGCTCGTCGCGGAGACGGGCGCGATGATGCTCGTCACCAATGAGGGCAACGCGGAGCTCGTCACCTCCGTCCCCGATGTGCACGTCGTCGTCGTCGGCTACGAGAAGTTGCTGCCGACGATGGCGGACGCGATGCTTCAGTTGCGCCTGCTCGCACGCTCCGCGACGGGCCAGGCGATCTCGGTTTACTCCACCTTCGTCACCGGCCCCGACCGACCGGGCAAGGAGATGCACTACGTCTTCGTGGATAACGGGCGAAGCGCGATGCGCGCCGACTCAATCTTCGACGACGCGCTCCGCTGCATCCGGTGCGGCGCGTGTGCGGACGTCTGCCCGCCCTATCAGGTCGTCGGCGGCCACGCCTTCGGCTACATCTACTCCGGCGCGATCGGGCTGGTGAACACCGGCTTCCACAACGGCTGGGAGAACGCGGCGGGGCCGCAGTCCCTCTGCGTCTCGTGCAACGCCTGCGCGACCGTCTGCCCGGTGGACATTCCGCTCCCGCAGCAGATCCTCGAGGTGCGCCACCGGACGGTCGAGCAGTTCGGCCTGCCGTGGTACAAGCGGTCGGTGCTAGAACTCTGGTCCAACCCGGCGCTCTTCGACCGCGCCGCCCGTCTCGCCGCCCGCCTCGCCAGGCCGCTGGCCGAACCCGACGGCGCATTCGTCCGCGATCTGCCCGGTGCGGAGCGGTACCAGAGCTGGCGCAGCCTGCCCGTCCCCGCGAAGGAACCGGCGCGCGACCGGCTCTTCGGCGGGCAAACAGCGGGCGTGGCGGACGCGCCGACGCTCGTGCCCCCGCTGCTGGAAACCGGGGCGACGGGCGCGCGTGTCGCTTACTTCATCCAATGCTTCACCGACCGTCTCTTCCCGGAGATGGCCGAGTCCACCGTGCGCGTCCTCCAGGCGTGCGGCGCGCGGGTCGTCGTGCCGATCAGCCAGCATTGCTGCGGCCTGCCCGCCTTCGACTCCGGCGATTGGGGGCGCGCCAGGACGATGGCGAAGGCGACGATTGAGGGGCTGGAAGCGACGGATGCGGACTGGGTCGTCACGGCGGGCGCGTCGTGTGCCGTCGCGATCACGCACGACTACGCGCACCTCTTCGCGGACGAGCCGGCGTGGCAGGCGCGCGCGGCGGCGCTCGCGAAGCGCACGCTCGACCTCACCTCGTTCCTGACGACGGTCGCCTGCCTGCCCGACGGCGCGCTCGCCACGCCCGGCGGCGAGGCCGTGACGTACCACAACTTCTGCCAGTCGCACAACGTCCTCGGCCTGAAGCAGGAGCCGCGCGACCTGATCGAGCGGGTGATGGGTCTGGAACTGGTGGAATTGCCGGAGGCGGCGGTCTGCTGCGGCTTCGGCGGCTCCGTCTCCGTCGATTACCCCGAGGTCTCCGAGCAGATTCTGGCACGCAAACTGGACAATGTGGACCAGACCGGCGTGCGCACACTCGTCACCGACAACCCCGGCTGCATCATGCACCTGCGCGGCGGCATGGACGCCTCCGGCCGCACCGTCCGCGTGCTGCACCTCGCCGAACTGCTCGACGAGCGGCTGCACGCGCGCTTCCCCGCAGCCTTCGCGATTGGCCGCCCTCACACAGCGGGGATACGATGACATCGGTATCCCGATGGTCATGGTATGCTTCTCAGGAACGGACAGGGCGCATGTTCCCCGAGAAAGACTTGGCATCATGGCGAGAATCTATCGAAAGTGGCCCAAAATTGATGATGCCGAGCTGTTAACGCTCATCGCGGGTGCGGACGACCGCGCGTTCAAGGAACTTGTGCGCCGTTATGCGATGCACGTCGCGGTGTTGGCATCCCGCGTTCTCGGAACAGCGCCGCCGACCGATCTCTCCGTGGCGGTCTTTTCCGAGGTACGGGCACGCGCCGATGACGGCCCGAGGGACCCGGCATCGGTAAGGGACTGGGTGCTCGGTCTCGCGCTCGCCACATCCCTCGACTATCAACGGGGAACGCATCATGGCAGTACACGCATCAATGAAGATGACCGACGGCGCCTTGCCAAGCAGATAGAGGAAAATTCCGATCTCTTCCAGCAAATTGAAGCATACATTGCACACCATACGATGATAGTGCATCCGGCGTCTCAAGGCCGTGTGGGGGTTGCTCGCGGTCGTTACATCGTGACACCTGCTTTCGATGATCCGATACCCGAGTTTGAAGAGTACGAGTGATGCGTGTGCTGCTGGACACGCACACATGCCTGTGGACACTACAGGGCGATTCCCTAGTCAGCGCAACCGCATATCAGATCATCAACGATGGAGAGAATGAAGCCTTGCTGAGTATCGCCAGCCTATGGGAAATGGCGATCAAAGTGCGCAAGGGGACACTTATTGTGAGCGCGGGCGGGCAGCCATTCGCGCAGGCGATCTTGCAGGATCTCCAAGCCGCCCGGATTGGCCTTCTCGACATTGCCTCCAGTCACGCGCTCGCGGTATCCACGCTGCCACTTGGCAGCCATAAAGACCCTTTCGATCGACTCATTGCGGTACAGGCGAGGATCGAAGGGATCCCTCTTCTCAGTCGCGACGCGCAGTTTGACCAGTACGGTGTTCAACGCATTTGGTGACGTATGGCCTCTCGCAAACCAGGCCATGTCATGCCAGCGGTTCTCATCGTTCTCTCATTTACTCCATGCGAGCCTCACAGAAATATCCGTCAGACTGTGGGTGTTGCGCGGGCAGGGCCGCACCGGCGCACGCGGCGTATGTCGCTGGTAATCGCGGCACATGGAGAGTATTCGGAGGGACGAAAAGATGGACAATGACGATCTCCCTATTGGCAGGATTCTCGGTCGCCGGGAGGTTCTCGCGCTGTTCGGGGTGTCCGGGGCCGCGCTCCTCGCCGGCTGTGTGCCCGGACAGTTCGACTCCTCGCAACGGACGAGCGACCTCGCACAGGCAATGAGTGGCGCGACGATGGTGCCATCGAGCCGCGTCGCCCAGGCGTCGTCCACGGCACCGGCGGCATCGGTGGCGCCTGCGGCGGCATCCTCCCTGTGCGTCGCCACCCCGGCGGAGACCGAGGGGCCGTATTTCGTGAATGAGATGCTCAACCGCTCCGACATCCGCACCGACCCCTCGGACGGCTCAACCCGGCCGGGCGTACCGCTCCAGTTGACCCTCAACGTCATGCAGGTAGGAGGCGCCGCCTGCGCGCCGCTCGCAGGCGCGGCGGTGGACATCTGGCACTGCGACGCGCTGGGCGTCTACTCAGATGTGCGGGCGGAGAACAGCGCGGGAAAGAAGTTCCTGCGCGGCTACCAGACGACAGACGCGAGCGGGATGGCACGATTCACCACAATCTACCCCGGCTGGTACACGGGCAGGGCGGTCCACATCCACTTCATGGTGCGCACCGACCCCACGGCGAACACCGGCGGCCTCCTGACGTCGCAACTCTACTTCGACGATGCATTGACGGATCAGGTGCACGCGCAGGCGCCCTACGCGAGCAAGGGGAGGCGCGATACGCCGAACAGCCGGGATGGCATCTTCGCGAGCGGCGGGGACCAACTCCTCCTGACGCCAACCAAGAGCGGCGATGGGTACACGGCCACCTTCAACATCGGCCTTAAGACGACGTGAGCATCATTCACCATTTGGCACGCCGCCGGATACGC
>JAABUW010008926.1_pt1 | contig 11572 bp, 20 predicted proteins | sample 5560081 | NCBI WGS metagenome assembly JAABUW01 (sample SAMN10711882, study PRJNA513363) | rock metagenome | isolation source: Antarctica rocks | place: Antarctica: Victoria Land, Knobhead sud | reverse complement strand
GCTTTCGTCAAAGCTGCTTTCGGTCGGGATATTCGCGCATATGCATCAACGCCGCAAGGTGACTCGGGCTCATCGACACAGACCAGGTCAGCGGTTTGCATCCTCTTCCGCGTGTGTCTTTCTTCCCGCTTGAGCGCTGCACATCTCGCTGGACACTAAACCTTGGATCGGTAGAACAAGTCCTCGACATGCGACTGACCATGCACCGTGATTGTCCAGTGCGCAAAACACCACAAGAGCCCAAGACTGGGATAGCTACTTCGAATTATTCGATTAGGGATAGGTGGATATCCAGGCGGCAGGTACACTTACGTCCATCACAAAGCAACAGTCTACCTCTTCAGCATAAGTCAAGATATTCGACCCACCTCAACAAGCTCGATCAAGCCGTGCGGTCGGAGCGCGAGAGGTGCCTGCTCGCTCCTGCTCTGACGCAGCGGTCTCATGCCCTTCTCCTCGATGACCTCAGACATCCTACCCGTCGTCACGTCCCGTACCTCCGCGCGGCCCCCAATCTCGTCGAAGAGCAGGAGATGGGGTGGTCGAAAGATGGTGTAGGAGGGTGTGAGGTTCCACCTCAAGAAAGCGCCGTTTCGAGCCACCTCGCCGTCTTCTCGTCAGCTCAGCCTGCGATCTCCACTTGCACTTCGTGACAAAACAAGCACCCCAGTCGTACGCCAAGAGGAACTCGTTCTCGGCAATCTGATACATCGCCATCGGCTTCGCTTCCGTAAGCATCCGCACGACCGTCGCTGTTGGCGAGAGGGTTGCCGGGAAAGTCGGGATCGAGTTGGTCGTGGTATTGCCCGGCTCGGCGATGACAAATGCCTTCTCCGTGACGACTGCGATGGTCTGGCGGAAAAAGGAGAGCTCAGAGGCGTAGCCCGGGATGGTGATGGCGGCAAAGTGGCGGAAAGGCTGGGTGGACCGGTCAAGAGATGCGGGAAGCAGGGGTTCTTCGAAATTGAGGATGGTTTGGTGCGAGTTTCTGCTCGTAAATCAGCAAATTGTCCCAATTGGTCAAAGTCTGGCTTACTTCGTCTGCGCGGTGTAGACCACTGAACTCGTCAGCAGGAGTCAATTTGCTCACTCACCAAGTGTCCGCCCCTTCGTCACTCCCACCCGTGCGAATGCGACGTTCAGTTCCGGCGTACTCAATGCCAGACCATGACTTTTACCCTGCAGCTGCCAAGTCGAAGGATCCGATGTGGGCACCATTTCGTGAAGGTTGAATGCGAGCAGTGAGCCAGAGCTGAGGAGGACCAACAACCAGCCGAAATCCGGAATGATGGAAACAGCAGAGATGCTTCCGATGTGGAAGCGGATGAGCTCGCGGTACGCTGGCTGAGTGTCAGTAGCAATCTTGGTGGATAAGGTCGACCTGCATTTCGAATCCCGCCTCCAACCAATCCAGACCGCGTTGACAGTAGCCACTGCGACAGTCTCACGACCTAGCCATGGGAATGTGTCGGCTGCCATGATCGGATCTCTGACTGCAGGCGGGACGAAGATATTGTGAACGGCGAACATCTTGAAGACCATGAACGGATGACCCGCTTCGGATGACACGACTGACCCGATTACTTTCGACGTCAAACTTTCTCAACATCTTGGCGCCTGCGATTTTCTCCTTCCATTGCTCACTGTAACTGCGTCAGTCGGTATCACCGAAGAGCATAAACGACAGACCGAGCGGCTTGCGTGCTTGTGACTGAGTCAGCGAAGTTTCAACGAGCGCAAACCGACTCACGCTGTACAGAGGGTGTAAATCCGCCCATTCATCCCACCAGACGAGGAAACAGTGAAAGGAAACATCAAGCGCTCTGGCCGGAATTTAGGCTCGAGTCTGGTGTCCGCTATCAGCCAATATCATGTGAACTGAGCTTCGCTTACAAGCTGCCACTACCTGGTCTCTTCCTGTATTGGGAGACAAAGTCATACCGCCGTTCTGGGACACCATCGGCTCCTGTGACATGGAGGAAGTCGAGGTGTATCGGCTGGAAACGTTTCTCAACAGGGTACTCCGCATCGCTCGTCCGACTTACTCGGGACACAACAACGTGCTTGCCTTGCTCCTCATCTCGGGTCAGGAGGAAGTAGTTGTCTATGAGGAAAGCATGCAGATCTTGCCTGCGGCCACGTCAGCGCACTCGATCCGACGACGCGGTCAACACACCAGCCATGCCAGTTCGTCTCGCTCCGTACTCGCCGAAACACATATCCCGCATGTACGAGTGTCCGTTTGGGCTCGCTGATTTCCAGCTCCTACTCCTTGTGAGCACTAGATTTACTCAAATCGTACGCACGATGATTTCGCCTTTCTTAAATAAAAGACGCTCCGCCACATTCCAAAGCTTGATCTTTGCCTCCGCGCTCTCTATTCCAGGCTGCCAGGAGATCAGACAGGCGCTTTCGATGCTGCAGAATACCCACTTGACTCCCTCGCACTGCGGTAGACAGGATCTGCCGGACGGTAGGTATCTCCTCCTGATCTGGGTGATCTTCCGGTGTACTGTCCAATAGCGCATCGAGCATGAGGTTGATGCGAGGTAGTCGAGTCACGGGACGTGAGAGGAAAACCGACTGTACTTGGGTTAGCTACTGCTCAAGACTTCGTGCGAAGGGACTCACGACGTCCCGCCGTTTGGTCAGCTCGTCCGTATTCCGCTCGTTTAGGAATGCTCGAAATTGCGGATTCCGCTCAGTCTCTCTTCGGACACGGGCTTCGGCGAATGGGTAGTTCTTCATATACTGCGAGCACCAGTGTGAGCACGGCGACATGCAGAAACCATGGAGCTCACCGTCTCGTACAGATCGATAACCTCCAAGTATGCTTCGAGTAGGAGATCCGTTGCCGATGATATCTGGGATTAGATTCAGCCTGTACTGCAGACCAGCCCAACGACCTGGCTCACCAGAGGCCATTCCGCCCGTTGCCGCTCCATCAATCTGTTCAGCAGTCTGACATGCGCGTCGTACATCAGCGGTATGGTGCTGAATACCTCGGCGATGAAGGCGTTCAGCCGCGACTCCGGCGCTAGGAGGGGCGGCTGATGATCTCGCAGTGGTTGTATAAAGGCCTGTGATACCATCAGCGGTGTATTTACATGAGTATCAAAGTGCTCACGTCGACGACTATCCGCAGATCCCTCACATACTCAGTCTCCCCTTTGGTCAGCTCCCACCAGAGACCCTGCCGTCTCACTTCGGCCCTGGGTAACGAGTCTTGCACCTTGGAGTCGACCATCTCGTGCCACTCAGGATCCGGGTTTCGGAGGTGGCCACCTTCTGACGACGTGAAAGGAGAGCTGTGATGGGATGCTTGGCTGTGTTGAGACGCATGGTCGGAGGAGTGCTGATGCGATGAGGTGGATGCGGATGTGGTAGGCGACTGATATGCCAAGAGGAGGTTGTACGAGTCTGTCGGATCGATGTGGCTTTGTCGGGCGCGGTTCTAGCATTGTGAGCTCGTGATACCAGTATTGCCAACCTACATCTAGTGCATCGGGGATGTGCAGAGGTCGGGCAGTGGACTCGGCAAGCGCTCTTGTCCCGACTCCAGGACTCGAACGCTCGGACGCCGGTGATCGTTGCCCATCAGGCGGTGGCTGAAGGCTTAAGCTCAGGACCCGAAGTACAGAAACTGCTCGCTCACCGAAGTCCCAAGCCTTTCTGTCCCGACGATACTCGGATCCACCCAGCTATACGCATCAGGATCGATCTCAACCTCATCCTCCCCACTTTCCGCTTCCCATTCATACCCATCGTCCGACCTAGGACGAGTCCTCTCAATCTCAGCCGAGTGCCGCCTTCCCACTGCTCGCTCATCCCGCGGTGACAGGTCGACATAAGCATTGCCGCCGACGCCATCCTCCCTCGGATACACCGGTTCCGGTGCTACCGGCTCGTGCTTGCGTCGACCTGCTACTGAAAGACTCCATGGCCGAAGCCGCCGGAAGCCCTTCGGCTTTGTTATCGGCGAGCCGTTCATGGGCGAAGAGGGTTGTGAGGATGATCCAGCATGAGGTATTATCAAATGCTGTGGAGATATTGATTGGCGAGGGCTAGCTATCGACATGTTTTCAATAGCATGCCCGATGAGAATCATCGGCGGCAAAAGTAACAACTTGCTATATTGATGAGGCTTTGGTCGTGCCTTGATGACGTTGCGGTGCGTGGAACGATTTTCAATGCCGAAGTTCCAGCGAGTCGTCGTTCCATGCAGTAGTACCCTTTGTTCAGTGGAGTTCATCCCGAAGTGGCTGGTGAATGATATGCTAGGTGTCACATGCAGTGCTTGAGTGCAATGTTTTAAAATGACGTATCAAGTGCTCCTGTACTCCCTCACTTTGTAACCATCATCTTCCCCTCCGTTGCCAAGCGCCCGCTGGATTTGCGTATCACTCGCCCCTTGCTTCTCTTGTATGAGTTCCACTCCCTTGACCTCAGCCGAGGGGGGTCCTTTCTCCAAAAACGTCCGGCTTGATCTACGTCATCTGAGTCCATACAAAACGCTTGACCTACAACTGCTTGATCCGGTCGGAGGAGCCTACTGCAACCCCTTCTACGCTCGAGTCTGGATGATTGTGACACCATCCTTTCAGCCCAAGCTTGTTCGCCCTGCAATGGCATCTCGATCAGACGCTTTCGCTGCGGTCAAGGAGGGTGAGACACACTCTTTCTGGGTGTAGTACCGGAAGCTCACTCCCTGATGGACACGTCAGCCTAGATCCAACTGTTCGCACCTCGAACTCGCTTGAACCATTCCCGACCTGGTGCCGGGCAACAGTATCAGATCAGTCCAGCTCGTCAGCCGGATGAATCACTCACACTTTATAGTGAATCAGGTCCATCGCCCCAAAGATCCTCAGACTTGGACGCAGCTTGTTAATGACAGTAGCAGCCGGATCGGTTGGTGCTGTGTCGGATTTTCCTCGCACTCGAAGTCTCGGTGACCAGTCGTTTGGAACGTCTGAACAGTCAACGGAGATTATGTTAGAAGGGCGATGTCGTACACAATGAAACAAATAATCCCGATTAATGCCGGTATGCATGTTTCCGGCTAAATTTACCCGACTATCCAAGACTGATTCGGACGGTTGCCATAACTCGACGACTGATCAGACATCAAGACCTCTTCTCCTGTTTCTCCATCGCACTTGCTCGCGTGCCAATCATCGACTCGAAGCAACTAGGCTGGAAACTCAGCACAATGCGGCCACCTATCGCTTCATCCTCTCGCGCACACCTCCCTCCCGCTCCCCTTGGACCTAAGAACATTCGCTGCATCTCCCTCTTACCCCGATCTGCCCCTCCACCTCAACCGCGTCATCGAAAACGTCCTGCATCGACCGTGAGCGCCAACACAGACTGGATGGCATGGTTACGGAAAGCTTCGGCGCTGAGGGTGGGTTCCGGCTCTGATGAGGGGAACGGGGGCAAGGCCCTGCTCTTCGCTGGCTTGGTAAGTACCTTGATCAAGGCACAGGCAGATGCTGAGGAGTTCTAGGGTTCTTATCCACATACGCCGCACTCACCGACCCCATCATCGATACTGGTCTGGGAACAAGCGAGCGAAGCGTTGCTGAATCCAGACGCGACGATTGGGTATTTCCCGAAGAGGATGGAGGAGTTTGCCGGGAATCTGAGAGGCGGGCGAGGCATAAGAGGATGGATGAGAGGATGGGTCGAGGGACGGAGTCTTGTAAATCTCTCGAGTGATGAGCATGTGAAGGAGTTAATGCGGGAGCAGGACGAGCTCATGTCCCGACCGGATGTGACGGCGGCTTTCATCCTCGCCTCATCCGTCGCGGTTCTAGCATCGGCTCAGGTACGTCTTGATTGTCTACCGAGCAAACTGAGAGTACTGACGCTATACGATAGGAAGCATCTGGATCGTCGACTTTGCTACCCCTCGGCACCTCTCACCTCGCTGGTCATGGCTTCATCGGTACTCTGACTGCTCTCGTCGCAGCAGGACACCTCGACCTGACCGCAGGTGTCCGGCTAGCCGTAAGTCCTTTGCTACCAGAGAACCTCTTGCGCTGATGCGTAGACTTCAGAGCATGTACGCATCCCTTCCTCCCTCACCACCCTCTAACTCGCGTCCGACAAAACACCTCACTACAGTCCTTTCCGCTCGACTTTTTCATTCTCTCTCATCTCCACCTTGGGACGTGCCATCAGACGACTCCGAGTCGAGCAGACGAAGGGCGATGCAGTTGATTTTGGATGAGGTGCATGCTTTGCAAAAGGAGTGGCAGGTGGAGGGGACAGAGTGGGCCGGAGCGGGGATCATAAACTCGAGCAAGGTGCTTGTCGTTACTGTAAGTCAGCTCGGACAAGGCTACCATCTGCGCACTGGGATGCCCGTTTGCATTTGGGATTGCTTCAGCTAACGATTCATTCAGGGCACACAACACGCTGTTCTCCAAATCATAGAGCGATTACAACAGCTCAGCCTCGCGAATCCGGTGATGGATGTCCACATGCCGTACGTGCTCTTTTCGGACGCTCTGCTTTCAACGCTAACGTCTCGCTAGGTGTCCATACAACACGCCTTTGATGGAGCACGCTCTGCCTAAATTCCGAGACATCCTGCAAAGATGTTCCTTCCGTGCCACTCCAGGTGCTCTGTCAACCGGGAAAGAGCCCATCATCCTGGACCCAGTCACGACACACCCCGTGGGTCCGATCGTATGGTCGGGTTCACAGCGCTGACCCCTCTCCAGATCACTTCCCCATCTACCGCCCTCCTTGCACACCTTACTCACCAGCTCCGATGGCACAAAACGCTTTCCCGTCTGTACACCCCACCTGTCCCAGACATCGGCTCGTTCCTCACCGTTGGGCGGGGCGCGAAGGGTCTGGGCGTGATGTTGAGGGCTGAGCTGAGGAAGCGGCCCGAGGGAGCGGCAGAGATTGCAGTGGAGGAATTTGGAGTGAAGGATGCTTTACTCGGCGCGAGAGCGAGGTTGTAATACCATGCATCGGCATAGCACCGCTCGCGAGCCACCTTCTCACCCAATTCGAGCGCCAGTCGCTTCGTTCCTGTGTCATTAGGGCAATCAAGCATGCCCATTCCTTCAGGGGCATCGTTCGATTGTTACTGGCGCGGCGGTCGTCTCATGATTTAAATCGTCCTTTCGCGACAAATCGCACAACTGAGTCGTTCCCTCCAACTTCTTCACAACGATTCCCTACCAACAGCGCATCTGTTCAATCCTCATCATGTCGACCTCACCATCCACGTCACGTCCAGGCTCCACTCAATCGAGTGACCCAAAAGCCCCACTCAGTCCCGAACAGCTCGAATCCGCCCGTAAAATGGAGATCCTCGACAAGGATGGGGAGAAGATGACATTTGGCGACGTCACGCTGGGGAAGCGGATCTCCGTGGTCTTCATCAGGCATTTCTGTGGGTCCCCCAACAACGAGAGTCTATCTGGAGTGAATCTGACGTGAGGTAGGGTGTGGGAATTGTAAAGCCTACATTTCGCAGCTCGGCTCGTCGATCCCTCCACACAAACTCCCCGAAGGCACTTCCATTACGTCCCCCCCCCCCCCCCCCCACCTCCCTCCCATTTATCCCACTGATTGACCACCCGCAGTCATCATCATCGGATGCGGCACCTCCCAGCCTATCCCTGCATATCTCGAACTCACCCACTCCCCCTACCCAATCTACGCCTGCCCCTCACTCGAGCTCCACCGGATCTTCGGGTTCAGCCACAAGATGTCCGGATCGAAAGCGGGTGAGGAGAAGGAGTATGAGAAGGAGTTGGGCGGTACGATCACGAGGATTTGGAGTAGTATTGCGAGTGGACCGATGAGGCATCTGGAACATGTTTCGGCGGTAGGACCGAAGGGCCAAAATGGCGGAGAGCTGATCCTTGAGGCCGGTGAGTGTTTCTCTTCCAAGAAATTCAAGGCGATCGGGCACGGGGCTGATGAATTGGCGATTCCGTGAGATGGGACGTGCTCATACGTTCATCGGATGCAGCACGCGGCGGATCATACGGAATTGGCGGATCTCGCTCGAGTCATGGGAGCCGAGTACGTCCCTCAGCCGAGCAGACGGGCGAGCGAGGCGAAGGAGGGGAGGAAGAGTACTTCTTCGGGTGTGGAAAAGGCGGATAGGGAGCTGGAGCAGGCGCAGGTGTCGGCGAAGTAGGGATATTGCTGCGTCATCATGTTGCATCTGCATCACATAATTCTGCTCAGAGTCGATGGAGCCAACATATTATCATCCGCACCATTCTCCTGGCTCGAAGCAGGTGGGGTCGCTCACACCACCGCCGTCTCCACCGCCCCACCCCAACTCTGAACCCACTTGCGCCACCATTCCGTCCCACCCACCGCACTACCCCCACCAGCCGCCTCGATGCTCCCTCCTGGACCGCCCAAGATACGTCCGTTTGAAACATGTGAGGGCGGATAAAGAGACGCACGCATAGCCACTCCCGTCGCAGTGAGGAAGAGAGTTCCCCAACCCCACAGCGCGCCTTGCACCAAGGGCGAGAACAGCTGTGCGGGGATCATCTCAGCTGTTAAAGAGACATACAAGGGCGATCGAGCGCACCTGATCTCGGAGGGTGATATACACTACCATCCGCCAGTTCACATCCACATCTCGACCCCAGTGGAAGACCGCGTCCTCGTGCGCACTCTCCACAAGCGAGTTCGAATCTCCTTTCCCAGATGGGACGTTTCCCTTCTCCTGAACAGCCGCTCTTGTTGGTCGAGGTTGCAAATACGGGCGAATCGACAACAAGTACGACTAAGGACCACCGATAATCAGCTGGGGGAATTGGACGAGGGGGTAGACTAACCTGCTCGAATCGCAAATCCGGCAGAGGGGGAATACTAGCCTTCACCCTCCCTCTCCCCTGCCGTCTCGCTCGCTGATGTTCCTCCCCAGACTCTGAGTCAGACTCGTTGGAGGGAAGATCATCGGGGAAGGACGATGAACCGGGTTCGTGCTCATCGTCGGAGTCGACGTCGGATGGTTCGGGGGAGGGTCGGTGGACGGCTTGAGCGTGGCGGCCTTGGGGTTTGCGGAAGGGGTTGTGAGATGGGTTGAAAGTTGTCATGGCGGAAGACGTTCGCTGCTTGTCGGAAGCGAACGGATGAGAAAGAGCTAGAGAGAGCTTATATGTACGGGAGGTTCGATGCGAGAAGAAGCAGTTTCAGGATTTGGGAACTTCCTCCGAGTGGCATCTACCTACATCCAGAATCCTCTTTGTGCTAGATTGATAACCCTCCCTGAGTGAATACTCTCGACCACTCGACCTCCCGGCGCTTCACTATGAACCCCCGAATCATCATCCCCCCAATCCCCCTCCACCTCACCTCCCTCGCCATCCTCTCTCCCACAAACGGACCCCTCTTCGTACATTCCTTTACCGGCAAATCCGATGAGCTGCGGCATTATCACCTCGCTCATGCTGCTATTGACGTCATCGAGGAGCGGAGTGAGTCGTCGCTCCCTCTATCTTGCTCGGTATGGTATCAAGCTCAGGGCTCACAGTCCTGATGACCTCGACGCCGACAAAGCCTGCGGACGCGTATCTTGGCTTGCTGTTCTGTATGGAAGACATGGCTTTGTGCGCGTCTGCAACGAGCCAGTGCCCTGAATGACACTAATATCAGAGGATAGCTACGGTTTCCAAACAAACACGAAGCTCCGGATGGTCCTCTCCGTCGCCCTGGTCGACGCGATGATCAAAGACGGCGACATCGTTTCCGTCAGTCCCTACTCTTTCCTCATCCAAGCCGTCTTCTAATCCTATGCGCTGGCTCGACGCAGATCTTCCGAGCAGTGCACCACCTCCTCTTGACAGCCTCGCATGACCCCTTCCTCTCCCTCCCTCTATCCTTCCGCGCTCGACCAGCCCAAATGACTTCGACCGCAGCGCAAGAAGACGGCGAAGAGGGGATGCGAGAAGAGGGAAAGATCGTCAATCCGTCCATACCGATCGGCAAGATGTTCGCTTCTGGCCCTGAGGAGCTGAAGGCCAAGTGGTTTAGGGATAGTGTGAGGTTCAAGAAGGGGATTGAGCGGATTGGGGGGTTGTTGACGGGTGGGCGAGCTCTGGGGCCTCGATGACTGGTGGGTGCGGATCGCGGTGTGCGTTACGCTGACGAAGATGGCAGATCTCGATACATGGATGCGATTTGTTGAAAGGTCCCAGCTTGTCATCGCCGATACCGATACACTCGGGTAGGACTGTATCGTCCGGAGACCTGTCTTCCTACCTAATTGGAGGATGGGAATCGTCGAGCTTGCAAGACCACCGTCCCGGTCGCCGGGATTCGCGCACTGGCTCCTTTCGGATCTCCACCAGTCTGCGAAAGTCCCTCGTCTCTCGCCGCCCAAGCGGTTGCGCAGGATCGTGACCCGACCTAGAATGACCCATCTTCGCCCTTCAACGACACGACGCACCATAGTTCTGTGGTCTTCGTGACAGATACGGGGCGGACATGCGCATGTATCTGCATCCTGACGATTGCTTAACCTGAACGGGCGTGTGGCTCGGTATTGTACCGAACTTTGGCAGAAGGATCTCCATGCTGAACAGGAATACGGCTTATCCTCTGCTGACTGCATGAGGGCGTCAAGGGGGTCAACTGGGAGAGAAAGACATCATCAGCAGGCTCGAGACAGCTCCTTGACACACGCAGAATGTCATGATAGGGATTTCGTTATCTCGCATGGCCAGGCACATCAGCGGGGAAAGGAAAATCGCCACATTCCATTCCATCTGCATCCACCGTCCCATATCATGCTCATCTCCGCTGGATACACACCTCCTCGACCCAGCATGTCATCCTCCACAAACTTCCTCCTGACGTCCACCCCTCACCCCCTTCCCCTCACCCCCTCCCTAAATCTCCTTCCATTCTCCCTCGGTCCCTCCTCCTCCGCATCAAACTCCACCACAGCCCCGCTATCCACCTACTTCCGTCCCCGCCCTGCTCCGTCCGGTATCCTATCCGTCCCCGAGGGCACGCCCATCGCGACATTCCGAGGTCGTCAGCTCGTCGGACACCTCATCTCTGTCCCACTTGATTATCGGGGAGTCATCCTCGGCGCGGGGAAACGACCGGATCGAGGTCGGGTGGAAATCCGTTCTTCCAACTCGGGAGCAGCGAAGGAAGGGCAGATCCCGCTGACTCCGGCGAGTTCGGCTGCGTCCGTCTCGTGGTTACCGGAGGAAGTGGGGGGAGTGAGGAGATCACCAAGGAAAGCGAGAGGAGCGGGACAGGTCGCGCACTCTCGTCCGAAACCCCGTCAACCTATTCGAGCTGTCACCAACAAGCGATTCCGACTCGACTCTGAATCCGACGACGACGACCAAGGCGAGGATATGGAGGTGGACGTAAAGTCGAAAGTAACGGTGGTGAGGACACCGAGTAAGCGGGTGAAGACGACGGGTATGATGGCTGTCTCTCCGGTCGGACGCGTGGGGTTACCGGAGATTGTCGTTCATGCACCGACACCGCTGAAACCGCTACCACTGTCGGGTCCATACTTGGAAGAGGAGGGTATGGTGGGGGAGGAGGAGGGGGG
>JAABUW010008923.1_pt1 | contig 11575 bp, 10 predicted proteins | sample 5560081 | NCBI WGS metagenome assembly JAABUW01 (sample SAMN10711882, study PRJNA513363) | rock metagenome | isolation source: Antarctica rocks | place: Antarctica: Victoria Land, Knobhead sud | reverse complement strand
GTTCTCACAACTAATCATGTCATTTCCTCGTTTATTGTAATCGAATCTGCTGAATATATGACTATTGCTCACTTCGACCAAGTAGACAAATTTCAGAGCGACTAGTCAATCAAAATTCTAGCTATCAGTAAGTTCTTTCGTGTGTAAGATATCAACCACGCAACTGGGAAATAAAGGTAACTAAAGTCGAGTCAGATAAACAAATTGCACCGATAAACGGCTTTATATATTGAAGGAAGACTGTACATACAAATCACGTGAAATCTTTCCAACATTAAACGACATGTTTTTTCTGATACCTAGAACACTCACATGATGTCTTGAAGGAAAAATAGAAGATGCTGACAGTGTGTCTTTTCTAATTGGTTTCATATTACTATCATAAGCCTTTAAGATTCTTTATGCCTGATACAGCAGTTCATCCTCAAGCAGCTAGGCGCAGTAAATAACTTCGATAGGTTCATTAAATTGTAGACATGGTACGAAGAAGATAATCTCTGAGTAGTAACTGAGTGAAGGCTCAAAGCATCAGCGTTCATATTTTCTTCAAGTACGCGAGTGCGCATAATGAACAGACAGACCATGAGCCTTATCCAGAAATGTCATAAGTAAGACGTTGTGAGCGAACTGTAGGAGAACCATCAGCCAAATCAAATAATGTTCCGTCACAACACAACATGACGGACATGTAAAATCGATCTCCGTACTTTCACTTCAAGTTAGATCGTTCACGTCCAAGCCTTTGATTGGGCACTTTACTTGATGTTCTGCATATTTCGTGGTGAATCGCGTCGAGTTTCACGGCTGCTGCGATTGGATGTAGGAAATAGTCGTTGGCGAACTAGCGTACTTTTCCCGGCGGGGTGCTGGAAGAGCAGTATTGACGGAGCCTATGGACTTGCAGAGAAATCGCAGGAAGAGATAGTATGTAAGAATGTTTTGCAAGTAATGGTGTAACACAAGTGCCGACTTAGTAATATATCCCTCTCCTCGAGTAGGAGTTTGGGATATCACCTCTTGATGGGCTATAATTGAATGTATAGCCGGCAAAACTCCTTTGCAAGGTCAAAACCTGGTGTTGATGACGGCTATATAAGATTGACGAGAAATGCTGTGAAGCAAGCGATCTGCCTGCTTCACGATTGCTTTAGGGATGTTGATTGGCACTGCCAAAACCATCGGCAATTGTAATTCTATATCGATCTGTGCCTTCATCCCTCCTGATAATATCTTCATGTGGTGGGAAAAAGGACAAAATAATAAGCTCTCCTTGTATTTCATCGCAATAGGGGAGAGCACATCGCTAAGACAATTCTCGATACTCGCCTCTCTTGGAGCTCCGAGAAAACACATTCGATGTCCAAAATATTCACACTCTAGCAGAGAAGCAGCCGCATGACAATTGGTCAGATTTGGAGACCTGCAGACTGGTTAAGGAACTTGTCGGTTCGGTCGTTGATATATTCGTGAGTAACTTCCAGGAAAATGTTCGCTCAGGGTTCATTGGGATTGGCGTTGGTAAGCATAAGTATTTTCCTGCTGTTGGAGGACCTGTAGCTTTCTTGATTGCTAAGAGGTCGGCGTGAGAGAGGGTTTCAGAAAAAGGGTTCCAGGCTAGGGAGTATTCTTCTCGTTGCCAGGTGCTTAGCCGACACTGCAAATAATAGGATTCTTCGAAACGTGACCAAGGGAAATGTGCGGTTACCTCATAGCTTGTATAACAATTGAAAGGTTTCTTCTTACCAGAAGAAGGTCCCAGCATTCGCTTGAGGACCTTGCCTAGTAGCAACTATGAAAATTCTGGCCATATGAATAGCTGCCAACGCGGTAGGCATCGCAGTAGCAGCACTTATTAGAATCGAGGCGGTGGACTTGATAAATCTATTGGAGCTTCTACTCCATGCAGCCACCATGCCTCCCTTCGTCTATCGCAATCTCTGTGCAATCTAGCCCGAACAGCAACGAGTCTGTTCTATTCTAGCAGATCCTTCCAACCCAGCACCTAACGTGTGAGAATCTTCTAAATGAGCCTTCTTGTTATCCGTAGAGAAACGCCATTGCAATTCTTACCGATATTGCCTCTTGTCACTCTGAAACATGAGGGATATGCCTTTCTATGTCCATTATGGCCAGTTCCAACAATATTTTCATGCGCAGTATCAACCCTTCGAGATCCACGAACTCGAAACAGACTTTGGATTCGCAGGGTTCCCAATTCCATAGCCTATGCTCTGTGGAAACACCGAGAAAAAGTGAAACACCATCGCGAAATCGGACCTGTAACAGCGTGATACCCTTGCCACCCACCTTCAAGACCGGAGGCTACGAAGACATACGAAGTTCATCTGAAGTCGAATAGCACAAGAAAAACTATTCGTCTGAGCTGCATCTTCGACATAATAAGAAGCCCTTCTGTGTCCTCGATCTGGCAACGTGGATGTCTATTTCTTCGTATAGATAGGAGCTCAAAAGAAGCTTCGAGTACCCGCTTATTATAGACCTAACGGATTACATTATTGAGGCCTTGCTCTGATAGGCCGGCATGACAAGAATTGCTCGCTTCACGCGTTAATTTGTAAGACCGTTGCAAGGCGGCTGGTCCCAGGTTTGAAGGTTCCAGAATTCCGATACTTATCGGAGAATGAGGTTCTGCAATTTTGGGCCGACGTTGCGTGTCCTTGAACATGGCGGACTTTTATCCTTCTCGCAGCAGGCAGCCGTCAGAGCTGCGCTACCAGAGCCGGTTATAATGGACAGAGGCAACCATGCCTAGAAGAGATATATCAAGTCAAGGCTTTATTTCAATATCGAAGTAATTGCTCGTTCAGTAGATAGGGTAACATAAGCACTGAGAAACTCACTGGGCAAACAATGACTAGGTATGGCTGTATCCTCAGCACATTCGAATAGCAAGTGGCAGACAATGCTTCTCGCGGTAAGTTCAGAAACAAAGGCCACAAGAAGTTTGCAAATAAAATGTATAGAAGACGTGATAGATTAGATCGAAAAGGGTATAGACGGCTCAAAGGTCGAACGTCGTCGCCAGTCTAAAAGATTTCTCAGTAGTGTCCGCGAAAGGGACGTTAAACTATCTAGCGCCTCTGTGTAACGCTCGCTACCCACAAGCTCATTCTCCAGTTTCCGATAGAGTTCCTCCACTTGGTCATGACAAGCCAATTTACGGAAAGGATCAAGATGAGGAAGCCTTTGAACTAAATTAGGCCTGATTTAAGTAAGATCCTTGTGATGTGGTGGTCCAGCATCATCGATAGGTCGATCAGTTGTTGCAGAACCGGGCAAAAAATTTTCGAAGGAGAAATCTGGGAGCAGTAACGTCTGTTGGAAGGAGCTGGATTCGTCCCCTGAGCTAGAACCCGCAGACCCCTCTCCATCAGAGTCTTGAGGTAAATTGGGGGTGACTGGATGGCTCGTCGCTCGGCTCGACATGCTTGAATCCTTCGGCGTGCGTAGCATAGAAGGCAGTAAATCTGAATTATTCGATATACCAGGTTTAATATGCAACGCAGCTGTTCCATTTATCTTCTGACGCTTATTTCCATGCCAATTAATAGGTGAACATATTTTATCTACCGAAGCTGACTCCGGTCCATTCTTGTCGAAATTAGGATTAGGCTCTTCCATCCTACGCATCCATCTTGACAACTTCTCTGCCGTGGCTGTAGCATCAAAGTGATGTCCCCGAAGATGCGTACTTGTATAGTGTTCGGAACTATAGCGTTTGCTAGCGGCGCAGGGCTTGCATTTAGCGAGAAACCTTTTATCTATCGATATATCATCGCATATCCAGACCTGACGAGTAGCTTGGTGAAACCGTCTGACGTGTTTCTTCAATGCGTATTCATCGTGGAATCCATCCATGGATCTGTTACAGTAATCACATAAAACTCTTGCTCTTCGAGATCGTACAGATCTCTTGGGCTTTTCGAGAACTTGAACATGTTCGGTCTTGGCTCGAGGACTTGTTGTGTTGGAACTATTCTCAAAACGAGTATCTCTCTTTCCAGACAAGTCTTGCTGGTGCAGATGGTAAGGGTTCATAGCTTCCATTGTTTGGGCAGTGTATGCTAACCCTCCTGGGCGAACATCTAGAGACGAAGTATCTGATAATAACTTTGCAGGCTCTAGGCCTCCATTATCGAAAATTGGTAGGGTAGCTTCCAAGTCCCACTGCAGTTTCGCATCCGCGGCATCGGCCACTTTCAAAAGTTCTGTTCTTCCTAGACTCACCAGGTGTATGAAGTACTCATCGATGTCATTGATGGTCTTGGTTTTCAAGCGGTCTGCTATCTTTATAAAATCTCGACCACACTGTTCCAAAAGCTCTGGGAACTCCTGTTCTTCTGTCACAGACCAGTACGGCCTTCTTTTGCCAAGAGAGGAATTGGAAGAAATATTCAAGTCATTTTCGGCATTATCGAATGGTTTCGGAAAATTTTGCTGCGAAACAATATCGCTTTGCGAATTGGCTGTGCTACTACCAAGTCTTGAATTACCAAAATTAGCGAAGGCAGGGAAATCCGTAATGGCTTTCTCGATCTCTTGGTCGCAGATTACTTTGATTTCTTCACCCTTTTCTGAATCCACCATTGAGCTTGAACCTCCCGATAGTTCCCGAATATCATCTCTGAAGTCTGTTAGAGTTTCGTACTGCTCTTCTTCCACCTTAGCCCGAATCGAGTTCAGGACTATTGTCGAAGAGTTTTTCAAAAGACTCTCAGACTCGACTTTTGCCAAGACTTGCCGAAACCCTTTCTGGAGAACCTTACGACCTCGTCTGTTCCAGCAAGTAGATCTGCGAGCGGACCCTGGGTAGCTGCCACAATCAGGATCGAGTCCGTTTCTCGATTCGGTAGAAGCTTCGAACAAGCTAGTTGGTATCTTGAAATCTTCAGCGGACATATGATAACTTTGAGTATGTCGCTCAAGATCTTTCCGCGAGCTGAACCCTCTTTTTGAGAAATCACACTGGAGACAAGGGAACGTTGTTAGGTGACTTTGTTCGTGAGCATCACGGTCGCCAGTGGTGTCGAAACAATGGGTACAGTTGAGAAATCTGCAAACGAAACTGAACCGTTCAAGGAAAGCTTGAAAATCAGTCTGGTCTAGGTGCGGAGGTAGCCGGGAGTCTTTCTTCAACAACAGCCGTTCTACAATATCTCGAAAACGGCAATCAATAAGACTCAGATACGTCTCATCTACTTGAAGCTGCCACTCTTCCTGGGCGCGTAAATCGCCGGCGGGGGCTTCTGTACTTTTCGTTTTTGACTTGAATCGTAGCCAGCCTGAAATGAAATTGGATAGTGACGGGTGCTTTTGGAGTTTGCTGAGGCCTCTTGAGGGAGGCTTCGAAGCTGATCCCGTGTCAGGTTCAAACCAACTCAGTGGGTGGGTTCTGCAGACGTTAGAAAATGCCTCTAAGACCTCGATTAAAGCGTGGTCCAGCTCCCGTGTGTTTTCCAAATAAGCTAGTACGTGCTCGGCCCAAAAATGATGGCCGTATGGCTGGAGACCATACCTTCCTTGCACGGCATAGTTTTCAAGATCTGCAGCGGTTGCGCCATCACTATGTCGTGGTACTATGACCAGGGCGGTGGTCAAGTTGACAATGCAAGAAAACGCAATGTTAAAGTGTGCTTTAGCTATTTCGATGAATGGGCCGCTCTGCTCGTCGAGAAGGTATTCTTTCGCGGAGAAGTGTACCAATTTTAGAATACCGTTGCTTGAATTCTCTAAGAGAGGGGCACAGATCTCAACGATGTCCCGCTGTGGGTTCTTACTTCTTGTCTTCTTGTTCAGAATGAGTTGACCAGGATATAAGGCTATTCCATCGGCAACCTCATGGATCGAGATCGGGCGATATGCTGCGCTTACCCAAAATAAAATCTTGAAGACCCTTTCTTTCAAACGGGAGTCTAAACTACGAAATCGTGACATTATGAGTCCATAAGCTTCGTCTAACCCATCTGGCAATTGCTCGATTGCACGCTCAAAGTCCAGATCTGACATCTGCTCCTGGAGCATAGTGCACACTAAACGGACCCAAAGAAACATTCCCTTCGCATTGCTTTGTAATCGTTGTTCCACGCGATCCATTAATGCGGGCTCCTTCTCTGGGCAGTGTTTCTTTAACTCTTTCACCTTGTTTTGAATGAAGATCGTGAGGCCGTCCGTTGTTCGTCCGTCTAGTTTAATGTGAGTCTTGTTTGACATTGCGTTTCGGATCGTAGGTTCTTCTCGGCTGGAGATAAGCAATTTGCAGGTGTCTCCGGCATGTTTTTGAAGTTCTAAGAGGCTCCCAAGTACTTCCCTCTGCGTTTGGTGATTGTATTCGTCGATACCGTCTAGGACTATGCGTGTATTTGGGATGGTAAACAGAATCTCTTTGAGTATCCTTTTCATGGCTGGAAAAGAGCGGCTGGACCCTTTCTGAAGATAAACCTGATAAACAAGCTCGGCCATGTCAAGGTGAGACCTCAGCAATTGTATTGTCAGTGTACGCAAAATCGTAGCATGGATATCTTTATCGTTTTGCTGATGACCGCAGAAGTAATAAATAGAGGATAAATCTTGGTGGGTTTCTAGATTCTGGATGATCAACGAACAGAGGAAACTCTTCCCTGCTCCTGGAATACCGGTCATCCAACATACTGGTCCTCCATTGGTATCTTCGATCCATGAACAGATCTGCTGGTCCTCAAGGATCCAATTGCACGTCCCAGGCTGACGGTTATCAGAAATACGATGGAGATAATCCTCCTGGCCATCTTCTTCTGCTGATAACCACGTAAAAACTTCCTGTGTGGATTGGGATTTCCTGTGTCGCTCGAAATGTTCTTCCTCGAGCTCACGTTTGTCCCGCATTATTTTCATCTCCGAAAAATGTGTGGCTGCAGCTTCGCGGTCTAGAAGGTCGCAATGGGACCGCAACTTTTCGATAATCGACTTAAAGCGGCGTTCGAAAAGGCCCCAGTCGAAAGCGAACCAGACATGCCAGGCCTTGCGGCGGAAAAATTTGTATGCTCGTCGATAGAACTCGGCTATATCGCTATATATTAACCCCAGCGCTTGTTCGAAGTCCCCGATATCTCCAAATGTTGCTTTCAATCTGTCTAGTCTTGGCAAATACCTGGCTATATCACTGAAAGCTTGGAGTAATTTGTCCATGACATCTGAATATTGTCTTGATAGCTGACACTGAGTATCAGTCATGCTTTGCGAAGGAATATGTCGGGAGACTTTACGAGTAGCATCAGCTTTATCGGTCCCTACAGTAACGATTAACCAACCGTGGGTAATGATAGGCATATCACAATTACCCAAACAAATGCCATTGGGGAGAACCCTTGACAGAACACTTCGATTGTCGGCGCATAGCTCTCCAAGGTCCGAAGAAGCGGCTCTAATCTGCGCATGAAACGGAGATCCAACCGGGCACCTTGTTCCTGCTCAATCTCACGAGCTGCTTGCCATACCTCTTCTAAATTGGTATCACGAAATGTGTGAGCATCTCCATGGGTGATAGTTGACTTCAATTGATCAAGAGACTTCTGCACTATTGCCCGTCCTGTTGCCATAATATTGCATTCGGTGTCGATTGCTCTCAGAGGGTTGAACACCAAGATACTACTCGTGCTTCCTTGTGCGCGATGGGTGTTATCCATATAGAGTACATCTGGCAACTCTTGAAGTTACATTTTCCGCTATCGGCATATCAATGCGCCTGCCTTGCGATTGTCTGTCAATCGCATTTTACTCCCAGATAACGTACTACAACCTTGATGCACCTGTGCGATGGCGAAGTACATATGCATATTGGCGAAGTAGCATACACGAAAGGATATCTTGACTCTGATTCGCCGTGATAGAACACTCTAGGCCAAGAGAATTTGGAGCCAGGTGGATCAAGGCTGTGCCTCACCAGGTATCGAGGTCAGCAGTGGAGGCTGGTAAGCAGTCACGTGATCAGATCGCAGTCCGATTGGCTTCAGAGGCAGCTGCTGACCTACTAGGGTCAAGGCTTCCAAAACAAGGCGAACGCCCTTGACGCCCCATTACTACTGAGAGGAAAAACATGCATTGACGCATTGGGTGCAAAGCGCAATTAACGTGTTGATGCATGATTGGCCCTTAGATGAGAGCAAACCACTCTCTAGGCCAAACGTTCGGCGAAGCGTCGTAGCATTGCGGAGCTCAGCTGGCGGACTACGCCATTAGTTCATTGTACATCTACGAGGCCAAATAGTTCTGCTGAACTGGGCCACCTCCTTAAGATCATCACATCATATCAACTCCTAATTCATGAGTAGCATTGAGCCGGCATTGATCTCTTTACTATGAAGCATGCACCTAGCGACGAAGACGTCGCTTTTCCGAAGAAGCCGGTGAAAAGGGTGATAGCAGAAGGACAACTATTTTGCTTTGGGATGGTGCGTTACAACACTTTGCTTTTGGACCTCCTTTCTCTTGCTGTAGATGAAGTTGCCAGTCGTTCCTCTAGCAAGATTTCTCTCCCAGCCAGGGGAGCATTGTGTGTTCTCTGAATGTAGAGAATATCCTTATCTTCGCTGATATCCGTGCCAGATTGTTAGTCTCTGTTTCACAACCTCGGAGAGCTATAAAGCTCACGAGACACCAATTCCACTTGATGTTCTGGAAGATTCCCATACGCTTGTAGTTCATGAAACGAAAAGCCGCTTTGGGGTTCTCGACCGTAATAGCAAAGATATTCTGGAAGTTCTTCGCAAAGACATTGATGTTCAGCTTTTCGCGGACCTCCCGCGTTTGCCAGTCAACTCTCGTAGGAATAATAACAAACCAAGCAACAGCAAAAGAACCCAGAGGCTTGGCCCACCTTTGGCGCTATATGTGATACTTTACGGAGCTCCATCTCTTTACGAGCCTGTGGGCCTCTTTGCAGCCAAGTGCAATCTTTTTTTACAGCACCCTAGTAATTGCAATAAGAACGTCCAATATCGAAATCCACATTGTCTATCTCCAAAGGAAGGTGGCATTGTGTACACACATGATCTAAATGACAGCTCGTACATGGACGGTGGACAGAACTTAGAGCTGTTCGCTAATCCCATGGATCTTTTCATCGATGGCGCGGAACAAGAAGCACTTGCAGGCACAGACCCGCCACTGGCTCTTCAAACCACACTGTACAAGCATCAGATGCAGGCTCTTACTTTCATGATGCAAAGAGAAAGCGGCTGGGCATTGGATGGCCACCATCAAGATATGTGGAAAGAGCAGAAAGATGCCCTTGGCCGAGTGTCGTATTTTAATACTATTTCGGGGCAAAAGCAGACTAGACCACCACAACAATTTCGAGGTGGTCTTCTAATAGATGCACCTGGCTTAGGGAAATCACTAAGCATTATTGCCCTCATTGCATCAGATTTTGACAGCAAAGCACAGGACGATTGCCAGGAGGCGTCTTTCTCCACAACTTTGCTGATTGTCCCCCAAACATGTAAGTCTACGACAAGCATTCCTTGAAGATTGAACGTACTTACCAAAGTAGTAATTCAGACTTGGAAGGATGAGCTACAGAGGTAAGTGGTCCTAGTTCGGCAACTTTATTGAGTTGATGTAGTAACCATCGTAGACATCTACGGTCGGCGGATTCATTAACGTATTGTGTCTATTACGGAAAAGACAGAACCAAGCATCTCAATGAACTCGGAAAATATGCGCTAGTCATTACAACTTATTCCATTGTTCGTCTGGACTGGAAGAAAACTTTGACCACAACTGCCGAACCCCCTCTTAGCCTACATACTGTAAGGTGGGGCAGAGTGGTATTGGACGAGGGTATGTCCCATCCTAAATTCTGAGCGAAGACGTGCGGGATGTGCTAATTGAATTAGCTCACATTATTCGAGAACCGTCCAAAGCATTTGCGAAATCAGTGTGTTGTCTCAAAGCCGAAAAGAGATGGGCAGTGACGGGAACACCGATCCAAAATCGCCTCATGGATCTCTTCAGTCTTTTTAAATTCCTCCAGTGCGCTCCATTTGATGATCTGAAGGTTTTCAATACTCATATTACCCAATATTGGAAATCTAGGTCCGATCCAACCTCATTCTTGAAACTAAAGACTCTGGTCAATTGTCTTTCTCTCCGGCGTCCAAAGTCAATAATCGAGCTACCAGATCGGATGGACGAGTCGGTCGAGCTTGAATTCACTGAGCAGGAAAGGGGGTATTACCAACAGGTCCAAGCTAGCACCCTGCACAAAATTGACTCAACGAATGCAACAGATAGTGGTGCAACATTTTTCAACACGTTGAAATGGATTAATGAGCTCCGTCTAATATGCAACCATGGAATAACCAATAAGAAGGCAATGGCCAGCTTGAAGGACAGCCCTGCAGAAAGTTTAACGTGGACTACCCAAGAGGCGCAGGCACGTTTCAACCAACTGGATGAGGTTGATCTTGCCAAATGCTCCAATGCAGAATGCCGCCAAGACTTATCTTCTGCATTGTCTAGCGAAACTGATTCAGAACATGAAGATGAGCCTTGGATCAACGAATTGCTGGAACTCTTGTGTTCCTCGTGTGTTGAGAAAGATACAAATACTGCCAGGCGATTCAAAATCTGCAACCACTTACCCAGGAACCATAAACACCTTGTTGTGCCAGATACGCATGTCAGTAGAACCTTTGAGCCTTATACCACAACGGGTCAAGAAAAGCTTATTACGGAAACCGCAAACAATGTACCTAGTAAGATCAAACGGGTTGTTCGGGATTTATGCGATACTCCGGATGGCATCAAAAGGTTGGTAACTTAACTAATCCATCTCAGCCGCTAACGTACCCTCTAGCGTTGTCTTCTCTTGCTGGACGAGAACTTTCGACATCCTGCAGCCTCAACTTTGGGAGAAGTCCATCAGATGTGTACGCTTAGATGGGACCTTGACCGCCTTGGGCCGAGCGGGTGTACTCCGGGTCTTTAGAACCGAACCCGATATCACCGTTCTCCTCGCTACTATTTCATGTGGAGGTATTGGCCTCGATCTTACAGTCGCCTCACGGGCATATATCATGGAGCCACAGTGGAACCCAATGAGCGAGTCCCAAGCGCTAGACCGTATCCATCGATTGGGACAAGATAAGGAAGTTAAGACAATTAGATACATAATGAGAGGGTCGTGGGAGAAAAATGTGCAGAAAATGCAGCGGCGTAAACAAGAACTTGCGGACCTGACGTTGAAAGGTGGCGCTGTTAGGGACGAAGATCTGTCCTACGGTCGACTTCAATATCTCAAGGAGCTTATTGGCTAGAAGCTCATTGCTCTGCCTCGCAATAAGGAGGCCCCACGCTCTAGTTGATAGAATCCTTGCCAGACTACAACTATCACGTTGATGAATACAAGCTGTGCGATTCGATTTTGCACTTTGCTGGAGAACTTCAACTGAATCGAGCGGATTCCCCTTCTGACAGCTGCTTGCTCTGAGAAAGGCGTTGATAGTCAAAGCTAGGACAACATTTCCAGCCCTAAAAGCTCAAACTGGTCCATCAATAGCACCGTAGCCCACACACA
>JAABUW010008921.1_pt1 | contig 11576 bp, 7 predicted proteins | sample 5560081 | NCBI WGS metagenome assembly JAABUW01 (sample SAMN10711882, study PRJNA513363) | rock metagenome | isolation source: Antarctica rocks | place: Antarctica: Victoria Land, Knobhead sud | reverse complement strand
TAAAGGGATAATTTAGGCTATAATACCTTAAGGGTATACTTTCTAGGCTTACTTAAGTCCTTATCCCCCTCTAGTAAGGGGATTAAAGCCAGGTATTTTCCTATTTATCTAATAGATACTAGTAAGCATAATTAACTAACTCTTTATCCCCTTCCTTAAATTTAATAATAAGAAGACTAGAATCTACAAGAGTAATCTAGGCTGAAATATATCTTACTTAAAGATTATCTCTAATAATAGTAACTTCTCTAGATCTATAATAAGAGTTATAATATACCCTCCTTATTTATATAAGTTTAGGAAGTAAATAATATATTTCTACCTTAATAATTTATACCTTTATTATTACTTATACTCCCTTAATATTTACTATAATCTTTATATAATTAATAAGGGTATCGAGCTTATTTATAATAAGAGAAATCCTTAGGAATCTATTAATATAAACTTAGGGGTATAAGTAAAGTTAATTAAGCTTCTTCTAACTTAAAAGCTCTATTAAAGACCTTCTATTTAATAGGATCTTAATTAATTTCTTAATATTAATTTATAATATAATTATAATTAATCTACTCTAACTATTATCTTTATATATATAGGTAATAACCTAGGGAGCTTTTATAATAGATATAATAATAATAGTATAATTTATTAATATTTTATTAATATTTTAGGTAACTCTTATAACCTTCTTAATATAATATTAAGGCGTTATTTATTATATATTAAAAGTAAGCTCTTTAATTATAATATTAGATTAATCTAATAGCTTTCTTAAGCTTAATTAAATAAGTAGGTTAAGTATCTTTTAAATATTAAAATAAGATAAGTTTATTATATTATAAATTAAATCTAAAACCTTTAAGCTTTTTTAGGCTATTAATTCTTAAACTTTTCTAATTTTAATAATATAGGTTTAAGGTAGCTAATTACTAACTTTAGGCTAAGTTAATTAAAGGGGTTAATAAGCTTATAATTAAGGCTATAATAAGTCTTATATTTATATTTTAAGGCTCTCTTTAATATCCTTTATATCCTCCCCTTTATTTTTATTAACGGCTTATATTTTATTAAAGTCTTAAATTTAATTAAGGATAAATTAAGGAAGCTAGGAAGGGCCCTTCTTCTTAAGTTAAGCTTTCTAAATCTTAATTAATCTTTATAAGATCTATTAAAGTTTCTTAATAACTTTATAAGTTACTATTATTATTAAATAAGGATCTTCTATTAAGAAGAGAGCTTATAATAATAATATTAAAGGCTACTCTTCCTTAAAGTCTTCCTACTCTTATTACTATTAATTATAGAACTAATTATACTACTCCTATATAAATACTCCTACTATTACTAGGGGAGGTACTCTAATAAATAAGAAATCATTTAAGTATTAATTTTATATAATACTTATAAGTATTGTATTTAAAATATTTAATTTCTAATAAGGGCTTTCTCTAATAATTAGTATCCCTTAAAGTATATTACTTACCTTAACCTTTATAATCCTAAATTTAATTAAATAGTTTAGAGGAAATACTCTTTATTTAAATAATATATAAGGCCCTTATATCTTAGATAAGGATAGGGAAAGTTTAATTAATATTAATAAAGACTTACCTTATATTCTTTTTATTAAATATTATTTAACGCCCTATTAAAGTAAGTTATATAAAGTCTTTATAATTAAGATTAAAGGGATTTATCTTACCTATCTTTAAATAGGTAGCTTAAATAAAATAAATTATTATAAGGAATATATAGTTTATATCTTTATTATACTTAAAAGATACTCTCTCTCTCTTATTAATATTATATATATCCTTTAATATAGCTATATTAATATTAATTTAATCTCCTAAGAGATAAATTATTAACTTAAATACTTTTTTTATATAATTTATAATTATCTCTATTTTAGATTATTTAAGTATTATTAACTTTACTTTTAACTTAAACTTCTTAATCTAAGTATCTTTAATAGTAATTTAGAATATAAGAAGGAAAGTAATATATAAGTAAAGCTAATTACTCTTTAAATCTATATTAAGATTATTATATTAAATATAAGTATTATCCTTAATATATTACCTAAATAGTATCTAATATATCTTATTATAAAATATTATAATTAGGTTAAGTACTTTTAAATTAAGAGCTTATACTATTAAAGCTAGTTCCTTTAACTTATAATCTTATTTATATACTTAATTAATATCTTTAATAAACTCTAATAGGTCTTCTTTACTATTATAAAGCCCTTTAAAAATATAAATCTTAATAGGTATTATAAATAAATTATCTACTTTAATAATTAATATAAGATTTAGAGATACTTTTAAAGTAGATTTTAGGGTTTAAGAGGCTTTTAATACTACTACTATATTACTCCCTAATATTAAGAGAGGGGTATTAATAGGTAAAATCTCTTTTAAGCTTCCTTTTAATAATCTTATATAAAAGGCGTTATCCTTTAGGATCTAAGTATATAAAGTTTACCTTTTTAGAGATTAAGCCTAGCTATTTATTATACTTTTTTAATATAAAGGTACTAGGCCTAATATATATAAGAAATTATAATAATAAGATAATCTAATATTTAGGAAGTAATAAGTAAATAATAAGTATCCTTCTATCCTAAGTCCTTTTAAGTATAAAGATGAGACTTCTCTCTATTAAAGCTTAAAATAATATAAATATATAAGTAATAAGAAAACTTCTATCCTTTTAAAGTCCTTTATAAGTCTACTTAATAATAGAAATTAAGTAAATCTAAGGTTAGCCCCTATTAAACGTCTAATATAATATATTAATAGCAAAGACTTATCTTAAGTATTATATAAAGATCTAGAGACTATTCTGCACAAGGAGCAATATCGTCAGGACGCTAACCCTAACCCTAATCATCATTCAGGGGCAAATCGACCCCGCACCGATCCCATTGTTCATAGCTCCCATTGGATGCTCATCTCTGATATCGCTCTCGATACCATCGCTTGTGTCGGATATCGAGAATCCCGTGCTCTTCAAGCTCGTACCCAGCAGGTGGAACGATGTCGGATTCCGAATGTGTGGAGTCAATGTCGCTGTCGGTGTTGTGCCCTTGGCCGACAATGCCTGAGTCGAATACATCAGGGAATCCGTTCCAAGGACGACCATCATCATCGAGAGGATCAAGCCCAGTCTCGTAAGGCATGGGCTCGCTATGGTCATTGAAATGCTTGGGATTTCTAACGGGATCGGCTTCGGGTTCAGAATCCGTAGGTCTAAGATCGTCGCCAACGCCCTCGTCTTGCTTGGGAGCATCAGGTTCAGCTTTGTGGTATTCTCCATATTTGTGCTCAAGATTGCCATTGGCAGTCTCATGATGTTTGGACATACCTATCTCAGGTTCGTGGCGGTTTGGCTGCATGGGCTCGGCATCGCTGCAAACATGCATGCCATTCTCGGGAGTGTTTGGCTTAGGTTCGTGGAATTCTCTTTGTACGGGCTTGATTTTGCTGCTGTCGAATGTTATGTTAGATATGGATCTCTCGAAGAGTGAGCTGATGGCCTTAGTGTTCTCCATATCCTGCCTCGCCATGTTCTCTTTTGCTTCCTGTGCCTTTCTATCCAGGGCTGCTCTCTGCTCTCGGATGTCTCGGAGCTGTTGATCCAACTGATTTTCAAGATTTGTTTTGTGGATTTCCATGTCCTCTCTGCTGGCTCGGAAGTCTTCCACAATGGTTTCCATCTTCGATGTTCGGATATCGTCGTGCAAGACTTGCACAAGGTGGAGTGCTTTGTCCAACATCTGCTCGACCCCTTTGACGCTTGTTGGAAGCCGATGGACAGCTGCATGTCGTAGTGGGCTTATTGCTTTCAAGGCCTCGAGAAGATCGTCCTACGATTCTAGACTTGTTGCATCTGCATCTATCTCAGCGAATTTGAAAGGCAGGACTTCAGACCATCGGATAATCTCCACAGCTTCCGCACAGTCCCAGTTGTGCTCTTCTAACACGCTCGGGACCCATGTTCTGGCAAAGTCGTAGCAGCATTCTTCCAGGAGCCTTTGCACAGCATTGAGCAGCTTGTGTTGAACTGCATATGATAGATAGGCTGGAAAGAGAGTCGACGATGAGGTTTCTGCAGGCTCCGGTATCACTTCTGCAATAGGAGTGTCTTTTTGTACTCGTGTCAGCGACGGCTGAAGACTCGATTGCAGAAAGTATGGACCTTCGAGATATCCTTCCTGACCATCTACCTCATCCGCTTCATACTTGACATCCTCAGACCGTGAAACTTCTTCTTGAGCCTTGGCCTCCGAACGAGCAGCATTTTCTTCAGATGTATCATGCTGCAAGCCCCTTACGGCGGAAACATGGTACAGCTCTGGGAACACAAGCTTCGCCTTCTCTTCCGATTCGAAAACCTGCTTCCTGAGCAGACTCAGCGCCATATCAATAATTGGCTGTTTATCAAGGTGGAGCAATTCTCTCCGAAAAGACCGTTCGTGCCGTGAGACGAGTTTTTCGACCGCGTTTCTATCGCGGATAAAGGCCTTCTGGTCAGTGAATACTGCACGTGCTGCTAGGAAGACGTTGCGCCTTCTCTCTTCGGTGGTGGTAGGTGTTGAAGACGACATGGCGACGTGGGTATGGTATGCGGCTGGACAAGCAGACTACACGAAGAGATCATTCACAAGATTGTAGCTTTCAATTATAAAAGTCGGAGAAAGGAGGGACGATGTAGCAGAGAATCTGTCACCGTTCGCTTATTGAAGCCACCTGCAGCCCTGCACCATGCTTCATTGTCTGCCAGATGCAGGTACCCGTGACCCTGAGGGGTAAGGCCGAATTGGTCAATGTAAAACTGTACGCACATACCTCAGTAGGCACCAGTGGCCATACGAAGGGGCGAATTATTCAAAAGAAATTGTTGTTATTTGTCGCAAGGGAAGCGTGAGTGTCAATTTATACCAGCTGTGTAGTTCCAATAATGCTATACGCTGAGTATCCTACTCATATTGTTCGATATGATCCAAGGTTGTACTTTTTGAGGGCAAACTTACTTGCTTAAGCAATCGCCCAACTGCACCAACATTCTGCAATCACGTCTAGGTTTGCAGTGTTGATATTTGCCATATTGTTTGCTCAACACAACCGTGGCTTCATGATGCTGGGACATCAGGAACACTTATCGATTGCGCGTTCACATAATTGGAATAAGGTTCAGGTTCTCTGCTAAAGATGCGTGCGCTCAGCTTAGTGAATTATGGGGTAGTACAAAGATTCTGCTCAGTCATAGGAAAAACCACTCTCGCGTAGATGGCCGTCAAATGACCTTAATCGCACCGCCAAAGCTTGCCCAATACACCGAATGGTCGGCTGTTGGTAGTAACGGAACCCACAATCATGTGACCCGTAAACAGCCGGAAGGCTCCCCTTCGGCCGTTTGGCAATAAGCACTTGTCTCTGTGCCAAGACCCTGCGATGTCTCGCTTAGCTAGCTCTGGTGTTTTGTGGCGAATTTATGGATGCAATCAATCACTACCCCCAATATACCCTTTTGTATTGGATTGATCTGTGTTGCTCGACAGAATTAGCTGCGCCTTGATCCCAGCATTGCACATACACTCTCTTGCACGTTTTTAGCATTGCAGCATTGTGGGAGTTGGAATGCGGCTCAACGCCCTTTGACATCGGCAGTCTCGGGCTATTGTTGTACTTTCGTCACCCTCCAGAATCCGTTCTTCAAGATTACGTGACATCCAGTGCATGCGAGGATATTCAGATGGAGGTAGGGATGGTAAGGTGGCACGGTCGCAGGGGGAGGTACAGTATTATAGGGCTAGGGCTACTAGCTCTTGAGGTGCTTAATCATGATGAAGAAATTTCAACCTCCTCAATTCCTCTCTTTGGCGCATGCTCAAGTTTGCGAACCTATTTTTAGATCCCATGGCTTATGCTACTCGTCATATTGGTGTACAATACGAGATAGCTTGATCTATTTTAGTTGAAGGGACCCGCACGCAACGCTGTTCCGACATGAGCAAGCCAAAGCAGAATGGCTGATCTTGTGCAGGTCAGCTCTTGTTTTTTGGCATGTGATCATAGCTTACTGCATTCTGACGCCAGGAAGAAGGGCCCCTCCTACCAGTCACAGCTTTGGCATTTGTACACTTAGACCGCCTCTATCTACTCTCGGGCGAGGGAGAGTATCTGAAAATCTTCCATCATGAATCCCAAAAACTACTTTACACAGAGCGTGTATTCAAATCGCAAGCTATCCATGGTATCGCTTGCCAGAAGTCCTCAAATGCTGAAGGGAAACAAGGACTGCTACTGATATGGGGTGGCCGCTCCGTCTGTGTGCTTGGTTTTCGAACATACCGAACCACCGACGATGAGGTTCAGATCGCTGTCACAAAGCATGTGCAAGAAATGCAGCTCAATGATTGGATACTCGATGGGTGCTTCCAAAACCAAACACTCAATGACGCCAACCCCAAAGAAACCCGCTTCAATGCCCTTCTCGTCACAGCACACAATGAACTCCACATGCTGAGCTTTGATATAAGGAAGCTCAATTCCGAAGCGGCCGGAATTTCCTGTCGCATTGCATCAGGTCCATGCTCGATTCTGTATTCCGCGCACGTGATCTGGCCGATGGACAGCCGTGTCCTAGTCGCTGCGGGGACGGTCTTTGGCGAGGTGCTATTGTGGTCTTATCAGACTGGTGGTGTTGATGCGGATGGGATAGGGTTACTGTGCCATAAGTTTGTAGGCCATGAGGGGTCTGTGTTCGATGTGCGGATCTCAGAGCTGCAGCAGAGTGACACCAAGAATGGAATTGAACAGAGGGTGTTAGCCAGCTGTAGTGATGATAGGACTATTAGAATTTGGGACATCACAGTGATTAATACTCCTGATGGAGAAATGGTTTCTGGAATGGACAAGGTAAGCAACGAGGCTGGCTTTTCAAGTTTGACGACCCCTACTGGATCTTTGGCTATGGTCATGGGCCATGCTTCTCGGATCTGGGGACTACGCTTCTTCGGCCAGAGAGATGGTTCCTGGGAATTTATCTCACATGGGGAAGATGGTACAGCCCAAGTCTGGCGGTTGAGCTCCGAAGCCGTTAGAAACCAATCGAACCAGGCACGACCGACTCCAGAATTGGACTTGGAACATCAAGCAACCTACTCATATCATTCAAGGAAGAACGTTTGGGGGATTGCAGAACACTTGGAGCCTTCTAATGTGGCCATCGTTGCTACTGGCGGAGCTGATGGACGAATTGCTACGTATAAGCTCAACTGCCAAGGCAGCGATGCTTCATCCAATCAGTGTGATATGATAGAAACTTCGCGCACTTCTGCATTAACTTCCCAAAGCCCCTTATCTGTCCCGACAGGTCGACCGCGAACAATCACACGGAGAATTTTTGATGGTCTTCAAGGTCGATGGAAACTCACTCGGAGAATTCAAAGCAGAAGTTCTGTCTACCCATCAGGGGTCCTGGAGGGCACCGCTACTTTTGAAAGCAGATGTCCGTCAGATGAAGCGTCTTCTGCCGAGTATCTGTACTCTGAGATTGGTGAGTTCCTTACCAGGGATGGCTTGGCCATGAAGGCAACACGCAAATATGTATACCGATACAATGAGAATCGGGATAAAATCACGGTGTGGTTCGTGAAGATAGCCGATGACAGCACTGTAGATTACTTCTTTCATGATCTACATTTTCGAGATCTCGTCGATAGCCAGCGTCCAAGGGTCGACGAAGATACCGGTATAGTATTGTCAGCTAATGGTCATCATCTCTGTGACAAAGATGATTACACCGTTGAATACGGATTTGTCTTGAGTGGCTCGACGCTAAAAAATTGGACTTCGAGCTTCAATGTTCAAGGACCAAGCAAAGATTACACAACGAATGCTACATATGCATACGAGAATCAGCACAGTACTCCAAAATCTGGAGGTACCACGACACCTATAGTTCAAAGTATGGAACAGAGCACAGCACATGGAGACTTGGCCGAGAAGGCTCGAAACAAAAAGTCTTTCCATCCACGTTCGGATTCATTCAAGGCATATGCCTGGCTTAGCGAGAAGGAAATGTTGACTTCTACTGAGCAGGGTAATCTTTTGGTCGGTACTGTGAACACCTGGCGGAAGCCCGAGGACGTCAGTACGATGACTTGGGAGCATGTCAGCCAGCAACCTCTGCTGAGATCGTCATGCATAGCAACGAGCATTGTTACACTTGGCATATGTTTCCTGACTGGAATGGAAGGCACCATCTTCCTCTACGAACATAGCCGCAGAAATATTAAAGCCGTTCACTCCCTCCGCGGAAAAGCGGGCTTTCTCAAAGCGCATAGACTTTCCCGCAGATGGAATTATGTTTTGCATAGAGCATCTGAGCAGACCGTGATCGCAGTCTTCGCAACTTGTCTTGGGTATTCTGTAGCGGCATTGCTTTTTCTATACTCAGATCGCGAATCTTCAGTTCTCTCCGTTGAGGAGTATAGTCTTGAGCTGCCTGCCAGTTTTACTGTGACAAGCTCCTGCTTCCTCGACAATGGAAACCTTTTTATTATAGGGTCTAGGTCCGGTGCTCTGGCCATCTATAATATCTCCAAATCTTTGGTCGACTCCGCTGGGCACACTATACCCCAATACTTTCCAAACGTCCATGGCCAGGATGCTGTCACGGTCATTGAAACTGTACCCGAAAGTCTTAGCGCTTATAGATCATACATCCTCACGGCTGGCCGTAATGGTAGCTATGTCATCCACCAGGTCATCTTCGACGAACTTCAGGGCTCTAGCATCCCTATAAGACTCCAGACTCTACATACAGGTGTACCTCCATTCGGCCCGAACATCGAAGGCATCTGTATTGATGCAGACAGTCTATATTTATGGGGCTTTCGTAGCACAGGGTTTGTCGTTTGGAACGAGACCGAGAAGACGGAAGCCATGACCGTGAATTGCGGAGGAGCGCACCGTAATTGGGCATATCGGCACCAGCGTGACGGCAGAGGTGGCGGTAGTCTTGTGTATACCAAAGCTTCGGTCTGTCATCTCCACTCCCAAAAGCAAGCGTTCCATCAAGTCATGCAGCAAGGAGGTCACGGGCGGGAAATCAAGGCTTTGGCTCTCTCGTCTCCAACCAAGGATGATAGCCGCGAATTGAGACTTTTGGCCACTGGGGCTGAAGATACTGCCATCCGCATCTTTGATGCAAGAAGCAGCGTCGAGGGTTTCAGGTGTTTGAGCATCATCACGAAGCACACGACTGGGCTGCAGAAGTTGCAATGGTCGCAAGACGAACGACTGCTCTTCAGTGCCGCGGGTTGCGAAGAGTTCTTTGTATGGAGACTACAGCCAGCACCCCTAATCACGGTCGGGGTTGTCTGCGAGGCCCAATGTCCACGCGTGACGGAAGAAGCTGATCTACGAATCATGGACTTTGCGGGACACACCATACCGTCCGAGACTATAGCATCGAAAGACGGTGAACAGGGTGGATCTGAGTACCTCATAACCATGGTCTACTCAGATTCCTCAATACGAGTATTCAGATACAGCACAGATACCAAAACCTTCGCACTCATCACTTCAGGTACATATACAACTTACTGCCTCACCCAAGCAGCCTATATCTACTCTATAGCCAAGCTTTGTATCTGCACAGCCAGTACAGACGGCCATCTCGCTTTCTGGTCTGTGCACACGAAGACAGACGCAGCCGAGATATCGGAAGATCCAATCAACGTCAACCCGCTCCTTTCCCCAAACCTCACCACAATCACCCACAACAAGCGCATCCGCATTCATCAAAACAGCATCAAAAGCATACTCACCCTGCCCCTCCCCCAAAACTCAACTCTCATCATAACAGCCGGCGACGACGGCGCTCTCGCCTTCACACACCTACACTTTCCACTCGAAAAACCAGCCACGCATTCAATACTACGTCTACCTAAAGCCCACGCCTCTGCCATCACCGCTCTTGCGCACCTTGGCGAGCTGAAAGCCGGAAATGACCGCTCGCACCGCTTCGCGAGCGTGGGTAATGATCAACGATTGAAGACGTGGGCTGTTCACGTCGAGTTTGCTGCAAAGGGTCTTGAGGGATTGAGAGTTGTAAAGGAAAAGGATATGAGTACGTCCGTCGCTGATGCGAGTTCTTTGGATGTGGGCGTCGATGAGGGAGGGGAGAGGAGGTTGTATGTTGCGGGCATTGGGATGGAGAGGTGGAGGGTGGGTGATCAGGGGATAAGTCCATTACAAACTTAAACGTTATGAGGCAGAGGAAGCGAGACTTGCAAATATGATTAGTCGCGTGCGGGTATTTGTTGCTTGCTATATATAAGCACTATCTAGATGTGGTAAGGTGGGTATGTGTCAGCATATTTGTTGGACATTGCATATCTACCCACCTCTCCCTTAAACGCATGATGGGATGCTCATTCGATATACTTTCATATCCATCGTACGCGCATATATCATACTCCCCTCGTCTTTCAAAAATTCAATAGCCAAACAAATCTTATCCTTAAACACCACCAACATTATCCCCCAAACCCATACCTTTTCAACCCATTCTCTTCGAAAAGTCGAACCAAAATCCCACCAAAATTCACTTTACACACCACCCTCCCCCAAGCCCCCTTCTCCGACCCATCCACAACAATGCTCGAAGCAATCGTCCACCCCCACCCCACCCTCCACACAACCCTCCACACCGTCCCCCTCCCAACCCCCGCTCCCCACGAAATCCTCATCAAAGTCCACGTCGCGGGCAGCAACGTCAAAGGTCCCCTCCTCCCTCCTCCCCTCCATAGCCCTCCTCCCTCCCCAATACTCCCATCTCCCTCATCCATTTTGCCATAGATACCAATAACACATCTATAAAGATTGGGCACACCTCACATCCCTAAACCTCTCTCTAAACAGCGGCGACGACATCGCCGGCACCATCCACGCTCTCGGGTCCGCTGTCGAAGGGTTCGCGGTCGGTGATAGGGTGGCGGCTATGCATCGTATGTTTAAGCCTGGAGGTGGGTATGCTGAATATGCGATTGCGCCTGAGTGGACGACGGTTGGGGTGCCGGGGGGGATGGGATTTGAAGGTATGCTTATCTAATTCTGATATTGGCCTGGATGGGTTCTAAAGGGGTTGATGTTGACGGGATGCATCTAGAAGCGGCGACTATTCCCTTAGTTATACTGACAGCAGCGCTCTCCCTCTTCCGCCGACAGGGGCTACCGCCGCCTTGGGAGCGGAGGGCCGTTGGTGCAGAGCCGATGCCGCTGATTGTGTATGGGGCTTCTTCGGCACTGGGCTGCTTTGCGATTAAATTGGCAAAGGCGGCGGGTGTGCATCCGATTATTGCGGTGGCGGGGGGTAGTAGGGCGTATGCGGAGGGGTTGCTTGAGGGGGAGAGGGGGGATAGGATGGTTGATTATCGGGATGGGGTTGAGGTTATGATGAGGGGTGTGAGGAGTGCGTTGGGGGGAGTGAGGGCGAGGCATGCGATTGATTGTATTTCTGCTGGGGGGACTTGGGTGCCGCTTACGCGGCTG
>JAABUW010008918.1_pt1 | contig 11582 bp, 17 predicted proteins | sample 5560081 | NCBI WGS metagenome assembly JAABUW01 (sample SAMN10711882, study PRJNA513363) | rock metagenome | isolation source: Antarctica rocks | place: Antarctica: Victoria Land, Knobhead sud | reverse complement strand
GCACATATAGGTGCCACATGATGGAGCCAGACTCATGACCGCTGTGCTCTCAGCTGCCCAGCCTCCAGAAATACAAGGCAAAGCATGAGCTTGCAGCCTTTGAAAGCTCTTGTGCAACTGCATCTTGCACAACTGCATCTTGCAGAGAGCGCTGTGCTGGTGTTGCGCAGCAAGCTGTTGCGTACAGCAGACTGCAGACAGTCAGCGTTGTTTGATAAGCAGCAAAGCAAGCTGCAAAGTGGCAGAGCCTGACCTGCCAAGATCATGGCTGTGGCTGCCTACAGCAAACTGCATAGGTCCCATCTCCTCTGGAGTTGCCTGCATGCAAGCCAATCACACCATCAGGCATTGCTGCTTTGCCTGATTTCAAGTATGTGCCTGTGACCTGATGAGAAGTGAGACATGAGAATGAGCAGGAGACAGAAGAAAGGAAAAACTTATGCACCAAGGCAGTCATGCCGGGAGTCTTCTGAGAGTGAGCTGAAATGGTATTGCAGAAACACCTGGAGGCCACATGAAACCTTTTGCCTTGATATTGTGCGCTCTGGTGCTCCACACATGTTGCATTTCTGTGACTTGTATGGCGAGCTCTCAGCCAATTTGATTGCAATATTCTGAAGCTAGACCATCAACAAATGGGTGTGTGCCTTGCAAGGGAGTACTGCTCAGTTGAGTAGCAGCTGCTCAGCTCACATGCAAGCAAGCTTAAGAAAAGAGAAGCCAGGCCAGCAGAAGTTTTGAGACGTGGCCCTCTTTACTTTTGGAGATACAGACAGCAAGCAGTCACTTATGCACATGTAACACATGGGCCAAGACTGGCTCAAAAAGGGGTCCACAGCATGAGTGTGAAACTGGCTGCATGCCGAGCCTGGGTACTAGGCAACCCAGAGGATTACCTGAAGAGGGATCCAAGCAGTGATGGCTTTGTCAGTTGCCAACGGCCAGTAGAAGGCGTCACAGTGCCAGGGTGTGTAGCCTCCATGGGGCTCCTTGTAAAGCGCTTGATCAGCATACACCCTTACTCCTTCCACCTGCATCAGGTGGAAGGCATTTTCAACACATTGAGCGCCATGCTTTGCCATATGTCACTGGTGGAAAAGGTTTAGGGTTTTGCAGTTGCCGCGAACCCCATGCTTTGCCAGTTGGCAAGACCAGGCTAGAACTTTGCAGAAATTCTGCAGCAGAATGGTAGATACTTTTGATATATTGTGAACATGCAAACTCTCTGTGCTGTGTTCAGGGACGTAGTGCAGTGGGGTAGCCTTTGCTCACCCCCATGAGTTCAGCAGCAATGCGCGCCAGCTTCTGTCCCATGACGAACTCCGCAACCATGTTGTTTTGCTTCCGTAAGTTCAGCACCTGCAAAAGAACATACACTAGTGACTATCCTTCAACAGACTGATCTGGCTAAAACGAAGCTAATCGACGGGCTTGGCAGGTGCGGCACCTGTGTAAAAGCTTGTTGGTAGTCCGGGTCTTGCTGACGCGGCGTCTTGTCCGCTTGTCTGACCTCAAGCGACATCGACGGAGCGTAGTGTGAAAGTGTCTCACCGTCGAACACGTTTTTCAGCTTGACAAAGCCTGTGCTCCTGTAGAAATGCATGTCAGAGTCTCGCAGCCTATAGGGCATGTCGATGTCGACCTTGGAAGGCGCGGCTGCATCCGGGTGAGCGCTGATAGAAGTGTGGAGAGCTTTTGTTCGTCTGGAGCGCAAGCCACGGACGGTCACTTCTCGTGCCCCTGACACAGATTGCCGCTTCTCAGCTGCAGGTGTCAGGCGTAGATTCGGCGGTGAATAGATTGCGCAGCCAGGCTGCAGGCTGTGCCCGGAAACCAGTCGAAGCTGCATGTCCAAAAGCAGGAATGGCGAGCACCACGCAGATCATCTGACGACGAACACAGATTGGCTTCTCAGCAGGTGACTCAGACGGCCATGGGCCGTGCGTGCGAGTGCACACCAGTGCCAATGGCGAGGAATGAAGTTGACATAAGTGCCTTCGTTTACAGATCCTTTCCAGCCTTTGGTTTCAGAGCGCAAAGCACTGTCTCAGAAGTGAAGAAGTATTCCCGAAATGATCTGGTCTCGGAGCCGCTTGCGACACATTGCCAGACGTGATCTGCGCGATGCTTTCGGCCTCTCAATGCGCTGAGTCAAGAGTTTCAGTGAACACTTGTGCTTTCGTGTAGGACTGTCCAGACGTCACGTGGAGCTCGTCCTTCTCTACATCCACGAAGATCAGTGCAGTGACACATTGTTTCTGCCAAAGCTTCAGCCCGAAGAAAGAAACATGCTGTTTGTATCTCGGGGACGCAAGCGCACCCCTGCCAGATCAGCCGCTGAAGGAAGTAAGCGGCTCTGCACAGTCTGCTTGCCAATATTGGCGACAGTAGCCTTCTGTTGTTGCCATCGTGATGATCTCTGTTATGTCAATATGCTAATCCATGCTGGCGTTTCTTTTCAGGTGCAACCTTCTTCTGCAGAATGCTTGAAGCTGACAGCCACCGTCGAACACAGCATGGCTTTCTATGCCTGGTCAAAGCTGCAAACAGCTGCGCCTGCTGCTGGCAGATACACATTCTTGCTGCAAGCTGCTGAACAGCTGGCCACTCCTGATGTCTGGTCTGGGCTGCAACTTAATACTGTAGATGCCTTGACCTCATTCATGGCTCTGCCACCGACTGAAACTGTCTCTGAAGACTGGCACTCTCTGGTTGCCTCTCAAGACAGCTGCGCAGCCAGCCTATCAGCCGCCAGGCCTATCTTGCGACTTTTACAAAGCTGCTCATCGGCAGGACAGCAGCCAAGCAGCATGAGCACCGATGCTGATGCCCTACGGGAAACATCACTTGCACATCTCCAGAGTACATGCCAGCCGAAGATGGCTGCTTCACATGCTGGCACAGTTGCTAGCCATGTCATGTACATCCAAAAGATGTGCTCTGCACTCATTTTACTCAAGGCAGCATCATTGGTGTCAGCAATCAAAGACACAGGGCATGACCAGGAAGGGACGGCCATGTTGCTCCTCTGGGCAGCTGTTGTGCCTTGCATACAATGGATGGCAAGGTTTCCAAAGGAGGCATCTTACCACCCAGTGACGGTGGAACAAATTGTCTCAGAATCCAGTCAGGATCTCAAATGCTGGTCACTGTTGCCGTTACTCAGATGAGACACTCGCTCAAGCTGCTGCAGAAGGACTCCCAGTCTCGCCTAGCTGCAGCAGAGTTCTCTGGGCTCTGCCTGCTATTGAGTACTCTGCTGAATTCCAAGCAGACATTGTTCTATTTGCAAACTGCCAAAAAAACTTGCAGAAGCAGGTGAGCGCTTGGAACACAGATACATGCCTCCAGAGTCACACTTGTGACATTCACGGTATCACAGCCTGTTTGTTTTTTGCAGCTGCTCATTGCAGTACGGTAGTGATGGTCTCTGGTGTGTATCAACAGAGCATGCCTGCCTCGGCTGCAACCATGAGCACAGACAGGCATCTCATGGGCTCAAATACTTCTGTCTTGAACATGCTTCACTCCACTTTATGCAAAGTACTGCTTTTGCAGCTTCAATCAGGATGTATACATTACCTTTCCACCTCTGGCATCAGTCCCCACACTCATAAGCTGAGATTCTTTGATTTCAGTATGTCACTTTGTGTCTGCAGGTGGTATAAGTGTTTTAGTTGCAGCATTGGGCACCAACAGGGACATTGCATACTCAGCTTTCCCTGCACTTGACAGCTTGTCGCCTCTTTTGGAGTCCTCCGCCAGGTCAAAGGAGCTGCTTGTGCGCCTGCAAACTGTGCACCGTATATGTAACCTGCTATGCCCTCCAGTCCATCTGATGCGGGAGCCCAAAAAGGCAGCTGGTCAGCCCAAATTGCTCTGTGCTGTGCTGTGCTGTGCTGTGCTGTGCTGTGCTGTGCTGTGCTGTGCTGTGATCCTGTACTGAACATGCAGTATCGAAGCTCACACGCTTCATGTTGTGCTATGCAGCTATGGCAGCTTATTCAGCTAGTTGGCACCCACACAAATACAGTATACAAATGATGACCAGCGTTATGCTCTTCACAGCCAGGCTTATACCCGATGCACCCACCCTAACCCTTGTTGCCTGGGACGCTGTTCAAAAGACGGCTTTAAAGCTGGCAGCTACTCATGACTGGCTCATGCGCGATGTACTAGGAAGTCTGTCTGGCAGCGCTTTGGATGTACTTAAGACTGTGTCTAGCAGCGATGCAAATGAGCTGAAGCACTTGAAGGAGGTTGCCTTGTTGAACAATGGGCTGTTACACATATTGCGCGCGCTGCTGGTTGGGCCTTTGGCCAGTCTTGAGCTTGACGTGAAGCCAATCATGAGGTAAGCTGTGTACACATCAAGAAAGTAACAGGCAAGCAAGCTCACCATTTTGCCTGCTCACTTACAAACTCTCTTGCTCACTGGTTCATTTTTCTTGCTCCCTTTATCACTCGCTGATTCCATCTCCATCTAACCATTGGTTTGCCATTGTCTCCTTCACAGTGATGTTCGTTGCAGCTGCTGCATCCTTGTGAACTTGCTGGTACAATGACCGCATCTAGTATGTCTCTTGTCATACCTACTTGAATGAGCCTGGTCCAGTCAGACTGGGGTCGCATTCTGCCATATTGATTTTCCATATCTCAAAACCCTAAACAACAGTTTCTCATAGTGTTTAGATATTCACAACCCCCATGATGTCTGTCCCTTCCTGAATTTAGAGTCTCTGTTAAAATGCACCTGGCTTGTGTTCTATGCTGCATGCTGTGTCTCCTTCTGGTTGCTTGGAATCAGCACCACTTGCATCTGGCTTGTGCATGGCTGCAGGTGCATGCTGTACCTTGTTCTGGTTGCTTGGGATCAGCAGCACAGCTGTGGCAACGCTAATGACCACATGGTGGCGCTAGGAGCTGCGTCTGTGCGGCGGCTGGCTCAGGATGCATCCATCCTGAAGCTTGAGCCACCTCCGGCCAAAGCAGACTTCATCAAGCATGATGGGTTCTTGTGCCTGGGTTGTCCGAGATGCAACAATGAGATCGCAGCTGTCACTAGCCCAGTGTCTTACATGTGGACCTTCTTATGTAAGTCTTTGTGAGCTTTACTTGCATATCACAAGAACCATGCTTGCATCTGACTGCATCACATACATGGACCTTGTTGTGCAGGTCGCTGCAATGTTTCCCGCATCGGGCATTGTTATGCGCATCAACAATTGTAGTGTCAGACAGCAGGCGTGGTTATGTCGCTGCGCGCTGTGGTGTCAGGCCACTTTGTTTGGTCCTGAGCTTCCTGTGGTGCAGCATCACTCCTGTGCAGCCAGGCCATATCTCACTGCTGAGCTCATCGTTGCATGCAAGCGCTGTGGATTGCACACTGCAGATGTACTCAGAAAGCAGGCTTCATGATATCCACACTGAAAATGTACTCACAAAGCAGGCCTTTAGGGCATCCACACTGCAGATGTACTCACGAAGCAGGCCTGTATGACATCTGCGCTGAAAACTTACCCACAAAGCAGGCTTTCATGACCTTCACACTGAAAATGTACTCACAAAGCAGGCCTTTATGGCACCCACACCGCAGATGTACTCACAAAGCAGGCCTGTATGACATCCGCGCTGAAATTTTACCCACAAAGCAGGCTTTCATGACATTCACACTGAAAATGTACTCACAAAGCAGGCCTTTATGGCACCCACACCGCAGATGTACTCACAAAGCAGGCCTGTATGACATCCGCGCTGAAATTTTACCCACAAAGCAGGCTTTCATGACATTCACACTGAAAATGTGCTCACAAAGCAGGCCGTTATGGCATCCACACTGCAGATGTACTCATGAAGCAGGCCTGTATGACACCTGCGCTGACAATGTACTCACAAAGCAGGCCTTTGTGACATTCACATTGCAGATGTACTCACGAAGCAGGCTTTATGACATCCACACTGCAGACACACTCATGAGCATACAGCATTGACAAAGCAGGAGTGACGTTCATACGGGCTGTTGCTTGCAGTCTGTGACCCCTGCAGCCGCGAATTCCAGCAGTAACAACAGCATTGGCAGATGCATTGTATGTAGCCCTGAGCTGTGACGAGCAGTGCAAACACCTTCTCAGCATCTTCCCAGCAGCAGGCAGTGAGGCCAAGGGAAATTCAGGGGCCAATACGGTGGGTGTGGCTGGGGCTGATTTTGGTTCAGCCCTCAGGAGGCTTGAGGGCCAACCGGCAACACAGCTGACTACTGCAGCCTGCTTGTTACGTCTCTGCTTTCAGGTGTGGCTATATTTGTCATCGTGTTGCTGTGGGCTGGTAGCTTTCAATCTTGGGCACGCTTGCTGCAAACTTGCTTTGCACTGCTTCTGCATCGCAATGATTTGCCTTTGTAGTCAAGCCGATTCACGCATACAATGTGTGTTGCAATGCTCCTTCTAACTCGGCACCCTGCCTTTACCCCTGTTATTGTGGCAGTTTGCTGTGCACTGTCTGACATGTCCATATTGCACTGCAAGGCTGACAGGTCACCATATGCTAAGACCTGGCACATGCCAAAAGGTGGTGGAGTGTGCATTGTGCATAGCCAACATATTTCAAGTCATGCTGTGGTACTGCCATAAACGATGACCTACAGTAAACAGTGACTTTGATCTTGTTCCCTTTGTAGTCTCCAATTTGAGCTGCTGAAGGCCAAAATGTCTGTTCTTCTGTGCAAGCTGTGTCTGGAAGCAGTTTCTGATGCTGAGTGTTGTACGTGGCATTGCATCCGCCGAGGGTACTTCATTCAGTCAATCAAACACTTGTCTTCCCCCAAAGGCAGCTATGTACAGTGTATCAAGTCCTGTGTTGGCAGTCGGCATACCAGCGCTGAGAAAGTGTTCAGCCCAAGCTAGGCACTCGCAAACTGTATCTTCACAGCACTTATTGATTGGCGTAGTCACAAGAAGTAACACTGGCATGAATAAAACAGAAAAAAGAAAATTTTCCTCTTGCAGAATCCAGAGTTGCTGCCAAGAGACTGGAGCGTAGAGAGGTGTATAGGTATGGCAAGGGTGTTGTATAGATATAGCGAGGTGCAGGCAGCACGGCCAGCCTGGCGTCTGTTCAAGCAGGTGATGCTGTGGGCTGGGCACTCAATACATGTGCATTCATACATGTGCATTCACACATGTGCATTCATACATTTGCCTTCATACATTTGCATTCATACATGTGCGTTCATACATGTGCGTTCATACATTTGCATTCATATGTGTGCGTTCATACATGTCCACTCAATGCATGTGCAGCACATATACACATGATTGACTTACCAGCACGCACGTATATAGACACCATAGTGATCAAGTATGTATGCTTATATGTATGCATTTGTACGTATATACTTGTTTATCCTTTTGTCCACAGTGGCAGATTTCCCCAACACTGCTGATCCTGCATTACTAATAAAGATAAATAATAATTAAAACGCTTTCCAGCTCATGACGAGCTAGGTACGTGCAGGACAAGTCTTGTCTCTGTCAGGGAGGTATCTCAGGAAATGCTGATGTCAACGTGTATACAGATGCATGCGCATGTGCATTCACATGTGCATTTGCAACTCTGGGATGGCATGGTTATTAAACAGCCGGGTAGCAGACTCCACCCTGCTGCTACAGTTATGAACTGCCAGCTATGAGCAGCTCAATTGCATCTTGGCAAGAGCATGTGGTATCATGGTACATCCCTTGCAGCTGTATACTCAAGAGGAAGCTCAAGCATACTGCTCATTTTGACATGAGTCAAAGTATGTGTCATCTGAACCCCATGCAGCATGAGTCAACAAGTGTGTGTGGTGACTGTCGCAGCTTTACATGGTGAATTCTGTCGTAACATGCTGTAACTGTGCAGGATGATCTGTTTGCCTGCTCTTTGGTGTGCAGCCTCGCCGATCAGATCAACACGATCAGATCAGCCAGCACACAACTGCAGCATCACCTGCTGGTTGCCTGCTTGATGTTCCTGACGCCACTCCTTACAAGGCTGCCGAAAGATGTGCATACAGAACAAGCAGAGGTGATCACCAAGACGCCTTGCAGCTGTTGCCTCCCTGCTACTGGTGGTGTTGTTTCTCTGCTGCTGCTTTTCTGGTCCTCCCACTGGAACCCCTGTTTTCAGCCCAGGTGCTGCACCAACAGGCATTCAGTATGTTTTCTTGATCATTCTTGTCATGTAATGGTTGTCTGATTGTCAGATACACTGCCGTCACCTGGGTGGTCCAACAATGCACTGAGCACCCACAAAAGCAAATCTTCAAACACTCAGTTGCATGCTTTGATGCAATGGACTATTGACTATTGAAACTGTACTCACTCATCCATCAGCTAGATGATCACAGCAGAGTTTCGACTCAGGAAACTTGTGTTGGTTGATTCCAACACATGACAAGCTTGCAAAGCACATCAATCAAGTTTTGTCAGCATGTATGCAGGAGGTATCAAACACTTTGGTGGAAGCTTTGCTCAGGTTCACAGTCCCTTCTGAAGCAAAAGCAGCCTCAGCAACAGGCACTGCCAGCCCTGACATGCCAGCTGCGCAAATTGTGACCACAGCTGTGGCAGAGGCTGCAGTCACCAGGCAGCCTCTCACATTGGCAGCTCAGCGAGGGGGAGACCCAGGGGCTCCTGAACTGGTCCCTGATAGTCTCATGGTGGCGCACGCCCTCCCTAGCAAGACCCCAGCTGACTTGACAGTAGTCACAGATGTGCCAGAAGTTCTTGCATGCGCTGCTGAGCAGGCCAAAGCTTCTTGTGAGCCAGCCACAGCTGCACCTGAGCCAGCCACAGCTGCACCTGAGCCAGCCACAGCTGCACCTGAGACAGCCACAGCTGCTCCTGGGCCAGCCACAGCTGCTGCTGGGCCTGCCACAGCTGATTCAAGGGCGGCCGTACCTTTTCCAGAGGCAGCCAAAGCTGCCTCAGACCTGGCCACTGCTGTACAGACAGACATCGGGATGCCTGACATACCCCCGCAGCTGCTACAGCTGGCTCTGCTGAAGTGTATTCTGCATGCTGTAAAGGCACCTCGTGCTCTGGAGTACTTCAGGCAGTACGCTTTCTGGAATTGCTTGTTTTGGTACCTGAATCTGGCCTTGCGCGCTTTAATCCCGAGCTCCAGTACACGTCACCAGATGATCCCAAGAAACATATCAGCTGCATCCTGTACTTGCAACCATATTTTGACATTTTAGGTACGGCTTTCACTCACCTGCTGCAGTGCACCAGCCTCTCTTCACTCTGAGGCTTGTTTGTTGAATGGCAGGCATTCGTGTGGACCAAATGGCATGCAACCATTGCAGAAAACTGTGACTATGACGGCACAGCACACTGCATGCATACTTCAGGATCCCGTGACAGCTGTGACTGTGTTGAGCATGTTGCAGCCATGTGTTTGATGCGTGCTCCAGTATTTATAGACTTCAAACTGCAGTGAGGTACATTGCATTGGTTTCAGAAAGGATCTGCATTGCATCCTCCAATGCAAGCAACTGCTTCATGCGCCATCCATATTGATACACCATCGAGTGAGAACTAGCATAGTATCAGCTGGTTTACCTGCTGCAAAGCATGGCTGTTGAAGATCAATGGGAAGATCTGTGGGCTTGCAGGTCTTAACTGCACTCCACTCAGCATCGCCTGTGTGCCATCTGTTGCAGTGCTGTATGGTCAAATGTTCTCAGAAGAGCTGACAGCCCCTCCTCCAGCAGAAGCCTTTGGTGCCACGCTGTGCATCCTCTCGGCCTTGGTCAAGGAACTGATCCATCTGACATATGCTGAAAAGCATGCTGGCAAGTACATGAAGACTCAAGACTGGAACCATACTTGGCTTGCTTACACAAAGGAGTCGCAGGAGTCTCGTCAGTGGCGCAAGTGTGGGCTCCAGACCAAGGCTGTTCTAGGCAAGCTTGACCACCCTTGCCTTGTGCTGCTTGTAGGCACTGTCATCAATGTAATACACTGTCAAGTTGCATCACTGATGCTTTGTTTCACATCACGCTTACAACTATAAGTGTAGTGAGGTCACATGACAACCAGCAAGACTGCATCATTCACCAATCTGTCTGAAGGCTCAAATTGGGCGATTTAGGGTCTAGCTGCCCCATGCCTCCTGCATGTGCGTGTCTTGTCAGCGTGGCGGAACTTTAATGAAGATCCTCTGTAAAAAGGCTGGTGGCCGTTTGACTTCAGGGTGTCAAAGTCTGCAGACATGTCTTGCCTTTGCTTTTGTTGCAATCTTGTCAGATCATCGTCATATCTGAGGTTGACTTCTTTCAGGTGCTTTGCATGCTTGAGGAAAGTGTGCTTGTCGTCCATCGACTTGAATAGCACACGTATCGGACGTGGCCTATTCTGATCTGGGCAGTATGTACCCAGCCGTGATTGGGCCCACTGAGCACCTTCACAGTTGCTGCCATCTGGCATACACTTGTCCAGGAGTGAAAGAAATGCTTCCACACCATCACCATCTTCTTCTGCAGTCTCTTGCACGTTGTACACAATCAGATTGAGCTGCCTCTTTCCTCTGTCTAAAGCCTCAGCCTTTCGGTCCAACTCCCGAAACCTTTGCTTGTGTTCCTTGAGCGAGAGCTCTGCTTCTGCCAGCCGTTTTTCAAAGTTGTTGCAGTCAGAAGACCTGGCGGGAGAAACAACAGCTTCCTTGAAGCTCTTGGCAGGTGTTGGTGTATTCGTGGGTGATGCAACAGGCGATGCGCTGCTGGAGGGCTGTGATTGAGCACTGTCTAAGTCCCTGGCACCGCGAAGTAGGCGGTGAAGTAGTGCTGCTAAGAGATCAGGCTTGGCTACTGGCTCAAAATCGCTACAGTCCACCTCTTTCCATTCTTTTTGAAGCTCCGGCTTGCTCTTTGTCAACCAGACTTCGAATCTGCAGCAACAGATCGTCCTTGACGTCTGCTGGCGCCGCTGCCGCAGTCATCGCCGATCAGCCTAGCAAAATATAGCAAAATTCCGTTTCATAGCAGATAGCAAAATTCCGTTTCATTAGTCCCTGGTATGGCATGAGAGGTGACATGCGTTTGCTGCGACGGCCGGGTGACATGTTCTACATACTTTGAGATTTGCTGTGCCTATCTCGATATGCATAGTCAGCCACACTAGTGATTGCCAGATGACCCTCTTAAGGTGCAGCATTTCGAAGCAAGTCAATGCTGAATTCCATGTAAGATTTTTTTCGATGCCACGAACAACAGCAGCCTGGGAAGCGTATGCCCTGTAGACACTTGACTTGCCTGCTTTGATACAGTATGCATTAGCTGGAAGGTCGGGCAGTCTACGAACATCAGGTAGAGCATGTGCAAGAGCTTATGACAACACACATTCTGCACGAAGAGGTGTGCAGTCGATAGTCTTGCCCACCTCTGGCAGCTCACCGTCAGTGGCGCAGGCAGTCTCCAGGTCTGCAACCAGGGCAGGGCTGTGTGCAAACGCTATGACGCGGACTGACCGTGCAGGTGAGCAGCCGGCACACTCATTCTGTGTCATTCATCTGCGTCAGGTAGTCTCCTCGACAAGTGCCCT
>JAABUW010008917.1_pt1 | contig 11582 bp, 11 predicted proteins | sample 5560081 | NCBI WGS metagenome assembly JAABUW01 (sample SAMN10711882, study PRJNA513363) | rock metagenome | isolation source: Antarctica rocks | place: Antarctica: Victoria Land, Knobhead sud | reverse complement strand
TTCTATGATGGCTTCTTAGCAGCGTATGACAATCTTCTTATTGAGATTGGCAGACGCAAAACTTTGGAAATGAAAGTGAAGAAGGTTGTCCAGGATGCCCTGAACAAGATGGAAAGGTTGTATGAAAATGATGCTGAGGCGCGAGACGCCTTCAGACAGGACCAGGGCGACTTCTTGCCGGTCGATATATGGCCTGGCATGACTCAAGCTCCTCTGCGTTATGAGCTATCACCCATCGGGGACGAGGGCTCTCTAGTGCCTGAAGTCTCCAAGTCTGTGATCCAGCGGGCTCTGGACCGAGTCACTGGGAAGAGCTAAGCCACTGTTGCTTGTGGGCTAGTGCTGTCTAAGTAATATGCTGTGACCTGCGCAATGTCAGCACCATGAACATGCTGTCATGATTGCCACTTTTTGGATAGATAAGGAGGGCTGCTCCGGGCTCTCTTTGATCTGCATCAAGCCCTCGCATAGCGAGACCTTCTAGGACTCCATCAGTCAGCTATAGAGGTTAAGCACAAGGCTGGACGCTTCATCTGGCCACTTGAACGAAGCTTGTGTTTTCGTCATAGCAGCAGCGAGTGAGAAACCAAGGCGACAAAAAGCACATACCTATTGGTGTACACCTTCCTAAGTAGTCATATGCACACCTAAGCCTCTAGATCAAGTGAAGGCAGGACTGGGGCTCAATGTTTCTTCCTTGCTGTACTGCTGATCATCTTTTTTTTGACATGTTTAGGAAGCTTGTTTTCTCTCTTCACCCTCTGCTCCTCCTTGACTTGCTTCTTGTGGTCCCTTTTGACGTCCTTGTCGTCAAAGCGCTTTCCTCTCGGGCGCTGGACATTTTGATCCAACCCAATGTCGCTGTCGTCGCTCAACGATACTGAATCCGAGGATTGGCCGTCAAGCTTCTCTCCCACGCCTAATGATATATTCTCTCTATCGAGTGATTCTATCACGACTTGATCGGCAAGCAGATCACGATAGATAAGTGTTTCGCGACCACCCTTGCCAATTTGCTCTGCATCTCTCTCGACGTCGTATACCTGCTCGAGGGTCTGGGGGATGTATTGATTTCGAAATACCTCATTCGCGATTTCTTTCTCAGCGTCATCGGCCTCACCAGCCACGCTGCGAGTTTCGTAAAGTCTTTCTAAAGTACGCGCCATGTTCGACTGATCCACGCCGCCCTGAATCGTCGTAATGAAGCCGAACGTAACTCGCTCCATCAACGTGTCCACGCCTTTACGTCCGAAGAAGTCGGTGACGTTTTTTATGTCCATTCGCAAAAACTCAAGACTCTTAGGGTGGTCATGCTCGACGCTCTGACTAACGTCGATGATCCATAATCTCTCTTCGTGATACAAGATATTGTACTCGCTCAAGTCTGCATGAACCAGGCGGCATTTTTGGTAGAGGATCCGCATATAGCCCAGAAGTTGCAAGTAAAGTGACATCCACCTTGCTTCGACCTCATCTCCTTCAAGCTCCACGTCTTTCAATTTTGGCGCAGGCGTGCCCTTCTTGCTGCCAAGAAAGCCCATCGTCAGCACGTGTAGACGTAGGTAAACAGGCTCTGGACATGGTATGCCGGCAGTGTAGATACGCTTCAGGTTTCGCATCTCTTTCTCGGCCCAGACCTTGACCATAGCCCTGTTACTGCTCTTGTTGTATCCCTGACGAAACCGGTATTCCCCGGTAACATACTTGTCGCGATCCTTGAAGACCAGGATACTCGTCTTATAGACCTTGATTGCTCGCTGCAGAGGTGCCACAGCCGCCTCGGGACCTTGTCCCTCACGAATCGACATAGCATGGTAAACATTGGCTTCCTTCCCAGTTGAAAGGCAGCCATTAATTTCCGAAACGATGCTCCGATCCAACATCTTAAGAAGGATCATACGAGTCCGCTTGTCGAGCACTTGCTCACTCGTTGCCCTATCGCTTTTGTCTACAGTACGGTCTTTCTTCCCACCGAACCCAGACTGCTGATCGTCTAATCGGAGCTTGCCAGCATGGCGGGACAATCCGGCGAGCTGATCGTCAATAGAAGCCAGGGTATTTGCAGCTGGCTTCTGAGGATTGGTTTTGGGTACGGTCGACTTTGGTGCATTTGGATCCGACGAGACTTCTTGTATTCGTCGTTGGCGATTGTACGTCTTAGTGAAATCGGCCGGGTCATATGAAGCGTAGTCCTCTTCATCGAAGTCATCCTCCCCAAGTATATCGTCGTAGTCTTCTTCGTCCTCACCTTGGGGTTGACTGCCATTGTTGGTATCGCTGACATCAGACGCCCGCTCTGGCTTGTGCTCGGGATCAACGGTTGTAGAAGGTGCAGTTACGTAGCCTTGGCCGGGGATAAACTCATACGGTGGAGCATGCGCTGCAGCTGGACCGTTGATGCTTTCCATATCCACGAATATCAAGGTGAAGCACCTTCGGCACTATGGCAAATTTCCACAACTGTGACGCAATTTCAATGTTCTAAAGATTGCCCTAGTGGAAGCCCTAATCGGCGCCCCCCCTAAAGTAGTGAGGAGCCTAGAGGCGCGCCGATTAGATAAGAGCGAACCTTGCCAGTTGCCATCCAACGATCACAATCATTCGCCATATGAATTTGAAGGGCGTATAGCCTGCATATGTGGATCAGGCTGCCGAGGATATCGGAAGATTAGGGTCTTAAAGGCGAGCAGATTGGTCATCTCCGTCCACTACCCACTTCATGCTACCTGAGCACAGTGATTTGCTCTCAAGTCAGATCTTCTGACCGTGCTTCCTACGAAGACTCGCCGAAGACATTGACGATCAAGTTGTTGTTCCTGCCTGCCTTGCGATGGTCAACCTTTTGCGCGAAGACACGATCAAAAAATGCAAGCTGTCTTTCCACTGGCCACAGTCTTTTGCTGCGGTACTGGTTCAATTGACTTCTGGTCCACAGCATGGTGTACATACGAAGTTGGAGGATAGTGTATACACTTCTTTCGCTATTTGGTATTTCATTCATCAAATGCGATCATGGGACTCTGGTAGGCAAAGAAGAATATTTTCATCCATCATCACTTCTTGTTCCCTATCTCAAAACCCTCTTCTTCGACTCTGTATATTAAACCGTACATCTTAGTGTCGCGGAAGAAATCAAGATCTCCACATCGGAGACGGGGAGTGAAACTTCGCGAGACAGGTATAGAACCATTCGCAATAGTTCGGGTCGACCGATGGAAATGGATGTATGTGCTCCCCGCGACGACCCGAAAACAGGGGGCACCGCCGCGCATGAAGAGCTGCACAGAAAAGGTTAGTGTTCTAAAGTCTGTCCAAAGAATGAACAGACGGTACCACGCTGTGAAAATCGTCAGCGCAAGGATCACCCTCGCACGAACAGACATACCTCCTCTACTTCGAGCCTTCAACAACCTTGGCCCCAGCTTGCTTGAGCTCTTTACCAACCTCTTTAACAGTCGCAACGACCTGGGTTTTCTTGTAGCTTAAAGTTTGACCCAGAAACGTTGCATTGAAGTCGAAAAGGCTGCCGTGCGACACCGTGCCATTCGGTGAAGTCCGGCTATTGGGGCTCTCGTCGTTCCGGTTACTGGCCAACAGGGACGACGCGGTGAGGGCTCCACCAAGTGCAAGGGCGGAAGGAACGCCGTATGCGATGACTCTGGAGGCCATTGGAGGAGATGGAGATTTTCGACGATAGATGTGGGCAAATGATCAACGCGATGAAGGGATCTTTGGCACCGTACTGTGGGGGATGAAAGGTCGAGGTTGAATCGATTCAACAATACCGATGTTGCAAACCGGACTCCGCTTCTTTGGTGAGTGTAATATAGTCTGGGTGAGGAGAAGTGGAAGTAGAGCAATACCGAGTATTTGAATACCTGGAGGAATCTGCCTTAAATAAACGATTGAATGCTGGTTTCTTCCGATGACAGTATTCTAGACGGAAAAACAAAAAGGAATGATTGTCAATTGATAAAGGATTTTCTGCTTTGTAACTTCTTGAAATGAATGGAAGAATGCGCAGGTTTATATCGTGCTGTTCTTAAAGGTGACTCAAAGGGGCGAAATACAGGGATGACTCGGAAATACGCAAGGGTTAAAGTAAGTGGTCGAATAAAGTATTGACAGCTCATGAAACAAGATGACCGGATAAGGACAGGAGATAGGAAGTGGCGGTGAGGTCAATCTACAGTGGAGTTGGGAGATATCGATTATCGAGTGACTGAAAAGGGAAATGACAGGGACTTTCAAGCCACTCAACAAATAAAGTATCTTCTGGGATCGTCTGGTCAATGTAGAACCTTACCCGTGCTTGATATGGCGAGATTGATAGGCCACGATGCACTCCAGACCGCCGGATACCGAAAAATCGTAGAATGATATGACTGTTATCAGGAACGAGGGCCGCGGTAAAGGTGTGGCGATGCCAGCTCACCAGATGGCGGATCTTTGCTGTGGCCATGGACTCTGGAGGCCGGAGGCCGGAGGCAACCAGAGTCTGGTGCTTTTCATTCTATCACTTCTGCAAATGAAAGTTCGTGATGATAGTCTTATGGCCCATGGTTTCTAGGTATTTGGGAGCTTGGAGAGTGTCCGACCATGGATTAGCGGAGAAATTCCGCGACACCGTGTTGAGATTTCGACTTCATCATGAATACGGTGCTGAAGTCTGAAAGCTCACGCCATCTATTGAGCGATGACATCGTCTCGTCCGTTCCTTATGTCCAAGTCCCCCCTGCTATTCAATCGTTGGGTCTCTTCGATGACACAGCGCCGTGACATTCAGTGGTGGACTTGACTCCGAGGCCTCCGCCTTGTTCAGTCCCTAGGCGGTGAGGCATTGCAGTGATGGAGCGCTTTCTCTTTCTGTTGATTTGCGTCCTATTCCATGGCGTCTATATATGTACAATATTCGATGTCTACTTCAAAAGCCCCATCGTCCATGGCATGAAGCCTTTCGAGGTTAATCGCAGTTCTGGAGCAGCAGCCCCTGCGCAAAGGCTTGTACTCTTCGTTGGAGATGGCCTTCGAGCTGATAAAGCATTCCAATCTTTCCCAGATCCCTCTCCGTCATCGCCAGATGCGCCAGGCGCTGTTGAGCCACAGCCACTGGCGCCCTTTCTACGATCCCGCGTTCTCGAACACGGTACATTTGGTGTGTCGCACACTCGGATGCCTACAGAATCAAGACCAGGACATGTTGCGCTCATAGCAGGCCTGTACGAAGATGTATCTTCGGTCACCACCGGTTGGAAGCTTAACCCGGTCAATTTTGACAGTGTCTTCAATCGAAGTCGGCACACCTGGAGCTGGGGAAGTCCTGATATATTGCCAATGTTCAAAGAAGGGGCCGTTGAGGGCAAAATAGATGCCGAAACATATGGGCACGAATTTGAAGATTTTACGCGCGGTACACCTAAAACTTCCGGTCGTTATTGGCAGTGGGGCTGATAATCGGTAGATGCGACGGAGTTGGATACATGGGTTTTCGGCAAAGTCAAAGAGCTCTTCAATGCAGCTTCGAAGAACGCAACTCTAGATGCGCTCCTTCGACGAGACAAAAACGTCTTTTTCCTACACTTGCTTGGACTCGATACTACAGGGCATGCGTACCGGCCGTATTCAAGAGAATACCTGCACAACATCAAGGTTGTGGATGAAGGGGTCAGGATAATCACCAAGCTGGTGGAGGACTTCTATACTGATGGAAAGACCGCTTTTGTGTTTACAGCAGATCATGGTATGAGTGATTGGGGTAGCCATGGGGATGGTCATCCAGATAATACCCGCACACCACTTATTGCATGGGGATCCGGTGTTGCAAAGCCACTCGTCGTGAAAGAAGGAGCAGCACCAGGCCATGAAGACGGGTTCTCTGCAGACTGGGGTCTAGACAGCATACAGCGACACGACGTTGCGCAAGCAGACGTTGCAGCATTGATGGCTTACCTTGCTGGTATTGAATTCCCCGTCAACTCTGTGGGCGAGCTGCCGCTTTCATATATCTCCGCACGTCCGAAAGACAAGGCTGAAGCGGCCCTAGCCAATGCCAGGGCCGTTCTAGAGATGTACCATGTGAAGGAAGATCAAAAGAGGGCTGATGTGGTGCGATACCAGCCATATGCGCAGCTAGGAGACGAGTATCATTCTATCGAGCATCGTGTCAAAGAAATCAGAGAAATTATTGAGAGTGGCAACTACGATGCGGCGATCAAGATGAGCCAGGATCTCCTGCATCTTGGACTTGGCGGTCTTCGCTATCTACAGACTTATGACTGGCTTTTCCTGCGCGCGCTTGTCACTCTGGGGTATCTTGGATGGATTGCATTTGGCGCTGCAAACATCATTGATATGCATGTACTGCAAGGAAAGGTAGACCCATCAAGGACCGCTTTCACGACGGGTGCTGCTGTTGCGGTCGCCTTTGGTCTCCTCTCGTTTCTTCTTCTACGAAATTCACCTCCTACTTATTACGCCTACGCTGCATTTCCTCTTTATTTTTGGGAAGAAGTATTAGCACGAAGAAGGTCCCTGGTGCTTGGTGGCCGCCAGCTTTTCGAACACATACGATCCAAGAACGACTGCATTATGCTGTCTCTAAAAGTATTGGGATTTATGGCCGTGTTGGAGGCCCTTGTGAGTTTCTTTTGGAGAGCTAAGCTGCACGATCTCACATACTTACCTTTGGAGATAGGTATTATCATATTTCCATCGGACTGTATATACTGTCTGCTTCCTACTAGCAGCTTTTTGGCCATTCTCGTACGGCCGTACGTTCGTCACCCATAATAAAGTTCTAATCGCGACATGGACTGTCGCTTGTCAATGCATGAGCATTTTCACCTTATTACCTGCGATAAAAACAGAGAGCACCAACCTAGTGTAAGTGGCTCGGATGGGTAGTCCTCGACCGAAGCTGACCGCGAGCCGCTAGATTACTAGGAGGGTCTCTAATGGCATCAGTGGGCATACTGTATCTCCTTTTCGAGACTTCTCTTCTGGCCTCGCCTGCTAGCGGTAGCTCCAAGGCAACAGCAGGCGATGCATTCTCCAGGACCATCTTTGGAACTCAAATCGGACTGATCGTGCTGGCCATGATCGTCACGAGGTCCAGTATCGCCTCCATTCAAGCCAAGAAAGGGCTGCCAGCAGGCAACCAATCTGTCGGATGGTTCGTTTTGAGTACGTTCTCCCTTCTTCATTGTACTCAGTGCCTTCTTAATCACTGAACGCCTGCAGTCGCCTCTCTCACCGTGCCCTTCCTCCACAGTCTCCGCACAAACACCCACTACCTCCACCGTCTCCTCATCATCTTCCTTACCTTCTCACCCGTCTTCATCATCCTCTCCATCTCCTACGAAGGCCTCTTCTACTTCACCTTCGCCACCACAATCGTCACCTGGGTCCGCCTGGAACACCACATCTACACCTTCACTAACGCCGACCAACCCTCCCCTTCCTCCCCTCCACCAACCCTCAAACCCCTCTCCACCGCCCTCCCCGCCATCCACTCCGAACTCACCACCCCCGCATTTCAATACCCGACCCCGAACGGCAAAACCGCAACCTACCGCCCCCTCACCCTCGCCGACCTCCGCCCCACCCTCTTCTTCCTCTATCACCTCCAATCCGCCTTCTTCTCCGCCTCCAACATCGCCGCCCTCGCCGCCTTCTCCCTCGACAGCGTCTACCGCCTCCTCCCCATCTTCTCCCCCTTCTCCCAGGGCGCCCTCCTCCTTCTCAAGCTCCTCATCCCCTTCGCCTTCATCAGCGCGAACCTCGGCATCCTGAACCGCAGACTCGGGAACCTGGCCCCGAGTGCGCTGTTCATGTGCGTGATGGCGGTGAGCGACGTGTTGACGCTGAATTTCTTTTGGTTGGTGAGGGATGAGGGCAGCTGGTTGGATATCGGCACGAGTATCAGCCATTTTGTGATTGCGAGCCTGCTGGGGATTTTTGTGGCGGGGTTGGAGGTTGTGGGGGAGGGATTGGGGAGGGGGATTGAGGTTGGGGATGAAGCTGCGACGCGAATGGAGGTTGAGGGGGAGAGGAGAGAGAGTGGCGTTGAGAAGATGGGTGTTGCTGAGACTAGGGGACTGGAGGGAAATGGACATGTTGGAGCGAAGAGGTAATGGATACGGAATAGGTAGAAGATAGACCGGAGCGTGTAGGCTATTTCCATGTACATTATTTCATTCATCTCTCCAGCCCTTCAAATCGCCCTAAGATGATTAAATGCATCCAGCGGTAGCTGCTCCAAACATCATCGATCACGTTGCTGCCCTTCGCCAGACTCTGGTCCCTGAAACAAATGCAAAAGTTAGGCCGGTCGATGCCCGAGAACCAGATTCCTCACCCCGAGGGCCGCTGCCTGCTCTTGGCGACCTGTGTTCGTGTATCTGTTTTCTACTCGGTTCTGTTTTCTGGCTATGTTGTCGATGATTGTCTCAATACGTCAGAATAAAAAGCGATGATGGCTGGACCAACTGTCCAGAGGTGTAAGGAGAGGGCAACTTTTGCGACCCAGAAAGTCAAGCTTGCTTTCTTTGGCCTGAGACCGATGGAAGAGAGTAACATCGAGTCTCTATGTTTGGAATTCCTGGGCAGAGAAGGAAGGGCAAAGATCAATATGTTAAACTGGTTTGGTGAGGTACGAAGAGAGTGTGATTGATTAAATGGCATAGGTGCGTTTGAGAAGTTCTTCAATCACTGAAACAACTATGTCATCTATGTGCCAATGCCTAGCTGCTAGGAAACAACGCTGTCGCCTTGGTGGGTATCAATTGAGATGCGGCTGGAGATCCGCCTCACAGTCCTCCTTGTCTTCGATAGCTGAGGACGCCGAGCTGTTGATCAGGTACATGGAGGAGAGATATCCGAACGCCGTGCTAAAATACGTACCAACCAGTCATTCAGATACGTTATCCAGCGTTGAGATGTGAGGCCGCCCCATTGTCGTCCCTAGCTCCGAACCTCGATAGTGACCCGGACACCGTGGGTCTTATCGCTAACAGATCGTGCAAAGATCCCCTCATGACTGCCTTCAGAGCGTGATATGTAGACAAGGCGAATGATCCCACATGATCACGGAGCCGATTGAAGTGCCTTAACAGCTTTTTCGACTTCATCCGTTGCGATGCGTTCCCATTCCTCGCGCTTCTCTTCGTTGGCTATTCCCGCGTCGCCGACTAAGTCGTAAAGCATTCGTGAGACGCTGCGATTAATATCCGTATATTGATCCTTATCCACGGTGTTATTTCTGTAGTGCGGCTTTAACGCAGCACTGACCAGCTTTTGCAGGTCAGCCTTCGCTGACAAAGGCATGCTCACGCGTGTTGGAGAGGTATTCGTAGAACGCGACGGACTGGAACTCGGCGGAGAATGGTTGCGTGGTCGACCTTTGCGAGCTTCATCGTTTCTTGTGTGGTTCTCACCTGTGCGACGGTGTTGATTCTGGTCAGAAGGGGACGTTGAAGGCGAAAAGTCTGCAGGGGGGTATAGTGGTTCGACGTTGGAGATTAGTGGAAGTGGTGAGCCAGATCGGAAGGTACAAGGAGGTGGAGGTGTTGCGGATAATGCGCGAGGGCTGGCATAGTTCGAATTTGTTGGTGAGGCTCCCGGCGATAAGATCTGAGGCGAGGAGCGACCAGTAGCTGACGAACGCGAAGGACGAGGGTGGGCTAGATCGGCAGTAGACGACAATTGGACTTCTCGAAGAAGAGACTGAAGGAAGCTTGGACCATGGTCTCGGGATAATGGGGTTGATGGATGAGCATTGCGGGATGAGGACGGGCCCGTAGCAGAGCTGAGACGTGAAACAGGAGCCTCGGCCGAAGAATCGGATGGAGTGTCGACGAGATCCATGGTGCGACGAGTTCTCGGGCGTTTGAGTTGACGCTCGGGCTGTGGTACAGGTTCGGCGTCTGATGGAGATGCCGTCACCGATTTCCTCTTCCTTCGGTTGGGGTTTGGATCTGCTAGGATTTCTTTTGCTTTCTCGAAAGCATTCCAGGCTCTGATCTCCGCCGGTGACTCGGACTCCAAAGATGGCACCTGAGGTCTTTCATGAGCATGTCGAAGATCCAGCAGCGCTGAAGCCGTGTCCCGGAATCTGTTGGCTCCACCTTGTCTCTCGGCGACCTGAAAACGCCGTTCCCATTGTCGAAACTCTCGCCGTTGCTGACTCAAGGCTTGCTGCTGCCCATTCGTGCGAGAAACAGCGGCATCTTCCTCGAACGGAAAGTCTAGATCGAGGTTCAGTCTGTCCCACACAGTCTGCCACACTCGAGCCCAACTGGAAGACGGGGCCTGTGTGTGACCTCTTGCATTCCTTCGTTGGCTGCGTGTGCGTCGGTCTGTTGAACGATGCGAATATTGCGCTCGTGGTGTGGGGTGCGCTGCGCTTTCAATAGCTCGCTGTGTCGCACAAGCCTCGCAGAACCAGTGGCCTGCGGGTATTTCGTCCACATCCACACAGTAGGTGTGGAACTCTACACCGCATCCATCGCAGCCGAGCAAATGATCCTCATTATCATCTTCACCACATAAAGGGCATGGTTGGTAGTCTAGGTCGTCTTCCAGGTCCTCGGTGAACATGGAAGGGTCGATGTCTGCAACCTGAGTTCGGTCGGCAACTGCATAGGATGAGATGACAGGCCCTGAAAAGATGTGATTAGACTCGTGTTGTTATAGAAAGGGTTGCTACGACCTACCTCCCGTCTTCTGGCTCAGATGGACTTGGTTGAAGCTCTGCCGGCAAATGGGGCAACTGTTGGCTCGTTCCACCCAAGGTTTTAGGCACTCGTTGTGCAGATCATGACCACAGGGAAGAAGATGTGCAATCAAGTCTTCGTGGACCTCACTGCTTTTTGAACGAGACCTGCGGCTGATGTCTCGGGTAGCTCCATGCTTTGCTGCCTCTTCAGACTTGATGGCTTGAGCGTCGGAGTGGGGCAAATCATTGGCGCTTTCTCCAAGGTCACCAAGACAGACGATACACGTCTCAGCCATCTTTGGTTATTTTTATGCTGTTTGGAAGAATTCTAGAGAGATTTGAAGTCATGAGGAGAAAATGGAGAATTGAGAGTGTTGAAGATGGTAAGAGAGGAAGAAGGAAGTCCAGCGGAAACCGACTTTTAGTGACCCGCGCTAGCCCGATAGGACTAGTGATATGCACGACACCAACGATGAAGTTCCGCATCACCTGCACCCTACCTGATAGTACCTTTGCTCACGCGACTCGCTTATACATGTACTGTATGACACGTGGAAACGTAGGGAGAAAGGAGCAAGCTTGAAGACCTACCAAGCTGGACTCGGATGCGCTTTTTTCGGTCTTTCCTGGAGCAGTTCAGCCGCTATGTCAAGCTGCCCATTCGAACCTACCTATTCCTGAGATGGAATGATGAGTAGCACGTGCTCCATTTGGAAGTGACTGCAATAGAGAGTATTGTATGCGGAAAACACCCAGCCGTGTCGGTGGAGCTCAGCCTGAAGGTTATTGAGCAGCAATGAAGTGATATCAAGTATTAAGAAGTGAGCCTGAACGTAGCCTGAGAGTACAGTGAAGGAAGCGCGATTCA
>JAABUW010008915.1_pt1 | contig 11583 bp, 13 predicted proteins | sample 5560081 | NCBI WGS metagenome assembly JAABUW01 (sample SAMN10711882, study PRJNA513363) | rock metagenome | isolation source: Antarctica rocks | place: Antarctica: Victoria Land, Knobhead sud | reverse complement strand
AGAATGCCGCTGCGGTGGCGTTGCTGCTCGCCCTCGCCTCGCTCACCGCGGAGATCGCCGCCAACCGGACGCAGCACCACCGGCTGCACCAAGCCGCCGCCGCGACGAAGACCAGCACCTTGCTGCGGGAGCATCCCACCGTGCTCGCACCACCACCCCCGGACATTGCCGCCGGCCTTCGCCGCCTCCAACAACAAGCCCAACAAGCACAAGAGGCCCAACAGGGCCGCCGGGCGCCTGCCCCGGCGCAGCCGAAGTACCCGGGGGCCACCCGGCCCCCCGGCGCCGAACCACCACGGAGAGGACCACGACGATGACCGAGACCGAAGTTCCCCAGCTGCATTTGTCGCGGGACCACATCATGGCCATGACCCAGCTGCTGACCATGCTCAGCCAGCGCCTGGCCGAGCAACGCGAACGCTGGGGCCGCGCCGCGTACAGCAACGCCGAACACGCCGCCCGCATCGCCGACACCCAGGACAACCCGGTGCTCCGTCCGATGACCGACGCCGAACGGCAGCAGTTCACCGCGACCGCCGGGAACCCGCAGGTACCCCAGCACGGGCTCAGCGTGGCCACCGCCCCCGTCGGACAGGAATGGGGTGTCCGCGCGGTCACCCCGGCCGGGGATGGCGCCACGGTGATGTGCCAGACCATCACCGAAGCCACCCGCTTGGCGGATTACCTGCGGGCGCAGAACACCCCCGCGGTAATTGATGAACTCAATGAACTCAGCGAGCAGATCGGGCACCGGGTCGCCGCCGAGACCACCCCCGGCGCCCCGCAGTCGGCGGAGCAGCACACACAGCAGGACCCACCCCAGGACGGCCTCACCAAGGGCGGCTCCCTGGCCGAGCGCGCCGAGAACGTGCCCACGGCGCTGACCTCCACCCCGCAGTGGCAGGAAATCGAGGCGCAGTTCGCCGACCTCACCAACCGGGGTGTTCACCCGGACGCCCTCGCCGCTGGGGTGCAGGCATTGGACTTCGACCGGGCGCGGCGCCCGGACGCGTTGGTGCGGTGGTCGCTGGAGAACACTGAACGCGCGTGGCAAGCCGAGCACCGCAGCACAAACAGCAAGGGCGGGGACAGCACCGCGGTCACCGCGGAGTGGGCCACACAACTCGACCCCACCAGCGCTGTGGATCGGGCCGCCGCGGCCGAGGCCGTCGGCCGGTACGGACCCGACGTCGATGCCACCCTCGCCGGTGCCTACCCCGGACTGCTCACCGCCGCCCACGACGGGCGCACCATGGCGGAATGGGCCGAGGATGCTGCACTGTCCCAGCAGCAACGCGAAACCGCCGAAGCGCTCACCGCTGAAAGCACCGCCCGCACCCTGCGCGGCGACGACGTGGTCAGCGGACTCGGCGGCGACCACGACATCGACCGCCAGGAAGCCGCGGTCGCCCAGGACACCGAAGCCGCCGAACACCGCGGACGCGCGGCTGAAGCAGGCAACGAAGCTGAACGAGCCCGCGACGACAAGGTGACCGCCCAGTTCACCCCCGCGCGGAGTCAGACGAGCACCGCCAACAGGACATCGCGGCGTACCGGCATTCGGACCGGTTTGCCCGTGCTGGTTTCGACGCAGACGCTCACCCGTGGGCGAGGACGCTAAACACTCCTACGCGCAGGACAGTGCCGAGTCGCGGGGTGGGGGTTCGAATGCGCCGATATTCCCCTATATCAGCGGCAAACTGAGCAGTGTTGCAACAGATACATGTTCGTTCGTCGCGTGATGCCGGTGACAGGGAGGCGCAGTGCTCCTTAGAGATCGTAAGGTCGGGTAGACCTTCGACTAAGAGCGGTTCATGTGTCTGACGTTTGGATGCCGATCGACGGCTGCGCAGACGGAGAGGACGCCGAGAGTGAGGCGATCAATCCCAGCTTCTCTGCGCTTTCGGTTCCCGTCCGGAGGGCTTGACTGACGCCACGGGTGGCATCGGTCACTGCTCCACCGGCCGCGCCGTAGGCACCGCCGGTGACGGCCGCCGCGGCACCGGTGATGGCTCCGGCCGCGTCTCTGCCGGCCCGACGAGTGCTATTGAGTAGTCCCATGCGCTCTCCAGGGTGTCGGGTAGCGATGACCCCACGGACACCGCGCGGACCGGGCGATGACGTGGTCACCCTTGCTCGTCGAGTCCGATAACCAGCTCGTCGAACGCCCTCGATCCCGTGTAGTCGAGGTCGAAGATGGCGTTGGCAGCGATCACAAGTTCGTGTATCGGCGGGGCGGCCGAGTCCAGGATCCGTGATCACATCGGCGATGATGACAGCGGCGCGTTCGGCGGGGACGCCGTTCTCGGTGAGAAAGCGCACCTTGCTGACAGAGGACGGACTGCAGCTGTGGCGGCCGCTACCTATGAGCAAGCGTGGAGGGACGGACGCCCTGATCGCGGCTCCATCATGTCCGATAGGGGTTGGCGGTCAGGTGGTGTTGGTGAGGTGGGCGGAGAGGTCCCACAGCTGCCGGGCGAGGTGGGTGTCGCGGGCGGGTTGGGGTGCCTCGATCACTGTCGGGTAGCCGCGTAGGTGCTGGAGTCCGTCGGGTCCGACGTAGGAGCCTGAGGGGATGTCGGCGGTCGCGGCGTACAGGCTGGGCAGGGCCCCGCGGGCGGCGTCGTTGAACATGCGCACGGCCAGTTTCTGGACAAGACCTAGGGGACCGCCGACGTGCGCGGCGAGGTTGGTGCGGGCGAAGCCGGGGTCTGCGGTGATAGCGCGCACGGAACTGCCGGCGTCGGTGAGCGAGCGTGAGAGCTGCAGCGTGAACAAAGTGTTCGCGAGTTTGGAGTCGCGGTATGCCTGCAGCGCGTTGTACGCGCGTTGTACGCGCGATGTTTGCCGTTGAGGTCGTCGAGATGGATGTGCCCACCGCTTTGCAGCTGGGAAGACACGGTGACGACGCGCTGGCGTATGTGGGGTAGCAGCAGCGCGGTCAGGGCGAACGGGCCCAGATGGTTGGTGCCCATCTGTAGCTCGAAGCCGTCCTTCGTGACACCGTGGGGGACTTGCATGATGCCGGCGTTGTTGATCAGGATGTCGAGGTCCCCGGTCCAGTCAGCGGCGAACGCGCGGACCGAGGCCAAATCCGCCAGGTCCAAGGCCCGGACGTCGGTGCGCCCGGCCATTGTCTCCGCCGCGTCGCGGCCCTTGGCCACGTCGCGCACGGCGAGGGTCACGCTTGCGCCGACGCGGGCCAGTTCTGTCGCGATGATCTTACCGAGCCCGCTGGATCCCCCGGTCACCACCACTGTCCGCCCGGAAAGGTCAGTGAGGTCGGCCGCGGTCCACCGCGCGCGAGCCATCAGTGTGCGCCGCTGAGCATCGTGAGGACGTCGTCGTGGCGGCCCTCGGCGTCGGCGTTGCGCAGGATCCCAACTCTTTGGACGCAGATCTCCACGGCGTCGGGTCGGGTGCGCAGGATGTCTATGACCGCGGATAGGAACGCCTCTAACGGCATCGCCCGCTCGTCGCCGGCCTGGCCCATCAGGTCGGTCTGCACACCGGGCGGGATCAGCTCCAGGACTCCGACGCCGGCATCGGCCAGCTGCACCCGCAGGCTCTCGGTGAAGGAGTGGATGGCGGCTTTGGTGGCGCAGTAGGTCGGGGTGAGCGGCAGCGGGACGAACGCCAGGCCGGAGGAGACGTTGATGATAGTGGCGTCGCCGGGCTGGGCGGTGAGGAACGGCACGAACTCGGCCAGCAGCCGGATCGGGCCCAGCAGGTTCGTGGTCACCGTTTCTTCGGCGACGCTCAGGTGGCCGGAGTCGGTGAGGTCCTCGGCCAGCATGATGCCGGCGTTGTTGATGACCACGTTGAGCTGTGGGTACTTGGCGGTGACCGTGGCGAAGCAGCGTCGGATCGAGTCGGGCTCACCGACGTCGAGAACCACGAAGTCCATGCCCTCGTGCTCTGCGGTAATCTCGGCCAGGAGTTGTTCGCGGCGGCCAGCGATGATCACGGTGTTGCCAGTCCCCGGCCGATGCCTGAGGTCCCTCCGGTGATGAGGATCGTGTTGCCGGTCATCTGCATGGCCATCTCCTGTCGTGTCGGGCGCTGCGCACCCGCTGCGGTCCACTATGCGTGGCGCGAGAGCCAGCTGGGGAGGACTGCTGATCCATGGATCGGCGGTCCCTGGATAGGCCGCCGCAACTGGGCGATGATGGCCGGTGTGGACCGACTTGGACTGGCCGAATTTCTACGCCGACGCCGCGAAGCGCTGCAGCCCAGCGATGTTGGCATGGCTCCAGGTTTACGGCGGCGTACCGCGGGGCTGCGCCGTGAAGAGGTCGCGACCCTGGCTGCGATGTCCACCGACTATTACGCCCGCCTGGAGCAGCGCCGCGGACCGCAACCGTCGGAGCACATGGTCGCAGCGATCGCGCGGGCCCTGCGCCTGAGCTTGGACGAACGCGACCACCTGTTCCGCCTGGCCGGGCACACCGCCCCCACCCGGGCGCTGCGCTCAGATCACGTCAGCCCCGGACTGATGCGGGTGCTCGACCGCCTGGATGACACACCTGCCCAAGTGGTCTCCGACATAGCCGAGACCCTGGTGCAGAACCGGCTCGCGACCGTGCTGCTCGGTGACCAAACCCGCTACGACGGCCTCGCCCGCAGCGGCGTCTACCGGTGGTTCACCGATCCCGCCGAGCGGTTGATCTATCCCGGCACCGATCAAGACCTCCAAGCCAACATTCAGGTGGCCAACCTCAGGGTCTCGGCAACCAGAAACGGCCCAGACAGCCGCGCCGCCGCCGTCGTCACCCGACTCCGCGCACACAGTGCGGAGTTCGAACGCATCTGGAACCGCCACGACGTGACCGGGCGGACCGACGACAACAAACCATCGTGCACCCCGAACTCGGACCCATCCACCTGCAATGCCAGATCTTGTACATCCAGGACCACGGCCAAGCCCTACTCGTCTTCACCGCCGACCCCGGCAGCGAAGACCACTCCAAACTCCAGATGCTCTCCGTCATCGGCACCCAACAGCTCGTTGTCCCGAATGGCGGAACCGGCACCGCAGGTGCGGGGTGAGCGAGACTTCACCACCGAGTACGACACCGCCCTAGACCGCACAGCGCACAAGGTGAGGGCGAAGGATCGCCGAGCGGTGGGCGGAGACCGGGCATCGGCCGGTGGCCGAGGTGAGCGCCACCCTCACTGAGGCCCGCACCCACCTGCAGACCCTTAACCCCGAGTTGGTCGCTGCCCGGGCCGTGGTGGAGCATCAGGTGGGTGCCGCTGCCTCCGCCCTGGTCACCGCCGAACAAACGATCAGCAGCGCCGGCCGGTTGGGCAGGGGCCGCGCCCAGCACCGCTTCAACCGCCTCGCCTCCCACTACAGCGAACAATTGGGGGTTTTGGTCACCGGGGGCTGATGGGCGTCAACGCAGCTACGCCGTAATCCGCGACGACGTCCTGCACGCCCGGCACGGGGCACCATTCGCCCAGCGAGACCACTGCGCGCTGACCGACCACACCGCTACCCGTCAGCTGGGAGGGTGGGAAAAGATCCGGGCCGAATCGTCGGTTCCGCGCCGCGCCAGGCCGGATCGTCGCCCCGGATCGGCTTCGGCACCATGCAGCTCGTTGGTGTCGGCGGCTGCCGTCGGCGGCGTAGCGTTCTTTCGGTGACCGACACCTATCAGTTGGCGGACCGGCTCGTGCGGCGTATCGGTTTCGGTGCGATGCAACTCCCGGGGCGGGGTGTGTTCGGGCCGCCGCGCGATCGTGAGGAGGCGCTGCGGGTTTTGCGCCTCGCGGTCGAGGGGGGCGTCAATCACATCGACACCGCACAGTTCTACGGCCCTGGTGTGTCGAATCAGCTGATCTGCGAGGCGTTGCACCCCTACCCGGCCGATCTGGCGATCGTGTCGAAGGTTGGTACACGACGTGACGGTGACGGGGGGTGGGTGCCTGCGCAGACCCCTGCCGAGCTGCGGGCAGATGTTGAGCAGAATTTACGCACGTTGCGTGTCGATCGGCTCACCGCGGTCAACCTGCGCCGGATGGACGAGCACGAGGGCGAGCTTGTCGCCGCGGTGCCGTTGGAGGACCAGCTCGCCGAGCTGGTGATGTTGCGCGAGGAAGGCAAGATCGCGGGAGTGGGGGTCTCCACCGTTACCGGTGAGCAGGTGGCCACTGCCATCGAACTGGCCGACATCGTCTGCGTCCAGAACCCCTTTAGCATGGTCGATCAACACGACGCTGATGTCCTCGACCAGTGCACCGCAGCGGGCGTTGCCTATGTGCCGTACTTCCCGCTCGGTTCCGCTTTCCCGCATATGCCCAAGGTGACCGAACAACCGACCGTGCAGCAGGTTGCGTCCCGCCTCGGGGTGTTGCCGAGTCAAGTCGGTTTGGCGTGGCTGCTTGCCCGCGCCGACAACGTGTTGCTCATCCCTGGTACGTCCTCAACCGCGCACCTCGCGGACAACCTCGCGGCCGCGGACATCACGCTGTCGGCGGAGAACCTGGCCGAACTCAACGGGACGGCGTAAGTGCACCACCCGTCAGCTGTGTCTCTTGTAGGGGAACGGCAGCAAGCTCAGCCCTGACGCCGACCCGCGGCCATTGCGCCGGCGTGGCCGCCGCTGACGGGCGCGTCAAGGAACTCGACGCCAGCGGCGGTGCACCCTTCGGCGAACATGATCGCCTGCGCGGGGTGCCGGTGCCATCGTTGACCACGACGGATCCCCGTCGCAGGCTCGCAAGCCGTCCTTGGGTCAGCAGGTTCATCATGTCCTGGTCGGTGCTCATGCACAGACCGACGACGTCGCTCGCGACTGGGTCTGTGCTGATTCGATGAGCTTGAACGCCATCGCGACATCGGCGGCGCGGGAGCCGGGGCCCTTGGTGACTCGCTGGCGAAGCCTGACGGTGGGGGTCGGGGTCGCGGAGCTCCTGAAGCATGCTCTGGGTGAGCATGAACATCGACAGTGGCGCCCGAAACGGCACTTGCTGACCATCGTCGTCGGATAGGCGGCGGATGGCGGCTGTGGCACGCGGTGCCCGCTTATTCCGCGTTCAGCGAGGTGTGGTTGCGGTTGTTGGTAGCGGCGGGTTTCTAGTCAAGGCCGCGCGGGCGGAGCAGCTCGGCCAGCGAAGAGGCGGCAGCGGAATCGATGGTCGCTCTGGTGAGCAGCTCTCGCGAGAGCCGAGTGGACCACACGTCCAGGGACAACACCTGCGTGGAGAGCACAATGCCGTTGACTTGGTGGCCGACGCTCGCCGCGGCCGGAGCACCGACCCGTGCCCTGCGCAGGCTGAACAACGAGTCGCCAAGGCGCATGTGGACGCCGGTGACCCGGCCTTCTTTGCCCTGCATGCGATCCCGCATGCTGCGCTCGCGGTCGATGTCGATGAGCTCGGCGGGCAGCGCCTGCGACAGTGTGTTGAGCAGGAACCCGGCGTACAGCGAAAGGTCGTCGGCGTCGCTGCGGAGGGCGGCGGCGAGCTTGGCGACGTCGGCGTCATCCCCAACAGATGTCATCGGTCGAGGCCGATGACCATCGTCGGCGGGTTGATCACGTGGTCGACGGCGTACGGGCGCACCGCGGTACCGATGGCCAGGAACTCTGTGGTGTGCCCACCCCAGGTGTGGTTGTGCGAGCCGAGCTGCACCCCGACGATCCCCTCGGCCTGCAGGTGTTCGGCCTCGGACTGCATGCGCCCCATCGCCAGCTCCCTGGCCTCATACAACGCCTGGGTGAACTGCGGCAGCTCAGCATTCTGGCCCGCGGTCTTCATCACCGAGCCCATGCCGCGGTGCGCGATGTGATAGACGCAGGTGCCCAACACCAAGCCCAGCGGGGCGTGCCCGGACTGCAGCAACGTCCAGAAGTCCTGCCCGGAGAGATCCGAGGTGAACGGGCCCCGGTGTGGGTGCGCCACGGGAGCCGCGCACGTGCCCCTTCGGCCTTCACCGCGGTGCCGACGGCGATGAACTCGGTGACGTCGGCCCCGAACTCCTTCTGCTCCACATCCAGGCGCACACCGACGATGCCGTCGGCGCCGAGCGCCGCCGCCTCAGCCACCATCCGACTCATCGCCAGCTCCCGGGCGTGGTAGAGCGCCTGGGTGAGGGTGGTCAGTTCCTGGTTCTTTCCCCACCGGCCCATCTGCAGGCCCACGTGGTAGATTGAGCTGCCCAATACCAGGCCCACCGGGTGGAAGCCTGCCTCTTTGACCAGCAGGAACTCGTTGACGCTGAGGTCGGAGGTGAAGAGGGCACCCTTGTGGTCGCCCAGCTCGGCGAGACGGCGCATCGCGGCTTCGGGCAGGGCGTCCTGAGCAGGCATCATGGTGATCTCCCCAATTCTCGATTTCTCAGTGCAGCCGGATCATGGTCAGCGGGGGTGCAGCGATGGGCGCGGCCGCGAACTGGGCGATCCCCGTCCCGACCACGGTGGCAATGGCGAAATGGTCTCGGTGCCCGTCATTGGGTTCCTGCTCCCATATCTCCAACTCCGTGTCGCGCAGCACCGCATTCTCCCCGCCGGTGCGGGCGAGCACGCTGGTGAAGTCCTGCCTGGCCCAGTGCCGCACGCTGCCCACCAGCTCGGTGTACCCGGGGATCTCGACGTTGCCCACCCACCGACTCGACAGCGACTGGGTTCGCCAGTCGTCGTGGCGCACAGCCACCGCGATTCCGTAGGCCAGGCTGGTGGGCACGTAGCCGGCGCGCAGCAGCTTGGCCACGTCCTGGCCGGAGAGGTCGGAAGTGAACGGCGAACGCGGGCGCACTCCGCCGCGGGCCCGCACCGCCGTGCCGGCAGCACTGAACTCCATGGTCCGGGCGGCGCCGGGAAACGGGGTGCGGCGCACTGTCACTCCGACTACGCCGTCCCCGCCCAGGGCGGCGCACTCGGCCACCAATCGACCCACCGCCCGCTCTCTGGCATCGTGCAGCGCAGCAGCGTAGTAGTCAATGGACTGGGTTCGCGCGCCGACGTAGCCCATCCCGGCTCCGAATCCGCCGTAGCCGCATGAATACGGCAGGTACCCCAGGTGGTAAACACTCGTTCCCATCACCTGGCCAACCGGGTCGAAGCCGACGACGCGCAGCGCGGCAAACTCGTCGGTACTCAACGCAGAGGTAAAGGCGCTGTCCGCGCCGAGTTGGGACAGCCGCTGCGACGCGACGACCGGGAGCTGACCGTTAGCCAGCAACCGAGCGCTGACGTCGTCGCGCGCGCTCGTATCAGGACCGTCGCTCACCACGCCTCCTCACCGTTGCTGGGCAACACCAACCCAGCATTCCACGGCTAACGTTCGCGGTAGACCTATTGACCGCTTCGGCGCGGGGCTACCTCTGTAGGAGGCGGTGACCGATCGCCGGTACGCCCGACGATCGGGTCACAGAGTGGTAGACCCCCGGCGGGGTGGACGCCTCGGCGGCGATCTTCGCCGCGACGTCGTGCAGTTTGGTGTGTTCGGCTAAAGCCGCTGGTTGCAGGTCGGGTCGGGTGGCGCGGCCTTGGCGGACGGCGGCTTCGAGTTTGGGGGCGTCTTGCCAGGTGAGGTGGAAGCGGCGGATGAGTTTCTCGCGGGTATCGGGTGGGTGGGCGTCGTCGCGGCGGTGGCAGGACCCGGTCCGCGAGCAGGGCCAGCAGCGGCAGTCCGGATGAGGAGCAGTCCGATGACAACCAGCAGCGCTGGGGTCACCCGCCGCACGATGGACACACCCGAGCAGGTACCACTAGGGCCCGATGACCCAGTGGATCGGGATTGGTTCTGACCGGATCGTGGCCTCGGATGCGCCGGGGCGGTCAGGGTTGGTCGAGCATGGTGGGGGTGAGGGAGGTAGTGGTGTCGGGTATCCCGGCCCGCCGGGCGTTGTTATCGGCCAAAGCGAGGAGTCGTCGGATGCGTCCGGCGACGGCGTCTTTAGTCATGGGTGGGTTCAGCATCTGGCCGAGTGCTTGCAGGGACACCTCACGGTGGGTGCTCCGCAACGCGGCCACGGTCGCCAAATGTTCGGGCACCTCGCCGAGGATGAGCAGGGCCCGGTCCACCCGGGCGGCGGCGGCCGCGGCGAGGGTGGCGCGGGTGTGGTTGGCGTCGCCGAAGCCGGGGCGCCGGGGGGTGGGGGTGTGTTCGCTGTAGTGGGTGCGCTGTTGTGCCCAGGCCGCCGCGGTGTCGGGGGCACCAATGTGGGTGAGCAGTGCGGTGATGGCGTCGGGGTCGCGGACGGTGACTCGGTCGGTGTCGGGGGTGTGTTTGGTTTTGTGGTGATGCCCAGGCGGCGGGCGGTACCGGTCAAAGCCATCGCGGTTTCCGGGGTGGGGCACACAATGTCGAGTGCGGGCAGCCGGTGGGGTTCGCTCAGCGAACCGGCCACCAGGAACGCCCCACGCCAGATCGCGGCGGCGTCGCACACCCGGCCGGCGATGAGGGGGGCGGGCAGCCCGCGGATCAGGTGGCCCCGCGGGTCCGCCAGTCCGGTGCGCCGGGCTAGTGCTGCGGCGTCGGCGGGGGCGCTCACCTGCAGCCGGTGACGGGTGGCGGTGGGGTCCCCGAATGGAGGAAGGGCTTGTAGTTGGGTGGGGTAGCCGTACAGGGCGCGGATCGCGACCCCGAGGCGGCGGGCCAGTAGGGGGGTGTCCAGGTCCACCTCGATGCACCACCGCCCCGGTTGCTGGTGCACGGTCCCGGCGAAGCGGAGCACGGTGATGGTTTCCGCGCGCCGACAACAGGCGGTGGTGGGGGTTGTCCTGCTCAGCTCGTCGGTGAGGGCGGCTGTCATCAACACAGGGTCCACTTTCCTCGAGGGGTGGGAGCGGTCGTGCGGTGGGGCTCACCCGGGGCAGGGGGTGACCGAGCTGGGCGCCGCCCGCGCCCGAGTCCTCTTCCTCGCCAGCACCACCTCAGGACTGATCCGCCAGCAAATCGACACCGCTGTCACCCACGTCGTCGTCGGGGCCCTGGTGTTTGCCGCCGTCCTGGCCGTGGTGGGCGGGTTGGTGGTGACCACGATGCGGGCCGTGTGCCGATGTGTGCGACTCGCCCCTGATCGGGGTGGCCGTTTGCAGCGGTCTCACCGACCTGCGCCATGGCCCCTACCTTGCCAAGGCGCTCAACGTCACCTTCCTGGTGTTCATCACCGCCGGCGTCATCGCCGTGTACTGCCCCGCCGCTGCTGCCTACCTCACCAGGAGGCACCGATGACGCAAGAGCCCGCATCCTCGGTTTCCCTGACTCCGCCGTTTGCCCGCGTGTCCACCCCCATGGCTGAGCGTCAAGCAAGCGCGAGGGTGACGTGGGTGAGGGCCATGTCGAGGCTGAGTTGCAGGTGCCGGGTTTGTCGGGTGGTTTGGGTGAGGAGCAGTCCGCCTTGGAGGGCGGTCATGACGGCGGATGCGAGGTCGGTGGGTTGCCGGGAGCTGGGCATCGGCATCACCGCGTACGGGGTGCTCGCCCGCGGGCTGCTGCCGGGCAACTGGACGGCGCAGCTCGGTGGCACTGGCCCCCGAGCGCGTTTGCCGCGGTTCCAGCGGGCAATGTCGAGGCGCTGCGCACGATCGCCGACGCCCGCGGGGTCACGGTGGGGCAGCTGGCGATCGCCTG
>JAABUW010008914.1_pt1 | contig 11583 bp, 9 predicted proteins | sample 5560081 | NCBI WGS metagenome assembly JAABUW01 (sample SAMN10711882, study PRJNA513363) | rock metagenome | isolation source: Antarctica rocks | place: Antarctica: Victoria Land, Knobhead sud | reverse complement strand
CCATGCCACACGCTAAACCCGTATTCACCGGCGAACCCGAAAGGCAGGCGCGACGTCACCGGAACGTAAGACCCTCCTTCAGCACCGCGTCGGTGCTTCACGTAAGCCCTGCGTATGTGTTGATCTTGTGCCGGGAACAAATCGGTGCGCGGGACAGCGAACAGCCTGGCCGGTCGCGGGTTGAGCTGCATCCGCGGGCGGCTGCGCTGGCTTTGGGCTGGCCGGCCACTTCTTTCTTGGGGTGATGCGGGTTCACGTTAATAGCTCCAGCCTGCCATGGGTGGTGATGATGACGCGTCGGAGCTCGGCGCTCATGTCGGCGACGGAGGGTTGGTGAGGTTGGGGGGAACCTCAAAGGGGCGAAGTCGAGTGATTTTGGCGACCACTGACGGCGGCCACGAGAAACTGCCCGTAGGCGGCCACGAAACTGCCCGCTGGTGGCCATGAGAATTGCCCACTGTCGGCCATTGGGATCTGCCCGACACGACTTGTCTGCCTGACCGCGTCCCGCGGTTGGGCCCCCTTCTCGGATGCGCTTGGCGTGCTGAAGCGCCTACGCACCCGAGAAGGGACACCGTGAAGTCTGCAGGGGAGATCATGGAAGTTTTGGAAGCGTTTGATTTGACCGGGTCGTTGCGTGCGGCCGGGGAGCTGGCCGGCTGCTCCCATCACACGGTCGCCGGGCATGTCGCGGCTCGTAGGGCGGGCGGTCTGTCCGACCCGCCGACGGCACGGGCGCGGTTGATCGATGAGTTCCTGCCCAAGCTGGAGGAATGGGTGGAGCACTCGCGCGGGAAGATCCGCGCGGACAAGGTCCACGAGAGGCAGGTCAAGGAACGCCGTTGATGCAAGCGGGACGTGACCGTGCCGTGGTGGTAGCACAGCGTCGACGGAGATGGCAGCGACGACGCGCCGCCGCGTCACCGGTTCAGGGACGTACACGCCGGCGTTGCTGTGCGGCACCACAACGAGATCGTGCTCGGTGGGCAGGGCAGCCAGAAAGGCGTCCAGAACGTCTTGTCCTGTCCGCACCCGCGGGGCCGCGACGCAGGTCACGGGGGGCCAGCCGCGATCCGTGAGGACTTGAGCCACTGGCTGCCAGACAGCCGCCCCCAGCAGCGGACTCGGGAGCAGAGCCGACGACGGATCCATAGATTGAAGACTACGAGCAGGGCGGCGCCCTCTGCTCACTCTGTGTCACAAGGCAAGGCTGAGCGGCACGAGATCGCCCTTGGTGTGGCCCTCGCGTGAACGATCGTTCGCGCGAGGGGGCCCCAGCCGGGCAGGGCAGGCACCGGCCTCTCCGCCGGTCGTCGAGTTCGGCGGCTGCCGCCGGGCGACCTCGCGCGGTCTGGTGATCAGGGCGAGGCGGGCGGGCCGTCGGCGACCTGGCACCAGCGACGGGTGAAGCTCTCGCCGTCGATCCGCAACCGCCACGACTCCGACTCGAACGAGCGCATGTAGACCAGCTTGCGCTGGGACAGCCCGCGCATCTCCGGGAAGGCAACCCGCAGATCGGTGGACAGCCGGTCGATGACCCAGGTCCCCGAACCCTCGGTCTGCTGCCGGTCCAAGATAGTGTCCCCCAGGCGCCTATACAGCCCGAGCAGCTCGGTATTGACTACCCGCTGGGTGCGCCACCGGGCTGCCGCGAGCGCGTCGTCCGAACTCAAGGTCGGGCCGGTTCGTCCCGGAGTACGCCGGAAAGCTCGGCTTCTACGCCCGGAGGCCGCCTGCGAAGCCGTCCCCACCGACCATTCGCAGGTAATTGATCCGCCAGGCCCGCCGCCGCAATGGGGACCGCCATAGCGCATCAACTCGACCTCACCGTGATCGCCGAGGGCGTCGAAACGCAACAGCAGGTACTAGGCCTCACCGCAACCGGCTGCGATCTGCTGCAGGGCTAGCACCTCGGCCGCCCACAACCCGGCGAGGCCCTGACCGCCCGGTGGGTCGCTTCACTGGACAGCGGCGCCCCGATCGTAAGCCGGTGTCCAGCGGCCTCCTGAGATTCAAAACCACTCACCAAGATGAGGCTGAGTACGGATCTTTGCCGCGGGGTAGCGGGTGCAACCTGGTAACGGCGGACACCTCCACAGTGAAAGAAGGTGCCCGCCGTCGCGAGCTAGCGACTGCCTTTTCGGATCAGGCGGCGCCGTCCTTGTCGCCGCCCGGAACAACCTGGAAGAACAAGTAAAGATTCGATGGGATGTTCGGGGTGACCCACTTGGGATGGGCCCGACGGATGCGCTGAACGGTCGTGAGGTTTTGACCTTGGGCGATGTAATTCCAGGCGCGGGCGTTCGTCACGCCGATGACAACGACGGGCCACCACGACGACAGTGCGTTTTCACGGTCGACGATGATGTGGCTGTGCGCCGGAGCCAGGGCGTTCTTGGCGCTTTCACCAAAAACGCGGGACGCGTCAATGCGGGCCGGGTGGTCGATGCAGTTGCCGACGACCGGGCATTGCAGGTTCTTGGGGGTAAAGCCGATCGGGGTGATCACGTAGATCGGTGAGACGACCTTGCCGCTCGGTGGGCGGACCTTGGTCGGCGCCCCGATCTCGCAGCCGGTGCTGGCCCGGCTGAGCCGGTGGTTGCCGCAGAAGTACGGGTGGGAGTAGTTCAGGTTGACCGTGCCGCCCTTGAACCAGGAGTCGGTCACCCCGATGCCCTGGCAGTGCGGGGCGTTCTGCCCGCAGGGGTCATGATCGTTGCTGGAGTCTGTCACGGAATGGGCGCCGGGCGCCGAACTGCTGGCGGTGCCCGCGACGGCAGAGCCGCCGGAGAGCCCGGCCAGCGAGACGATCGCGGTCAACCCGACGAGGAGCCGGCCCGGCGTCGTCAGAGACGAGAGAGGAATCTTCACTTCTTGTCCTCCAAAGGAGTGCGGCCAAGTACCTGCCTGACGGGGACGCTCACATGTCCCCGGCGCATCGATTGATCCCCCTCCCGCAACAGGGCACCGGTCGGGATCCGCCCAGCGCATACCGCACGCCGCTCGGTTCATTTGTCCAAGACGAATGCTAATTGCACCGGTTCCAACCAACTCGCACCATACACGCGCTGTCATCTTCTCAGAAGACGTCGGCGGATATGGCGTTCGTCCGCGCTAGCGCCGGCCACCTTCTCCCCGGTGACGGCGAAAACCACCGGCGGTGGTGGGTCCCCGGGGGCATGCAGCCAGCCGGCCTCGCTCAAATAGGTACGCCATGACGCCGACGACAGCAAGCATCGGGATGCCCAAGACCTCCGGCGGCATGCGCCGATTGCGAGATCAACCTACGACTACCAACGTGCCTGGCCCTGCCGAGCCTGGGAAGGGATCGGCAGGGCGGCGTCCACGCGCGTTGCTGGTTCAGTGGGCTGGTTCAGTGGGCTGGTTCAGTGGGCTGGTTCAGTGGGCTGGTTCAGTGGGCGGCGGTGGCGGCCGTTTCGATGTGGCTGTTGAGCCAGCGGTCGACGGTGCGTTGGAAGGTGTCGTGGCTGCGTTGCAGGGTGATGGCGTGTCCGGCGCCGGCGATGGTCTGCTCGGTGACGGAGCGGGCGCCGGTGAACAGGGCGGCTTGGCGGGGGCCGGCCGGGGGCGGGAACAGCGCGTCGCTGCCATCGGTGACGATCAGGACGGGGACCTTGATCCGGTGCAGGTTGGCCAGGTTGGTCTTGACCGCGGCCGGCGCAGAGGCGATGTCGCCGCACGGGTCGATGTTGAGCCGGGGCAGTGCTGCTTTAAGCACGGCCGGGGCGACGTCATGGAACAGGGCCCGCACGGTGACCGGCGGCGGGGCGAACGGGGCGTACCCGCCGGGTCCGAAGCCGTCGACCCGCTGCCCGCCGGCCGCGCATTTGGCGGCCTGGGCCGCGAGGAGCCGCTTGGCCAGCGGTGAGACGGCCTGATCGGAGTAGGCGACGACGATCAGCCCGTCGATGTCACCGAAGGAGTACGCCTCGATCTGTGAGATCAGGCCGCCGAAGGAATGCCCGGCCAGGGTGACCTTGGCGAAGTGTGGGGCGACCGGCCGGCCGCCGACGATGTAATGACCCGAGCGCAGGTCACCGATGATCTGATGGGCGATGTCGGCCTGGGCGCCCAGGCAGATGTTCTTGCCGTAGGGCTTGCCGCTGAGGTCATAGCCCAGCCGGTCGATCACCACCGATACATGACCGGCGCGGGCCTGGGCGGCGGCGTAGTCATAGCCGGGTACGGCCTGAAAGCGCCAGAAGAACTGCCCGAAGCCCAGCCCGTGCAGGTACAGGGTCACCGCGCGCGGGCCGGCGGCCGAAGCCAGGGTGCCCACGGGTCCGACCAGGTGGCCGTTGACCGTGTAGGTCTTACCGTCGGCGTGGCAGGGCACCTTCGACCGGTTGACGTTTCGGACCTGGAAGGACACCGCGGCCCCGGTGGTCCCAGCGGCGTTGTCGGTCACCGACGCCGTGCGGGCCGGTGCCGGTGATGCTGAAGCGATCCCGACGGCGCCGGGTAGGACCAGGGCGGCCGCCGCGAGGGCGGTGGCGAAAAGCGGAAGACGACGACGGACCTGCATACGATCTCCTTCGATCGGGACGGGGTTACCGGGCTGCCGGGGGATGGGGCGCTGTGCCAAGGCGGTGGTGATGGCTATCAGGTTCGCAGCCATCGTCGGTTGGGTTTGCTCCGACCAGTCATGGTTGTGGTTGGTTTCGGCGCAGGAGGGCGCTTGGACCGGACCTATGTTGCATCCTGCCCCCACCCAGGCCCGGCGCCTAACGCCGTCGCCCGCCACATCGTCGCGGCCTACTCGAATCGCGCCGGGTCTCCCACCCCGACCCGCACGACCGCCGGATGTCCCTCGGACCAGTCCACGACCGTGGTGGGCTCCCGACCGCAGTCGCCGGCGTCCACGACGGCGTCGTTCAGGTGGTCAAGCCTCTCCTTGATCCGCCAGCCGTCCGTCATCGGCTCCTCGGCGTCCGGCATCAGCAGCGTGCTGGACAGCAACGGCTCGCCGAGCTGACGTAGCAGCGCCCGAACAACGGGATGGTCGGGGATGCGCATGCCCACGGTCCTCTTCTTCGGATGCGCCAACCGCCGAGGCACCTCTTTGGTAGCCGGAAGGCTGACCGTGTATGGGCCGGGCGTCGCCGCTTTGATGGCGCGGAACGCAGCGTTGTCGAGCCGGACGAATTGGCCGAGCTGAGCGAAGTCGGCGCACACGAGCGTGAAGTGGTGTTTGTCGTCCAGCGACCGGATCCGGCGGATGCGCTCCCCGCCGGTTGGGCTGTCGACTTTGCAGCCCAGTGCGTAGCAGGAGTCGGTGGGGTGGGCGATAAGGGCATCCTCGCGCAGGAGGCCGACAATCTGCGTCATGCTACGCGGTTGTGGGTCCCGCGGGTGGACGTCGAAGTACCGGGCCATTGGTGGAGCGTACGAGCGACCCGTGAGCAGGCCGGTACTGAACGGCCCGCGCTTCAAGGCTCACGGATCCGCCCGGTGAGGGTCGGCTTGGCCTTGGAGGCGCTGGAACATCACGTGAAGGCCGACGAACCCGAGCTGAGGGTGGTTGTCCCTGATAGCCGATGTCCAGCAGGAACTGATTCGCCTCGTCGACCGTGGGCTGAATGCAGGTCGCAGCGCCACTCTTGACGTCGAGCGCGGCTGCCAGCAGGTGCCCGGCGAGGCAATCGGTGGGATTCGAGCACTTCATGGCGGCGAACACCGCTTGAGCACTGGCGAAGTCGGAGACAGCGTAACTGCCGAGGTTGACCGGGAGCAGTGCAGCCGTCTGCGTCTGGTGGTTCTTCCAGTAACCCGGCGTGAGGCGCGGCGCGGAGGTGCACTGCAAGGCCCGGATGACACCGGCGGCCAGGAGTCGAGCGGGCCGTGATCCAGGCTGATTTGGGCAGGCTGTAGGCGGCGCGATGAGGCCTGGATCACCCGCACACCGGCGGTGATATGTCGCCGCGCGACCCTGGCAGGTCAACCGCGTTCATGACTTCGACGGCCTGCCGGAGGATGTCTTTCGAGCAGGCCGGCGCCATGGCGACGTCGGCATCCGCCGGACCGCCGCGAGGATGAGGAACCTGTTGATCCACTGCGACGCCACACCGGCGACCCCTTCCCTCGATCAATTAGTTGCCCGCGCCGCGGCCCTTCCCAGGGGCGGGCGGCGCGCCGTTCTGGGAATCACCGGCAGTCCGGGAGCCGGCAAGAGCACCCTTGCCGAACAGCTGGTCCGGCGCCTCGTGGATAGACCGCCGCCGCAGGCCACCGGCGAGCCCTGGGTCGCCCACGTGCCGATGGACGGTTTTCACCTGGCCGACGTCGAGCTGGACCGCCTCGGGCGCAGAGACCGCAAGGGAGCTCCCGACACCTTCGACTCAACTGGCTACGCCGCGCTGCTTCATCGACTTCGTGCCAACGCTGACGCCGTGATCTACGCCCCGGCGTTCCAGCGTGACCTCGAGCAGCCCATCGCCGGCAGCATTGCTGTTCCCCGCTCTGTCCGGCTCGTCGTGACCGAAGGCAACTACCTGCTCCTCGAACACGGCGACTGGCCCCGGGTCAGGGCACAGCTGGACGAGGTGTGGTTCTGCGAAATCGACGACACCGAGCGGGTGCGCCGCCTCGTCGCCCGCCACGAACGGTTCGGTAAAGACCACGACGCCGCCATCGCCTGGGCCGCCGGCACCGATCAGCGCAACGCCGACCTGGTGGCCAAGACCCGTGGTCGGGCGCAGCTGACTATCTCGGCGGCGGTCCCGATCGACCCGGTTGAGGACTAGTAGGCGCTGACCGGGTTCGACGGTGTGGAGTAACCGCCTGATCCGATTGAGTTGGTGGCACTGACGCGGAATCTGTACTTCGCCGCCTTCACCAGGCCGGGAAACTGCAGGCTGCGCGCGGTGGCCGGCAACAACTGCGAGGTCGTACTGAGCACCAGGGTGCTTCCGTTGTACTGCTCGGCGGTCACCTTGTACCCGGTGACGGATGCGCCCCCATTGGACGTCGGTGGCTTCCACCACGCCGTGGCCGACACCACGGTGTCTGCCAGCACTCCGCCGGTCGCCGACCCGATTGCCGGTACGCCGGGCAGGGTCGCCGGCGTGACCAGGTTGGAGGTCGCCGAGGAGGGGCTGGCGCCGATGGCAGTGGTGGCACGCACGCTCAGCTTGTACGTCTTGCCGTTGGTGAGGCCGGTGACCGTGCCGGCTGTCGCAGCGGCGGCCGCTGTCGCCGTCATCACCGATCCTCCTGTCGAGGTCACGGCGGTGACCGTGTATCCGGTGATCGGAGAGCCGCCGTTGCTCGCCGGCGGCGTCCACGTAACGCTGGCCGACGCATTGCCTGCGCTCGCCAGCCCGATCGTCGGAGCGCCGGAAGCCGACGCCGGCGTGACCGGATCGGACAGCGCTGAGGCGGCGCTGTCACCGATGGCGTTAATGGCCACCACGCGCAGGGCGTACGAATGCCCGTTTGTCAGGCCGGTCACCGTGCCGCTGGTTGCGGCGGCTCCGACGGTCGCCGGCGCGGCCGCCGACATGCCGGTCGAGGTGTTGACTGCGGTGATCCGGTAGCTGGTGACCGACGAACCGCCGTTGTCAGCCGGCGCGGTGAAGCTCACGCTGGCGGCGGTGTCAGCGGGTGTGGCTGTCCCGATTGTGGGGGCGCCGGCGACGGTGACCGACGTGCCCGGAGTCACCAGTTGGGTGGCCGAGGCCCGGCTGGTGCCCACCGCGTTGGTGGCGGTGACACTGAGGAGGTAATCCTGGCCGTCGTTGAGCCCGGTCACGGTCGCGCTCGTTGCTGCCGCCCCGGCCGGCGCCGTGGTCACCGCAGCGGTGGCCGTGTTCACGGCGCTGACGGTGTAGCCGGTGATCGCCGATCCGCCGTCCGCCGGCGGCTTCCAGGCAACCGCGACCGAGTTCAGGCCGGCGGTGACCGAGATTGCGCTCGGTGCCGAGGGTGACGTGGCCGGGCCGTTGTTCCAGGAGAGCGCTGTGGCGTTGTCGAGCGTGTAGTCCCGGCCGCTGTCGGACAGGACGTCCCACCAGTCGGCGAACAGGAACTTCGGGTCGGCGGAAGCGGCGACGGCCACGCCGTGCGCCCAGGCGGCCCGGTCAGCCGGTGCCGTGCCGGCGGGGATGTCGGAGCCCAGCTCGGTCAGCGCCCACGGCAGGCCGGTCTCCCGGGAAGCGGCGAGAACCGGGGCGAGATAGTTGGCCGGGATGCCGTAGGTGCCCTGCTTCGCCCGGGTGTTGTAGGCATCGAAGGCAAGCGCGTCGACGTCGGCCCTGGGATACCAGTCATGCCAGTCTCGGCCGGAGTGAGGATTGAGCGACCACTTCATCAGGATCAGCGTCGGGATGCAGCCGGCCTTCCGGAACGCCGGGGCGTAGGAGTCCCACGCTTTCGTGTAGTCCGACTTCTGCGCCGCGGTGGTGAAGTTGTCCTCCGGCTCATGGAAGTAGGTCGCGTAGCACGTCATGGTGTTCGGCTTGCCGGACAGGAACGCCTGGATCTGGTCCGGCGTCCCGGGGTTGACCGAATCGAACGACAGGGACACGGTGCCGTTGGCCGGGATCGTTGCCAGCAGCTGGTTCTTCGACCAGGAGCTCGGCGTGGAGCTGAGGAAGACCCGTACCGAGGTCAACGGACGCCCCAGCAGCTTCGTCACCCGGCCGACATCGTCGAGGCTGTTGATCGAGGTGCCCAGCGGCGAGGTCGTACCGGCGGCCGGCGCCGGCGTCGCGGTGACTGCTCTCGGAGCGGCTGAGGCCGACGCCGTCGAGGGCACCAGGAGGCCACCCAAAGCCAGGGACACGTTAGCTGCGGTGACGCCGATCCGGCGCAGAGTTGACATGCCTATTCATCGGCCGACTCCGGCTGTCCTGTTTCGGCCAAGCGGGTGAGCGACGAGAGGTGATGCTGAGCCGAACGGAGCCGCCGGACAGCGGGCGATCAGGTCAGCGAAAGCGTCCGCAGCAAGAGCCGGGCCGCCGCGCCACGGGCCGCTGACGCAATTGCCACGGCGGCGGGTACGTCGAGATCGTCGCGCAGGGCAGCCGTGAGGGCGCCGACCGACCTCCCGTCGCCGCCCGGCACCCCGGCGGCCGAGTAGAGCCGCTCCAGCACAGCGGCTGCCGATTCCACCTCCGCCGGCCGGTAGTCCCACCCCTGCGACCACCTCCGGTTGAGCAGCAGGAGGCGGACCGCGGACGGAGAGTGCTCACGCAGCACGTCGGCGACCAGGACGAGGTTGCCGGTGGACTTGGCCATCTTGGCACCGTTGACGTCGACGGTGCCCACCTGCAGGCGGGCCCGGGCGAAGGGCGTCACCGCGGTCGCCGCCTGCGCCATCGCGACCTGGTAGGCGTGGTGTGGAAAGCTCAGATCCGCGCCACCGACCAGGATGTCTATGCCGCCGCCGAGCACCGCGTGCGCCATGGCCGCGCACTCGGCGTGCCAGCCGGGTCGCCCCCAGCCCCACGGGCTCGGCCACGCCGGTTGCGCCGCATCCGATCGCCGCCACACGGCGACATCGAAGGGGTCGTCGCGCAACGGGTCGTCCGGCTCGTCCCCGTACTCGCGCGCCAGCGACAATGCGGTCGACCGGTCGAGGCCGGCCTGGCCAGGCACGGCGGCGCCGCGGAAATAGACCGTGCCCTCACGTTCGTAGGCCTTGCCCCGGGCGAGCAGTGCCGCGGCGAGCTGCACGACGTCGCCGATGTGGTGGCGGGCCCGCGGCTCGTGCTCGGGGCGGCGGACGCGCAGGGCGCTCATGTCCTGGCCGAACAGGTACTCCTGGCTCAGCGCGAACTCGTCGTAGTGCCGCGCCCGGGTGGCCGCGGCACGGATGAGCACGTCGTCGACGTCGGTGACGTTGCGGCAGGTGATGACGTTGGCGCCGGCCAGCCGGGCCACCGCCGCCGCAGCGTCGGCCCAGACGAAGGTCGCCGCATGGCCCAGGTGGGTGACGTCGTACGGCGTGATGCCGCATACGTACATCCGCGCGGTGCCGAACAGCGGCAGTGGCCGGCCCCCGAGGCGCACCGTGGCGGTGTCCACGCTCGGCGCGTCCGTCAACCCGACCCGGCCGGCCAGACCGAGGACGCCGGACTGCTGGTCGGAGGCGGCAGACATGCCGACATCATGGGCACAAGCGCCGGTGATAGCCAATGCGGCCGGATCTAGCTCGCAGACGACTAAAAAGGCAGACCGCCGGAAAAGGGGTCTCGCCGCCCACTACGCTTCGTAGCTAGTCGCTTGCGGAGCGAATCTATGCAAACCGCCTTGCGACAAACCGATTGCTCAACCCGAGCGAACGTCGCTAGCCGGAGTGGCGTATCACCGAGTCGAGAGGAGCCGGCCGCTCGGCCGCAGCCCCCGAATCCCGGGACGGTTGCGAGCACCACATCCGTCAGCACAACGACAGGAGTAGCGCGCATGCAAGCAAGCTCAGTGCCCGCGAGCCGTCGTCGACGTCTGTCCCTGTTCGCCGCGGTGGCAACCATTGCCACCACCGGCGCCATGGCCGGACTGACACCCGGAATCGCCAGCGCCTCAAGCCACCGTGAGGCACCTCTCACGTCCGGCGACCCCAAGATCGACAACACGGACGTCTACGCGTTCGTGAGCAAAGACAAAACCGACAACGTCACGCTGATCGCCAACTGGATTCCCTTCGAGGAGCCCAACGGCGGGCCGAACTTCTACCCGTGGCAGGCCGGTGCCCACTACGACATCAACATCGACAACAACGGTGACGGCAAGGCCGACATCATCTACCGCTGGGTGTTCAAGGACGTCGACAAGCGCGGCACCAACACCTTCCTGTACAACAACGGGCCGGTGACGTCGCTGAACGACCCGAACCTGCTGTTCAAGCAGACTTACACCCTGACCGAGATCAACAAGGCCAGGGGAACGTCGACCGTGCTGACCCAGGGTGTCTCGGCGCCGTCGGACGTCGGTCCGGCCTCGATGCCCAACTACGGGCGTCTCCGCACCCAGTCGATCAAGAACTGGGCCGGTGATGCAAACTCGAGCGGCGGCCGGACCTTCGCCGGTCAGTCCGACGACTCGTTCTTCCTCGACCTGCGGATCTTCGACCTGCTGTACGGGGGCAACCTCAGTGAGCGCGGCCAGGACACGCTCTGCGGCTACAACGTCAACACGATCGCGCTGCAGGTGCCCAAGTACGACCTGGCGCTGCGCAACGACGCCAACTCCAACCCGGTGGTCGGGATCTGGAGTTCGACGTCGAAGCAGACCATGAAGCTGACCGCCGGCAAAGCCACGCCGTCCGGCCCGTTCGTCCAGGTGTCCCGCCTGGGCAACCCGCTGGTCAACGAGGTCGTCGTGCCGGCCGGCCTGAAGGACGCCTTCAACGCGATCACCCCCAATGTCGACCACACCATCAAGCCGGTCGTGAATCGGGTGCTCTACCCCGAGGTGCCGAAGCTGATCCAGGCGATCTACGGTGTCCCGGCCCCCAAGACCCCGCGTGAGGACCTGTTCGAGATCTTCCTCACCGGTATCGCCAAGAACGCTCCGACGAGCAACGGGAGCAAGGCACCCATCCAGGCTGACCTGAACTCCCAG
>JAABUW010008911.1_pt1 | contig 11584 bp, 11 predicted proteins | sample 5560081 | NCBI WGS metagenome assembly JAABUW01 (sample SAMN10711882, study PRJNA513363) | rock metagenome | isolation source: Antarctica rocks | place: Antarctica: Victoria Land, Knobhead sud | reverse complement strand
CTCGCGCGGCGACACGCTACTCAGGCAAACCAGCCTGTTGAGACCACAAGTGCCAACGCCCGCGCACACGTAGATCCCACAATAGCTCGTCGAACGTACAACAGTAGAGGTGCTGCGAGTTAATGACAACATGGTTGCGTCTCCACTCCAGACGGCGTCGGTCAGCGTTCGACACCCCACTGTCCCGCCCTATCACGAGTACGACCGTCGCGGTGATCGGACGCGGGCCGAACATCTCCTCGAAGACAAGCGTCTGCTGCTGGTCGTCGAGCAGCCACAACCAATCTACCAATTGGCTCAAGCCATGCTCGACGCGAGGCGCCCATTCGGTGCGATGGCGGCTACGGCGCACAAACATGCTGACTTCTCGTCCGTCCTCGAACTCGACAAGAGTGTAGGCGCGTTGGATGCGGTCTCCGATAATAGCGTCGGCGGTGAATTGCCCGAAAAGCGGAACCTCAACTCCAAGGCGGTCATACGTGGCGAGGTTACGATTGTAGGAGCCTATCAAGGCAAGTAGATGCGGATGCGCGCGGAAGAAAGGCAGGATATCATCACGCTCGGATAGGTCCATCCGCGACGCGAGCAGGGTATCCAGCGCGTCAAGATCAGCACGGGCCGCGCCGTCGTCGTAGACCCACGGGACGAGTTGGCCCGATGGCGCGCTAGCTGCCACGGGCAAAGTGGTCCCATACTTTCTGCCACACCACATCCTCGACCATGACCGGCGCCCCTTCGTCCCGGCGGACGATCACCAACACATCCGGCGTTGCGCGCAGCAGATAATATGGAGCGGGGTCGGGCATACGTGTCCCCACGGCATCGCCGCGCGCGAACGCCTCCGCCACCTTGCGCACCGCGTCGCGCTCCGCGTCGCTGAAATGGTCCAGCGCCACAATGACGCGGCCCGGCAGATCCGCCACGAGCCGAGCCACGTCATTCCCGCGCACTTGCCGCGCTACCGCTTCCATATCCGCCTCCCTCCTACACACGTTTGTCAGACCTTGTCGTCATACTACCACGCGCCATGCGCGCACACTGTCGCATAACGCCAGTATATCCACAGGCGCCGTTCCCAGTGGCGCGCGCCAAGGTGCGTCTCCCCTCTCCCATGCCATGGAGAGGCGGTTGGGCTGCCGGAGTGGAGCGGGGAGAGACCACTCCGCAGGTGAGGGCCGCGTGACGGGGCCATTGGCGTCGTATTATACTGTGGAGGAGAGGCGTGACATGCCTCCGGTGAGCGACGCGGGAGGGGGACGCTGACGACCACATCCGTTGACTTCGACAGCCCCTAGAAGGAGGCGTTGGAAGAATACGTGGCAGACTCCCTTCGCACCCGATCTGGCCGTCGAGGTCGCGTCCCCCTCCCAAGACGCCGACGACATGGCCGCGAAAGCGCGCACGTATCTGCACGGGGGTACGCGCCTGGTGTGGGTCGTGTGGCCGCAGAGTGGTCATATCGACGTGTGGCGTCCTGGAAACCTGGCCGCTCCCGCGACGACGCTCCATGCCGGCGACACACTGGACGGCGAGGATGTGATCCCCGGCTTCAGGCATCCCGTCGCCGCTGTCTTCGCCGACTCGCTTGCCTGACCCTATACCAGAGAACGCGGCAATCTCTCGATGCGTCGATGATGGGGCCGTTTAAACAAGGAGCACGCCCCGTCCGACGTTCGTCACGAGACGGTCGATTAGTGCGCGTTCCTCTTTACTCAGGCGCGCCGGGTCCACGAACCGCCAGTTTGCCTCATAGAGCGCCAGCGCCTCACCTCCTTGCCCCTGTGCTTCTAATTGTACCCGCAGGGCCACACGATCTTCAACGTTGACCGGCAGATAGGTGTCGATCACCGTGCCCAGCAGCCGCGTCGTCGCCTGATTCACCGCACCAGCTTGCGCGGCCTCTAGCAGGCGTCGCAAGCAGTCGAAGTACAACTGGGCGCGCCGGGTCCCGCGCAGCGATCGCCCTCCTAGCCACAAACGCTTCTCCTCGGTCCCCTGTTAGGTACGGGCGACTCCACACAAAAATAGCACAACGGGCCACCTTGTTGACTGGTTGTCGAAAGAGCAATATCGCGACGGATGACGAGCGTATTTGTATTGTGGCAACATCGCCACGGTGGTTGTGCCATCTTAACCAATCTTAACCTCAATCCTCCGATATTAACCGAATCTTTACCTCAATAGGCCCACTATCGTAACCATTTCTTAACCTGCCTCTGATACGCTTCTATTAGAAGAGAATACATATACAAGAACGTGCGCCTGACAGCCTGCGCGGTCGTTCATTATTGCGCCAATGAATGGTTAGATGAGGTAAATGAATGCGTCCCATGGACCCGCGCGCCCGTTCTGTTGATAGCCCAAGCACGTTGTGGCGCCGTTGTGTGGCGCTGTCCGTACGGGCGGCCCTCGCACTCATCGTAGCGGCGCTCGCGCTTGGCAGCGCCCATCCCGCTTCCGCCGCGCAGGCAAGCGCGCGGGTGAGCAGTCAGCCTGCCGCCCAAGTGGCGCACCGCCTTGCCAGCAACTCAGGCGACGTTAAGATCCAGGACGGTAACGGTAACGAGTTCACGGTCGATAAGAACAACGAGCCACATGTGCTGTGTAGCTTTTACGTCCATGGGTTCAACATGGCCGCGACAGGCGGTTCGATCGTTATCACGCAACATCCGCCGACAGGCTGGACTAAGATGACGATCAACCCCAGTAGCTGGAAGGCCAATGACGGCATCAACCCCCCCTTGTCTCCGTCGTCACAGTCGAACGAGTTTATTGAGGGACCGTATACCTTACCGGTAGGACACTATCATCTCAACGTGACCGACAACAAGGGCAATAACATTAGCAAACAGAAGACGTTCTGGGTCGATGATTGCCCCAGCCCAAAAGTCGTGTGTCCGACCGGCGCCGCCGCGGTCGTTCAGAGTAGCGTCCACTACATTGTAAACAAAAAAAGTCCGCCTATCCCTATCTCTATCAATGGGCATGTAAGTCAGGGCGACACGGTCACTGTCTCCTTCACGGTGGCGGCTGGTTGTTCTAACATAACGGTATCCTTCGTCGGCTATAAAGCGCCGGGCCCTACATGGAACGCCAATACGGCGGACCAGCAGACGGTCACGAACTACCAGAGCGGCACGTTTAGCGCGGGAGGTCCTTACCAGCTGACGGTCGTCGTGCCTTCGTGCTTCTATCAACTCGACTTCGTCACCGGCATGCCGATCACCACGCTCGGGCCGGTCGACACCAACCCGAATAATTTCTACCATAACCAGGGCAACTTCATCGACGGCGCGAATGGGGGGACAACCGCGTGCCCCGTGACACCGCCGCCGCCCTGCGACGCGATTCATGGTCCAGCGTATTACCTGCCCGGTGGCGGATATTTCACAGGAGGCGTGACAAGCCTTTCCTCTCTGCTCCTCAAAACGATTGACTTCAAGACAATGACGCCTGTGAGCGCCACGTCCATCCTGACGGACACGTCCACGGACGACCATGCGCGCTATTTTCGCTACCTCTTGACGGCCCAGCTCAACGCGGCGGCGTCACCGTTGCTCGCGGCCGGCATCCCAACGTCCGATTCAGGTGTGCCCATTCAGTACGGCCAGTACAGTCAGGTGACGGTGGGGCAGTTCATCCACGAAGCGTACGAGCAGCGTGACACGACGAGCGTCTGGACCGGCTATACCTACCCGAGCACGAACTCGCCCCTGGCCTACGCGGTGTACTACCTCGGCGGCGCGGGGACGGCGGCTGATTACGCCACCTGTAAGGTGTTCATACCGAGCACGCCGGGCGGCTATAAGACACCCGAGCTCGGCAGCGGCGAGTTGCTCGCGACCGGGTTGCTCCCCCTTGCCGGAGTGATGCTCTATCGACGACGGCGGCGCGTTAACCAATCGTAACGTCGTTGCCCCTTTTTGCCCCCCATCTTAACCCAATCTTAACCGCGATCGTAACCGGATCTTAACCGCCGTGTGGGACAATAATAGAGAGAGACACAGCCCAGTCCAGCCGTCGATGTCGAGAGGGTGCTTGTCCACATGGAATCAGTCGCAGATAGTACGATCACTGGTCCGTCCTTTACCATGCCCATGCACGGTCCGTCGGCCTACGACGCCGATCTGGCGGCGAACGCATGGGCCACCGCGTCTACGGGGGAGCGCGCGGCGTCCGCCTCCTGGCGGCCCGCCAGCGGGCGGACGCCGCTGCTCAACCGGGGATGGGCGCGCTGCGCCCTCGACGCCTCGATGGCGGCGCTGGGCTTCGCGCTTGGGTACGCGGCGCGCTACGCCTGGCATATCGGCGGTATCCATGAGATCGTCTATCCGATCCCGCTCGCGCTGGCCTTGTTGCTTGGTGCCGTCGCCGTGGCGCTGACCGCGCTCGACCTCGCGCGCGGGGGGACGTACCGCCGGCTGGCCGGCGGCCCTATGGACGGCGCGCTGACGGCCGGCCGGGCCGTCACGGTCGCGATGGCCGTCGTCATTGTGCTGGGCGCGGTCTCGCAGCAGACGAGCGTGTCGCGTCTGGCCTATATCTACGCGTGGGCGTTGATGATCGCCTGCGTCCTGGCCGGACGCGTGGCGCGCGGATCATGGCTGGCGCGCGGCTATCGCGACGGGCGCGGCGTGCGCAACGTGGTCGTGCTGGGGGCGACGCCGGCCGGCAAGATGGTGATGCAGAATCTCGCCACGAGCCTGGGCCGCGGCTATCGCCTGCTTGGCTTCGTCGACGAGCACGGTGAAGCTCCGCACCGCTTTGGCCGCTTCGCCAAGCTGGGTTCAGTCGCGGAGTTGCCGCGCCTGCTGTCGGCGCATATGGTCGATGAGATCGTCATCGCCCTGCCGGCGGCGTCGCACGCCCGCATCGCCGAGATCCTGACGCACTGCGGGCATCGCGGGGTCGCGGTGAAGCTCGTCCCTGACCTCTTCGATCTGCGGCTGTCGCGGGTGCGCCTGGACAGCGTGGTGGGCATCCCCATCATCGACGTCGGGGCCGACACGGTCGGGCGCGCGCGCGCCGCGCTCAAGCGCGCGCTGGACCTCACTGTCGCGGCGTGCGCCCTGATTGTCGCAGCTCCGCTGCTGGCGGTCACGGCGCTGGCGATCCGGCTCGATTCACCCGGCCCGATCCTATTCCGCCAGGAGCGCCTGGGCAAGGACGGCCGTCCCTTCGCCATCCTCAAGTTCCGCTCCATGCGCAGCGACGCCGAGCGGCAGCTTACGCTGCTGCGCGAACGGAATGAGGCGTCCGGCCCTATCTTTAAGATGCGCCACGATCCCCGCGTGACCCGCGTCGGGCGCGTCATCCGCAAGCTCAGCATCGACGAGTTGCCGCAACTCTGGAACGTGCTGCGCGGCGATATGAGCCTGGTTGGCCCGCGGCCGCCGCTGGCCCGCGAGGTCGCGGAGTATGAGGACTGGCATGTGCGCCGCCTCGAAGTCACGCCGGGCATCACCTGCCTGTGGGGCGTGAGCGGCCGCAGCAAGCTGGATTTCGACGAGATGGTGATGCTTGACCTGTACTATATCGACAACTGGAGCCTGGGCTTGGACCTGCGCATCTTACTGCGCACGGCGCTCACGTTGCTGCGGCCGGGCGGGGCGTATTAGGCGAGTGACGAGTGGCGAGTGACGAGTGGCGAGTGGCGAGTGACGAGTGGCGAGTGGCGACGATCATAGAGATGGGCGGGTAATGGAGGAGACAGCGGATGGTAGGCGGACGGCAACTGATGCGGAGTATGTGGCCTGTGGCGGCGGTCGTGGCGATGTTGCCTTCCGTGGGGCTATCACTTGCCACTCGCCACTCGCCACTCGCGGCCGACACCATCACGGTCGACGCGCGTTATCCGCTGCGTACGCTGCCGGCCACGTTCTTCGGTATCAACTACGTGGGGTTCTGGGACGCACATCAGGGCAGCGCCGCGAGCGCCGCCGCGCTTGGGCGGACGCCGATTCGGGTGGTGCGCTTCCCCGGCGGCGATCCTGGCGACTGGTACGATTGGCGCCACCCCCTCGATAAGGGTTGGAGCATGACGAGCCCGCTGGCGCTGGCGCGCTACGCGCGTTCTTTCGGCGCCTCGGTCTTGTTCCAGACCAACGCGCAGGGGCACGCGCCGCTCGCGCATCGCGGTCCCGCCGTCAATTCGCCCGAGAGCACGGCCGCCTGGGTACAGTACGACCGCGCGCATGGCATCGTGGCGGCGATGGAGGTCGGCAACGAAGAAGACATCACGATGCATCGGGCGCACGACCCCTCGTTCGCGCCCTATGTCGCCCTCTTCAACCAACAGGCCCGCGCCATGCATCGCGCGAATCGCGCGGTCACGGTCTTTGGGCCAGCCGGGACCAATGAGTACCAGTGGTGGGGGCTCGACTCGCTCGGCATGTTCCTGCGCGCGGCGGGCGACCGGTTCGGCAGCGGGCAGGTCGACGGCGTCTCGCTGCACTTCTACAAAGGCGCGTCATGGGACGATACGAAGGGCGTGCCACAGTACTGGCTGACCGGTCCATGGCCCTACATCAAAGGGGCTATCCGCCTCTACGACCGGCGTGCCCTGCCCGTCGACATTAGCGAGTGGAACCTCGGCGGGTCCGGCACGAATAACCCGTACAATGCCACGCTGGGGCACGCCCTCGTCACGGCCGACATGATCGGCGCGTTCGCCCTCTCCGGTGTCGCGGGGGAGCAATACTTCGACACGCACGGCGCCAACGGCTGGGGTCTGCTCTACGGTGACGGCGAAGCCGCGCCGCGCGACAGCCCCACGCCGACCTACTATGCCATGGCCCTATGGGGCGCGATGGGCCGCACGGTGCTGCCGCTACAGGAGGACGACAACCCCGCGACGACGGTGAGTTGCTATGCGACGCGGCGCCCCGATGGGTCGCTGCAGGTGCTCGCCATCAACAAGACTGGCGCGCCGCGCGTCATCACGGTTGGCTTTAGCGGCTTCAACCCGCGTGGGAAGGCGTTGCGCGTCTACGAGTTACGCGGCGCCACGGCCAGCGTGGCCGACCGTATGGCGCGGTACGACGGCGTCGTCATGCCGCATCCTACGCGCACTTTGCCGGGACCCTATGCAGCGGGGCGAGTCCGTGGCTCCGCCCTCACCGCCACGCTGGCGCCCTACTCCGCGGTCGTGCTCGACGTGTCAGGCCGCGCGTGACCTGTCCTGGACACACGACGCATCATCCGTCGTGATGGGCCCGGAGCGGGAGATTCCCATGCGTGGATTCTGGCACGCGGCGTGGACCCAGGTAGCCGCGGATTGGCGGAGTTGGCTCAGCGCGCTCGGCGTGTTCGCGCTCGCCGCCCTGTTCGCGGTGACGAAGGCGGCGGAGAAACTCCTCGGGCTGCGGCGGTGGCACGATTTCGGCAATCGCGAGCTTGCCATTCTCCTGATTCAGGCAGTGGTCGTCGCCGGCGTGGTGTGGTTTGTGCGCCGGCGCGTGCAGCGCCAACTCGACGCGGCCGAGCGACGCCGCCGGCAGGTCGAGGCGCTCATGGCTGAGAACGAGGTGGTGCTGCGGGTGGTCCGCACGGTGGTGCGCGAGCTTGCGCAACCGCTCAGCGGCGCCTTGAGCTATAGCGAACTGCTGCTGGATCAGACCGAGGCCGATCACTGGGACGCTGACGCCACCCAGCAGGTGCGTGGGCTTCGCGAGGGCATCCTCCAGCTGAACAATATCCTCCAGACGTTGCGCTCCGCGGTCGCCAGCCTGCCGCCAGACGGCGCGCCGCGCCATGTCGCCGACGATGTGGAGCGCTCCGTGACGACGCAACGACCTCGCCCCCGACTACCTGCCGAAGACTCCACCAGCGACGGGATAGGCCCGGACAACTGATCGGGCGGATCGCGTGGTCGGCGGTGAAAAGGGCTGTAGAGTCTGGTCGGGAGGCCGCGGCCGGACGCCGCGATAGAGCGACTGGTGATAGGACACATGGTGCCGATATACAGACTAGGGGGCGCGGGATAATTGGGCTCCGACCAGAGTGTAACGACGTAGGGGACGCACATGAACTTCATCGATAGGATCACACGGCGCGCGACGAGGGGCGTGCGACCGCGGGTAACGCCGCGCCCGCTGCTGGGCGTGGACGACCTCGCGCGGATGGGGCTGGCCCCGCTGGAGACGGTGGCCGTGGCGATGGCGCTGGTCACAGACCGGCGGAGTGGACAAGAGTCGGGGGCCGCGACGGACGGTGTGATTCCGCGCCGCCGCGCCGACGATTGGGCGTCGCCCGCGACGACGGTCGACGCGGCGGCGGAGACGCAGGACCGGCGTCACCTCGCCTGATACAAGACACAATGCGCGCGGCGGGGGCGACATCCTGCACTGCTCTTTGGCGGCGTGTATAAGCTCACCATGACCGCGACGGACGTCATTCCTAGGGTGTACCCGACGATTGTGAAACGCGGCCTGCGACTAAAGTCGCATGGCAAACCACGGACACTGAAGTGTCTCTACGCGCGACGCCCCTACGCGACTTTAGTCGCCGTGGTTTGCCATGCGACTTTAGTCGCAGGCGCGCGGCGGCCGCCATTACAATCGTGGGGCGCGCCTGAGGTCGTACAAAAGCTGGTGACGCCCACCCGTGGCTGGTACCATAAAGGGCGATGACGCCCTCGCGGCGCCATGGTGTTTATCGGGGGAGGACACACGCATGAGCGGCTTTCTGGTGGGGCATGGTGGCCAAAACCGCGGGCGTCGCGCAACAGCGATCGTTGTCGCCGCATTCTTTGCCGTATTCGGTCTTCTCGGGCACGCTCCCGGTCACTCCATCGCCGCGGTCCAGCGGGGCGGCGCGGCCACCACGACGTTGACGTTGATGCACTTCAACGACGACTACGAGTTGACGCCGACGGGCAACCTTGGCGGCATGGCGTTCCTGGCTGGACAGGTCGACGCGACACGCGCCCAGGACCCGCAGGCGCTCCTCCTCTTCGCGGGGGATCTGTTGTCGCCGTCGGTCGAATCCTCGGTTTTCCAGGGATCGCAGATGATCACCGCGCTCGACCGGCTGGGTGTGACCGCCGCGACGTTTGGTAATCATGAGTTCGACCGCGGTAACGCGGCGCTCTCGCGTAGCGTGGCGGCCTCGCGTTTCCCATGGCTCAGCAGCAACGTGATCGTCACGGCGAGCGGCGCGCCGTTCCCCGGCGCGGTGGCGACGATGGTCACGACCGTCCATGGGGTGAAAGTCGGCCTGCTCGGACTCCTGACACCCGAGACGGCGATTCTCTCCAATCCGGGACACGACCTCACGATCGAGCCCGTCGTCACGGCCGCGCGCACGGCAGTCGCGCGGCTCACGGCACAGGGCGCGACCGTCATCGTGGCCGTCACACACGAAAATATGAGCGACGACATCGCCCTCGCTCGCGCGGTCCCGCGCCTCGACCTGATCGTGGGGGGCCACGACCATGTGCTGTGGGACGCGGCCGTGGGACACACGCTGATCACCAAGGCCCAGTCCGACGCCCATTACCTAGGCGTGGTGACGGCGGAGGTGGGCGCCGATGGGCGCGTCATCTCGCTGGTCGATCAGCCGGAACTGATCGACCCCAGCAACACAACCCCTGATGCCGCGATGACCACCCTGGTCAAAGGGTACGAGGCGCGGTTGAGCCGCCAACTCTCCGTGGTCATCGGCCAGAGCACGACGCCGCTCGACGCCCGTGAGTCGGTGATCCGCCAGAGGGAGAGCGCCTTGGGCGATTTCATCGCCGACGCGGTGCGCGCCCACGCGGGGACCGATGTCGCGCTGGTGAACAGCGGGGGTATCCGCACCGACGCGGTCACGCCGCCTGGCCCGATCACCCGTAAGACCATCCTCTCGTTCTTGCCGTTCGGCGACCTCCTCGTTACCGAGCGGATCAGCGGCGCGGGCCTCAAGGCCGCCCTGGAGAATGGCGTGAGCCAGTGGAAGGACGCGGCCGGCCGCTTCCCGCAGGTGTCGGGTGTGCGGTTTACGTGGAGTCCGTCGCGGCCCGTGGGCGCGCGCGTCCTCTCCGTGCTGGTCGACGGGCAGCCGCTCTCGCCGACGCATCTGTATACGCTCGCGACCAATGACTATCTGCTCGGCGGAGGCGACGGCTACGCGTCGCTCGCCGCGGGCGCGACCCTGATCGGACCGACTGGGGCTCCCCTGGTGGCCGACGTCGTCATCGCGGCGGTGACACAGAAGGGGACGATCGCGCCGGTCACCGATGGGCGTATCACGCAGGTACCATAGCGCGCGACGCGTGTGACGGGCATGCCGGTCGCTGCGGCGCGCCCAGGGTTCGTGAATTATTGTTAGCGCGCAGACGTCGCGGGGTGACCGCCACCGTCCCGGCGCCTGCCGCCCGAACGCTGGGACGGGCGAGACGCCCGCGCTCCCAGGACTTTTCATAGACCCTACGCCTCTGCCAGCCGCGCTTGCGCTTGTCCCGTCGGTTACCTGCAGGGTCCGTGAAAAGTCCTGGGACCGACGCCGGCGGTCCCAGGGATGGCAGCTGCCGACTTTTCACAGACCCTGACCTGCGGGGTTCGTACGTCAGGCTGGCGCGGGCGCCAGGGGAACGGTGAACTAGAAGGTGGACCCCACGCCTGGCGTGCTCTCCACACCGACCTGTTCCGCCATGACCCGTGATGATCGTCCGGCTGATGTAGAGGCCCAGCCCCAGGCCGCCTCCCGTCGCGTGGGTGTCATCCAGCACGGCAACGCCGGTCACGCGTCGATAGCGCTCCCAAACCTGTTCTTGCTGCTCGCGTGTCAAGCCTGGCCCTTCATCACGCACGCGTACGGTGGCCGCGGCTCCATCAATGGTGAGCGACACCGCGACAGGGCGATCCTCCGCGGAATATTTGAGCGCGTTGGTCAGGTAGTTGGTGACGACCTGAGTCAGCCGATCCTCGTCGGCCTCGATGGGGACGGGCTCGTGGGGCAGCGCGAGGTCAATCATGCGCGTGAGCCACACCCGGCGCTGGTCCTCGACGGCCTCGGCGACGATTGTCCGTAGATCGCAGGGCGCCGGCCGCGGTTCCAGGTGGTTTGCCTCGATGCGGGAGACATCCAGCAGATCGTTGACGAGGCGGAGGACGCGGCCAATTTGCCCGTCGGAGCGCCGCAGCAACCCGACCACGGCGTCGAGCTTCTCCGCTAGATCGGTCGACGCCACGCGCTCGTCGGCCGCGATGCGTTCCAGGCGGTGTTGGGCCAACTGTCCGTTTCCCTTGACGCCGGTCAGGGGCGAGCGCAGTTCATGGCTGGCCACGCCCAGGAACTCATCCATGCGCCGCGTGGTTTCGCGCAGCGCCAATTCGGACGCATGCGCTTCGGCCTGCTCCCGCGCGAGCCGGTCGCGGTCAAGCACTAACGCTCCCAGCCGCGCGACGCCTTGAGCCAGGGCCACTTCGTCCGGCGTGAAGTCATGCGCGATAGCCCCGTAATCGAGCGAGAGGGAGCCGGCGAGCCGCTCACCGACACGCATCGGCGCGACAAGGACCGTTTGTACACCGTAGGGATTGGGTAGATCGCGAAACGGCGGTTGGCGCATATCCACCACCAGCGCCTCGCCCGCGAGAAAGCG
>JAABUW010008910.1_pt1 | contig 11584 bp, 9 predicted proteins | sample 5560081 | NCBI WGS metagenome assembly JAABUW01 (sample SAMN10711882, study PRJNA513363) | rock metagenome | isolation source: Antarctica rocks | place: Antarctica: Victoria Land, Knobhead sud | reverse complement strand
GAAATGTAAATATAGCAAACTTGCCTGTGGTACAGTATTCCCAAAGTCTGGTTGGTTGCTCAAATATTCCATATCGATAAACGGCGTACTGATCTAGAAAACCCCTTAAGTCGGGACGCCCTTAAGGACTATATTCGGGAACTTTCTCGGTCTTCATCGCCTGATACGGCAATTATCGATCGAGTACCGACCTGAAGTGGGGGTTCGGCATATCCGACGCCCGTCAATATTTCAGAGGCGCACCACACGATTTTGAGATGACCGTTATGGTTGATGTTGGTTATCTTTGGGTACCGAGTTTTCCGGCGATATGTACTCTAAAGCACACTTGAGATGAACAGAATAACAAACGGAGCTTGGAAATTTCAGCATTGGCGAGTACCAGACCTAGGCCTGTGATTCAAATAAGAGGTTCGCAGAATGCTGGAATGGATTAAAAATCTCTTTTCGGGACACGCAGACGCGATTAACGACTTCTCACATGCGCTATGCTTTGATCAAGCGCAATGAGTGAATACACGCTGGTTCATGGTCTGAGCAGAGAAATAATGTCAATGTTCCCAGTTCTCAATACGCGCCACTAACCAGGATCCTCCATGTCGGCTTAAGAGGGTAAGGTACAGTTCTCTTAGAGGCCTTTCCCGGATTCCCAAACGGCGTTCTATTCACCATGAAGGGCATCGGCCCCTAACAACAGTGGAGTATCCCAACCAGATGAAAAGCCTTGAAAACGGAGAATTAATTTTTTTGACAGCTTGAAGACGCTCTGATAACAGCAAAATGGATGTCGATAATAGAAAGAAAGCACATTGGGCACAAAAAAGGAATAATAAAACCCTCTAATGGAGAGAATTCCGTTCTATACGATCCGCAAGGAGTGATTACAAACAAAGCTTACTAGGAGCAAGGGAAACTCCGATGCGGAAATTTTTGATGGGAAAACAGTCACCTCCATGGAAGCGGTTGAAGTTGGCGGGACAGAGAGGGAAAGTAAGATAGACCATTCAACCTTGGTTTAGGTCCGAAAAGAAGCTCCCCCATTTACAAGATCATAGGGCGCATATTTGTACCGGTTGTTGCGGTTGTAGCGAGGCAAACTAGGAGGCAGTGTGAAAACCCTACTAGCGGGCCTAGCCCTATGACGCATAGATTACAGTACCCACACCTAAGGTACTCTCTATTTCCAACAGCGTGCAATCCAGCTACTCGTAACGTCTTCTCGGCGTTGAGCATCCTATCTTATTTCACATACATTAATACCTAGCCAGCGAGGTATACTTCTCAGCCACTTCCCTTCGTGTCTGAAGACCGAAGGTCTCCTTAAACCTTGAGTTTCCTATTTTTCTTTAGCGAGATCGATTCACAACAAACAACAGCACACAGGCACATACAATCCTCATCGAAGAACTATCTGAATAAGTTCAAACAGCCCATACCCAGCTTAGTTGCAATCGAAAAGCCGCAACCAGATCATCACTTATGTCCTCTCATCCCCAACCCAAGATTACTGCAAAGCTCTATTCCCCTAACAACCAGCCCCATCGCGACTTCGGCAGCCCCTTTGCGCATGTGCCGAATTACATATCCATCAACAAAAAACCCCATCTACGTAGATTTTGCGGAATCAGCTCTACGGTGCATCAGTCTTCCCAGAATTATCTCGCGATCGTAAAGAGTATCTCAGACCACCAGCTCTGAAAAGTTTCTGCGAGGAGTTGCGAGAGGGAGCATGTCGAGCGAGAGAGGATTGAAGTAAGGGAAGAGAGAGACAGAGAGTAGATGCTGGGGTTATGTAAGTAAAGAGAGAATTAAAAAATTAAAAAAGGCTGCAGGATGGAGCAAAGTCCCTACCAAACCACGCCGGCGAGCGACTTCTGAACGATACAAGATCTGTGCCTGGCCGTTAGCAACTCCCAGCAGCGATTCCAGCAGCATCTCATCCACAGCTTATCCACGATCTGCAAAATTGAAGAAAGTGCGGAATCAATACCTTATATGGGCAATAAATGACGTCCGGCTGTGAACTTCTCAAATCGAGGGACTTTTCCACGATGAGTGTAACGGGCGAAGCATGAACTTTTCTTTTGCATTGGAACTTTGACAGTGGGACGAGAGACACCCATCCTACCCTCCAAGCTGAGATTCTAGAGCAAAACGGTTTATGTAGATGGGCATTCCTCCAATGAGGATGAGTGGAGGTATACCTGTTGGATAATTGTTCTGACGGACTGAGGGAGCAAAAGTGACGTGGGAGGATGGGGGGCCACGGGCAGTTTTTAAAGTAGAATAGGAAGCGAGTGGTTTCTGAATAGGTAGCTGTTACGTTTCTACGAATGACATGGACCTGACCGTTTTCAGGAGCGATTGTTCTGCGCGGACGCTCATTCGAGAGTAGGTCTACTGGGGAAAAGACTAGAGAGTGTAATGGTAGGAGAAGGGGTGGTGTGGGAACTGGAGACCCTATCCTAGAACTCGTTGGTATAAAACAGGCGAGATCTTCAGATAAAGGAGCGCATTGATTCAGACTGCGGAGGTATGTAAGACCGAAAGAGTTGTACTATAAGTGGCGCTAGGAGGAAGCCCCAAATCACATCATTGGAGCGCCGCCTATGCGCTGCAGATAGGACCCAATTGCACGCATCAAGCGTGGGGGGCAAAGGATATCGAAGGTTCCGCCTGGTTGAAGACAACGTAATGCGAGGCGAAGAAGGCCGTTCCCATGCTTCCACGATCACGACCGCCCTGGAGTGCTCCGGTGCAAACTGTTCCGCAGTGTCAGCAAAGCAAAGCTGGCTAACGCCCCCGGAACAGAATACTTACGATCATGGGGACTGTGTGCGAATCTGCCACCATTGAAGTATGAACCACTTATAGTGTGCTTTTTGCCTCCAGCCTCGAAAGTGTAATCGGGCAGAGTAGTGTTGCAGGGAAAATACCAATCGCTGCTTGATTTCCCTTTGCCGTAGTTCGAGTCTATGGCTCCTGGGACTTGAGCCCAATATGCTGCTGCGACCGGCATCTGAACGGTCATCCATACTGCTCCAGTGTCTAGATAGAGTTTTTGTTAGTGAAGAACATGAGTGAAAGCAGATACCACTTATGGGAGGGAGCAGACGAACCGAAGAGCATTCCCTGTGTGACAGTGCGATCGCCAGCAGGAAAGGTGACGTTATCTACCGTCCAAGAACCATCAGTATGGTTGTTCACAGGGACAGTGGTGAGAGGGCCTGTGTACGCGGTGATGTCGATGGCGCCAAACTCCAAAGTGCCCGGCGATTTCGTCCTGAAGTTGCAGGCCATGACCGGCATGGCGAGACTCTTCTGGACGGATTCCATAAAAGTAGGCTGCTGATTTGGTTTGACTATGACGAAATGTTGTTAGTGAATACTCAAATGATTGGTATTGGTTTGGTAAAGCAGGGGAAGATGATGAGACAATCCCAAAGCAAAGCCGTCCATCAAATTTAGAGGTTGGGGCCTTGCGGATGCTTGACGTTGGCTCAAAACAACGGAATGTCACTTACTCGAGTTGCCATGCTTAAAAGCTAAGCCCAAAATGCCGTCTTCTTTTCCTTGTTGAAAATACTTACTGACCTTTGTCGCAACACCTATCGCCAGTTGGTCCACCACAGCACCACCGATGTTGACTTTATCCGTAACCACATGTCCCGAGGCACCCTCTACAGAGTAATTAATATGGAACGTTTCCCCACTCAGGGCCTTAGAAGTAGGACTGGCTGCAGGATCATATAATTTGTGCTTGCCCCGCTCAGAAGCTGGAGTATCAGAACTGATGACCCAGCTAAACCAGTGTCAGAGATTGTTATAGTGGTTCAAGATTGCAAAACCAAGGAGGAACTTACAAATCAGAAGATCCAGTATCTATGAGTAGCGTGTATTTCTGGGACCCTATGGAGACTTGAGTACTCCATTGAACCCCTCCTGAATGGACCCATGTAATATTTCGACTTTCTTTACGAAAAACATTAATCTTGAACGACCCTGTATTGTCTTTCTGAGATTGTTCCTGAGTCGGTAGCGCAGGTAGAGCCGATGTCGTGAAACTGAGAAATGAAGTAAGCAGTACAAAACATGTTAAAGCTGATATATGCATGTTTAAAGAACGGATATCTGGAAATCAACAGTATCGAAGGTCTATGCGGGAAGATTTTGTAAGAACAAAAAGAACAAAGTAAATTGTGAGCAGGTCAAACAATGCCTTGCGCTGAAAGAAAAGATGGAGATGAATTAAGCACCGTGGCTTCCTTCTTTGTCTCTGTGAATTAGTCTTGTACCACTTGTTGCAACGAGACCTATGTAAAGCTGGGTTGACTTTACAGTCAAGCATCAACCATATATAGTCGGAGAAAGAAGGTGACATGACCCTGCGGGTGGTGATGTTGAATCAGGAACCCAAATTGAATAGCCATGAGCCCAGCTGAGATAAATAGCAGTCAATTCATTCACTACGAAGTTCCCTCTCCTCGTTCGAGTGCTTCACTATCGAGAGTGCTTGCACCCTTGAGTGTCTCTCAGACGTCGAGGTGGGAAAGGAAGGCAACCCCCATAACCGCAAATTGTCACTAAGACTAAACCAACCGTCGATCCATCCATCCCATTCACCGCATGTTCTCCCCATCTCTTCGTTCGGGTGAGTCACTGCCAACGCGCTCTGCACTTTTGACAGCCTTTTGGACGTCGAAAAGGCCGTCTTGATTCAGGAGCATGGTGCTAGTGCGGCGACGAGACAAGATCAATGCAACCCAGGCACATATCTTGTTCTATGTAAAGCAAAGATGGTGCATCTGTGAAGAAGTGCCCGGCTATTGTTGACGCAAAAAGCATTATCAACAAGAGGATTTTGATTATCGCTTTGTGAATGTCGAGATAAAGGAATGGAAAGCTGCGATTAATTGGTGACGAGTTAACTAAAACACTCTAGCGGTGGAATAAATTACCGCTAAAACTGCATACACCAACTAAGGTAAGGTAGTGCTATTTGCAGTAAGCAACGCAATGCAATATAGCTCGTCCACTTCATTGCATCGGTACACATCTATCTCCGCTCTCTACCAATAGCAAATCTGCCCTCCGATAGGCCGGATCTAAACTACCACCGTCATGTTCGCTAGAAAGGAGGATCTAAACAAACACAAAACGCCGTGAAAAGGTATCAACCCAATGTGCCCATGACTAAACCACTGCATGAAGAAGGGCGAAAGATGCTTGCATAGAACAGCAAGCCTAGGATGGACCGTGCCCGAATGCTGCAAGGAGAGGGTTCGCTAGGGGTATCGTGGCCGACATATGGGAAACGGAGATTTTTCACTGGACCTGGTTGACGATCTCATTCGCTTTCGTCAAAGACTCCACCATCTGTGTACACTCCTTCCTCCTCCGTATCGTGTATTCGCTCTCCTTCAGTAGGTCGTCCAGTTCGCTGGCCCGGTACATATTCTCGAGTAGCTCGCGCTGCATCTCCTCTTTTGTGAACCTATGAAGCATCAGTACTTCTGTCATGATCTGAACTTAAGGAGACCCGGTAGATGCTTACTGCACGAGGTTTAGCATGATGGCTTTTGGGACCATGTCAATCATCGTTCGTCTAACAATGTTGTAGTACGAGGTGATAAGGAGTTCTGCAAGTATCATTAGCACGAAGTCAATCAAGGTCTAGCATCGGGGCGTACTTATGACTTCGACCTCGTTAGCTTCCTTCTCCGACAAGGTCCCCGAGGCCTTAAGCTGAGGAGGTGGGGAGTCCATGGCGGCCATCTTCTTCTTGTTCTTTGGCGCAAAGAAGCTACCAAAGAATCCCGAACTATTGTCCGGTTGAAGGTCCATCGAGGGACTTGCTGCGCGAGGTGGCACTGAAGGAGGTAGAGGCCTGCCTGTCTTCGGATCCACCTGTACAGGTTTGGCTGCGCTGTGTCGGTCATTGACGATTGCCATAGCCTGCGCGGAAAAAGTGTTAGATCTATTAGGAGAAAGGGTAATGATATTGTGTGGAGATGGTATAATAGTAGATTTGGAACGCGCCACAGGAGTAGGGTCTAGAGCTGGGGTATTTTGCCCTCGCGAATAAATCTGAGAAAGTATATCACCCACCCTGTGACCGTTAAGGAAGTCTGGATGCCCTGTGTTAATGTAGCAAGATTCCATAGAGACAAGATCCTTGACTAGCTTATTTGTGGGGTCGATGGCTTTCTTAAAGAAGCTGATTACAACAGTGTGAAACTTATCCTTGAGCGATGGATATCTCCGGAACATTGGCTTAGCCAACAATTGTGTAAGAATGCGAACGAGCTCGTCATATACCAATGAAACGCACTTCAAGCTTGGCTCATCCAAACGCTTGATCTGCTGCTTGACTATTAATTCGAATGCGGTGGTACCAACAAATAGGGCTGGTGAGGAACCTGAGGAGTTGTAGAGGATGGTACGAATATCGATGTCCTTTACCTGATCAAACGGATCCACTGCCTTGACACCGTTGGAGTATAACTCATGGAAAACGAAGCTGATTCGAGCACCGCCGGAAAGCTCAAAGCTTGAAAGTTCCTGGTTGTTACCGTCCAGCACTGTTCGCCACTCATTGCAAAATTCTGTGATTATCTGGAGAACAACATTCGCGCTGTTGCCAAGCATCGAATCGCCCAGCTGATTCAATTCCAAGGCATATTTCTGAAGAGAGGATTGGATCCGGGCTTTGATGTCGGGTAAGGTGTTTTTGATGTGCATCATGAGAATCTAGCGAAACATTAGTATAAGAGACCAAAACGTAGTGAGGTCATTCGGCCATACTAGGTTGAGTTTCCGAGCCAGATATGGTGTCCCGCAGTAGGAGCTTTTATTTCGGTATGCTTTATGGTTCTCAAAGTAATTCTTTTCATTTTCCAGAGCATGTGATATAGCCTTCTTACTCTCGATATCTTTTTGCCCACGGTTTACCACAGGTACATAGCCAAGCCGCAGCGGGATAATTCGTCCCGCCAATATGTCCACGACGTCTGTTCCCTCATCCATCAAATCCACTTTGGTAAGCACACCAATCGTTCGCTGACCTTCTGGGTCGACTTGTCGTGCTAGCTGGAGACCATCCGAATTTGCAAGATCCGTATTCGCTGCCGTGACAGCTAATATGATAGCGTTTGGCTTCATTATCTGCTTTAGTACCATGTCCTTGATTTGCTTTTCGATATCCCGCGGCTGGTCCCCAACGGGTACTTTTGTCAATCCAGGCAAATCCACTAGGGTCAGGGTGAGGACATGTGGGGAGTAAATTCGAAGGTTTATCGGAGCAGGTGAGATGCCTGCATTGCGCCCTGTTTTCGATTCGGTCTCCTTCACAATTTCATCCCTAATCTTATTGAAGTCGTAAAATTTCTGGCCTGGTATATGTAGGAATTCGCCCCACTCATCCGTGTTTGCCTCCTTGTCAGTGGTCTTCATGTCCCCGTTGACGCCATTTGTTTGAGGTTGGCTAGTAGCCGATCGATTGATGAGTTGTAAAATGAGCGGTCGTCTGGTGACAATTCCAGTCCCTCGGGGTAAGCTTTAACCACAACGTCAGCTTGCATTCGTGCTGCCGGGCCATAGGTCGTACAAATCCCTGCCAACTATGTTCTCCAGCACCGAACTCTTTCCACTGGATTGTGATCCCACCACAGCTATTTGCGGCAAATCTATCGGGTTTTGGACCTATAATAAAAGTGCCGTTAGTGTCCTAAAGGCTCAAGCTCTGTAGGGGGCTGCTTGAACACCAGTCACACACCCCAACGGTTGTAAAGACGTCTTGCAATTTGTTGACTAGAGTGATGAGACCCGGGTCATTGACACTGATCCTGCGCTATGGGTGAGCTTAGGTCCCAATACCCAGGGCAATAATTACTCACGAATAGCCAGCCGGTGTGGCCATGACCCTAGAGACAAGAGAGCACCAGATGCACAGAGGAAGCAGTCAAGTGTTTGAGGTTTCACTGTCAACTTGTAGCTCTCTGTAGGCTGCAGTTCTTGCAAGCTGGTTATAGGGAGATCTCGTGTCCAGGTTGTTACGTATCGGGCACCCTTGTTTGCGACGCTTAACCTAAATAAGCCAGCGTTCCTGGCGTACAGGCGTCTTCATGCCTTTTAATGGCAAATACGCATTATTTCAAATACAAGATATGGCTTACAGGAGTTACAAGATACATCTAATTCGATACATAAAAAACATGCTATGAAATCTATCTGACACCTACTCTACTATTTTCTTCCCTCGTTACAAACTTCATCTAGCTACAAGATATGACTGAGCCAAAAAGATAGACTCGCGTATATTTTAAGCGATGACTTCAATTGAACACAACAAACAGGCTTTGTGCAAGACAAGAGTATTGTATCTGAAATCAATGTTTGTCGACTTTAGAACGATGAAGTTGCCACTAAATCACCTTTGCGGGTTGTGATGAGTTGCTGCTATCTTCATCGATCTAGCTACAATGCTTACAATGCTCACAATGCTCACCGCGCTTCGGAGAAGCATGCAAGGGCGTGCTATGTATCAATTCTGCTCATAACCTTAAGCCACCTACTTCTCCCTGGAATACATCGCTGGCAGTATCGAACCTCGGGCTATCTCATTCGTCTGTCACAGAAGCAAATTTCTCCGTCATCTCCTGGAGCAAATCATCGTACTAACGTCCTTGTCAGCTGATCATTCATTCAGGGGCAGCAACGTGTCACACCTTTTTCGAGATCTTTTGTTCTCCTTCTGAAGGCACCTCGAACTTCATGCTCCTTAATCCATTCTGGATGCTGGCTGTCGATTCTCTGACCTTAGCCCAGGTATGGCCTTGCGCAATTGCCTTCTGGCTTTCGTCATGATAGCCCATGAAAGCTTTCATCATGTACTCGGTCTTCCACATGGGACAGAACTGGTCGTAGTCGCTGTAGCCGTTTTGTTGGAGAAAGTCGTCCTTCAAAAGGCTGGCAATGTCTAGCGTAATCTTATCCGGGTCGCCAAGCGCAGACTTACCGACAAGCTGCACGACTTGATCCAGTTCCTCTGAGTTGGATAAGAGTTCTCTGATGCGGTCTCGGAGGCGTGGGAACTCGGGATGATCCTTCTCGTAATATTTGTCTAGGATATTGGTGTACTTACTATAAGACATCGACGTATTGATGGACGGGAAATGTTTCCTCTGGGCCAGCTTCTTGTCGAGACCCCAGAAAACTTTGGAGGAGAATTGAGATTAGCCGATTTGAAGATGTATACCGAAAGCTGCGCCCACGCGACTTACCTTGTACGATACCTAGTGTAGCACTAGTCACAGGATCTGAGAAATCACCACCTGGGGGGCTTACGGCCCCAACAATACTGACACTCCCCTCGCGCTCTGGACTGCCAAGAGCAGTTACTTTACCTGCACGCTCGTAGAATGAAGCCAGTTTGGCACCAAGGTAAGCGGGGAATCCCTGGTCAGCCGGCATCTCTCCCAGACGTCCAGAAATCTCTCGGAGCGCCTCTGCCCATCTGGAAGTTGAGTCTGCCATCATTGCCACGTTTTTACCCTGATCGCGGAAGTATTCGGCAACAGTGATACCGGTATAGATAGATGCTTCTCGAGCGGCCACGGGCATATTTGATGTGTTTGCGATGAGTGATGTGCGCTTCATGATTGGTTCCTGTCGACCATCTATATTGATAGAGAGCTCCGGGAAATCCATAAGCACTTCGGCCATCTCATTGCCTCGTTCACCACATCCAACATAAATGATGATATCGCTGTTAGAGAACTTAGAGACCGATTGACTGATGACTGTCTTTCCGCAACCAAAAGCACCGGGAATACAGACAGTACCCCCTTGAACGCTAGGAAATAGGGCGTCCAATACACGTTGACCGACGATGAAAGGTGAATCTGATGGAAGCTTCTCAGTTGTAGGCCTAGGCACACGGACAGGCCATGTGTGCATCATAGAGTAATCGGACTTTTTCCCATCGAACTCGACTTCGAGTACTTTCTCATCGACCGTATAACTTCCTTTCTCTGCGATGTGTGTGATTGTACCTCTTGCCCGGGGAGGCAGCAGGATCTTGTGATCATTCAAGAGACTGTTTTCAAAGACACTTCCGAAAATGTCACCTCCTGTAATATGGTCACCGACCTTCAGCTTCCCAGGTGTAAAATCCCACTTTATTTCTCGGTTAAGTGAAGGTACAGAAATCCCACGGGGAATGTAGATACTGTTCGCGACCTCTGATATGGATTTTAGGGGCCGTTGGATGCCGTCGTAGATGGTCTCCATCAACCCTGGGCCCAGCTCGACCGACAACGGCTTTCCTGTCCGCATAACTGGGTCTCCCACCGTCACACCAGCTGTTTCTTCATAGACTTGCACCGTAGCTTTATCTGCGTCGATTCGGATCACCTCCCCAACCAGATTGTCATGCCCCACTCGGACCAGCTCGTACATGGCACACCCTATCATATGTTCCGCAACAATAACAGGCCTTGTCTTGTCAGAACCATTCATAGATCCGGAGATAGTATGCAACGTACCCAGATATGGAGAAAATCGACCCTAGAGACAAGTGTTAGTAAAGCCCGAGAGGATTTATACGATGGCATTCCATGACCGGAGGCAACGCACCATACTGTTCTTCGCCAGCCTCCATGCGTTTTCTGCCTGCATCCTTCTGTCATCAGGAATGGCCGAGTCAGCATAACAACAGCGCTCGGCCTTTCGTATGATCGAATTCTTACCGGAGCCATTGAGAAAAGCGCAGGAGGTGTTCTGGGTGCTTCGGTAGTATCTATAAAGGACGGCGACGTTGATGATGGCGACGTTGGCAGAGGGGGCAGACGGGCAACTGCGTCGTCGACGAACAGGTCCCGCACAGGCACGGGTGGGGGGAGTTGATCAAGATGAACTTTGGAGACGAGGTCCCAGAGTGAATTGCGAGCTTTGAGTCTAGGTCGAAGACCAAGCATGCACGACTTGGATAGGATAGGCTAAGATCGCTAGCTGTGTAGGTACAGTACGGTAACCTCCCCTACCTTAGCTCAAGGTGGTGGGTGGTGTGGATGGGAATGATTTGTTAGTGGGGCAATCAATCTGTATAGTGATTTAGTGATTTCACCATTTCACTCCGGGACCGTCGACATCTACTTCCAGATGGATTTCCAGGCAACCGTAGCGCCTTAATCGCTGACTGGCGTGCCCTGTAAAAACTCCCCCCCAATTCGATTCAACTCTACAGTATCTGTAATCGCCGAGTTCATCGTCTATGTACTTTATATATCTACCACAAGACCACAAGACCTGCGGTCGTCTTGGGATTGGACCTGATAATGCTTCCAATTGTGCGTGTGGTTTCCATATTGATAACTTCGAACCAGACCATCTCCCTCCTCCAGCGACAAACCGCTCCGCCTAAATGATATGAAGCTACCTTATGTGGATATATATCTGGCATCGGAGCTTCTTAGAAATCCCTTCATAACAGTCTATAAACAGATCAGAAGACGCGGTACTTTGTATTTACATGCTATCGTCTTTGCTTTGTTTTATATTGAAGCCACCAAGCCGATTGGTTCTC
>JAABUW010008907.1_pt1 | contig 11587 bp, 16 predicted proteins | sample 5560081 | NCBI WGS metagenome assembly JAABUW01 (sample SAMN10711882, study PRJNA513363) | rock metagenome | isolation source: Antarctica rocks | place: Antarctica: Victoria Land, Knobhead sud | reverse complement strand
CCTTCAGCTGTGTCACTTTACCGTCCTGGTCGATATGGATGGTTTCGTCTGCGTATCGGAGTACGTCTGTCAGAAGGTCAGCAGTGGCAGAGGACCGAAAGTTGCAGGAGCGAAACCATATGTACCTGCATGCGTCGCAAGAATGACCGTCAGACCGTGCTTTCGTGCAAAGCCGTGGCTGCCTAAAAGCCGATCTGCAATAGTCGAGGCCGTGTTGCCATCTAATGCAGCAAAAACGTCGTCGAGAATCAGCACGCTTTTACGCGCATACAGTGCTCGGGCGAGTGCCTAGTAACTCCAGTCAGAAACGATCTTGATATGTAACTTGGGATGTATTACTAGTCGCTGTCTTTGTCCGCCCGAAAGTCGTGAGCCCCTGTTACCGGCGTCATAGGAAATCCCACCTTCAAATGTCTTCATGTCGACGTCCATGGCACAGACGTGGCAGACATGGGTGAACCATGCTGCATCGAAGGGCGCGCCGGCAGTGACACTTTCCACGATGGTCTCATGTCGTATCCAAGGCTCCTGTTGGCAAAAGGCGGTGCTTCTGTCGGAAAACAGAGAATGGCCACCTTCAATGAATGCTTCTCTAAGCAGAGCTTTCAGCAGCAATGTCTTGCCCCGACCGACCTCGCCTTGAATAAGGTAGATCCTGGAATCTTCAATATGGAGGCTGACATTCGTCAAGCAGAAGGCGTCGGCGCTTTGAGAGTACGCAATCGTGGTGTGCTCGAATTTGGCGACCACGGCCGCCCTGACTTCTGAGCCTTTGGACTGCGAAAGGCTATCTGGAACCTCAAATCCCGAAAGGCTTTCGAGCGGCTGCTGTGAGGATTCCAGATCATCACTTACGTTGGGAGAATCGTCAGTCTCCATATAGTCTTGTATGCGTGTGATGTTTCCCAGCGCTGCAGCCATGGAGGGTATCAGACCAAGGAACGTCATCAGCTGGCCTGTCACAAGCTCGATGATTGCGAATGTCGCATACGCTTGCGAAGCAGACAATCCAAAAATTCGGCCATCTCCGAACGAGGCATAGTACAGGGCGAAGACGAGCGCTGCGCTGAGTTTGTATGGTATATTGGCTGGTCCATGAGATTAGCACAGCTCCATCGATGGACTGATCAGCGTACCGAAACAGTTCATCCATGTTACCAAGCGCCGGAACGATGCCGACTTGGCAAGTTCATGCACTCGAGATGCCTGCACTGCCCTTGCCAAACGGTCAGACAAGCCCATCATCTTTACACCGCCAATATGATCAATAACGGCAGCCACAAGGGCGACACGTTCCTGAATAGCCTGCATCCATATAATCCGCTCCTTTGGCATTCTCCGAGCCAAGTAGGAGTTGCCCAGTGTACCAGCTGGCCTTTATCAGTTTGTGGTGACCCCAAGAGCACACGGTTGACTTGCCTATGGCTAGCACTAGTGGCCCTGCACATGGCCAGTTGGTGTAGTGGTAGAGGGCATATATGCCGATTCCCGATTCGATAGCAACGGCCCAGATTTCATGCACGCTTTGGAATGCCACCCGGATGCGATCAGCGTCCGTTCCGATCAAAGTCAAAGCGGCAGCTTTCTCAGCCGTCGCTTCAGGCAATCGGAGGGATTTGTCGTAGATAATGAAGACCAGGCTTGCACGGACGACAACCGCCGCACGGTAGACCTTGTGGCTGTAGTATCCGTTGCTGAGCTGCAGGAAGTTTGTTGAGTGAGTGACGTTTCTTCCCATTCGAAGGACTCAGTGGCTTACAGCGAGGCCAGTATACACCAACCCACTCGCGGCGATCAAGCCATATCCAATGCTCGGATCCTCCCCGTGGTCTCGAACGTAGTTTGTCGTTCGGAAGAGAAGGAATGGCTGTGCGTACGTAAAGCCAATCACCGCCATACGAGCCGGCACAGGAGCCAACAAAAATGATAGTTGAGCTCGTAGGATAGATCGTAATAAAGGGTGCTTCCCAAAGAGGCTTCGTGGTGATCGACCAATACCTCTGGCGCTGGTGTTCCTTTTCCATTGTGACTGCAGCTTCATGCCGCTGCGAGAGAACTTCAATGCCGGGTCGATGCGCCATAAGTCCTGAGGTTTCAAGGGCCGCAAGTAGCTTGTCCAGAAGATAGGAAGCAGCCAAAAGAAGGCCATGCGCGAGTATATTCCGCTTATCGGCTCTGGCGAAGCTTCAGACGAACTCGCTGAAAACAGCCAAGCAACGTTTGATTCGGCTATGACCAGGATCACCTTTACTCCCACGCAAACGGATGTGACGGACGCGATACGGTCAGCGGTCCCAGTCAGCCATAACGTGCGGGTCTGCACGCAGTCGGCAAGGAGTGACATGACAAGAAACAATAGGGCCGGTGTTGAGGGGCGTAAGGCCTGACGATGTTCTTGCACAAGCTCAATGCCAAGTAGCACAGCCGCTACGAAGGCGAATGCAGCAGACGGTACTGAGACTTGGTTGCCAGTGTCGGAGTCGTTCGACCAAAGTACCACGAGGACAAGGCGCAGGCCGGCATAGATTCCACCAAGCATCTAACGGTCGCTTTTGGTCAGCTTCAGTAGACAAAACAAGGGAGGTAGCAACACACAGCCAGCACGGCGAGACCCAATAGCGAGGTTCGAATTGGCTTCTCGTGAGGAACCCGGTCGCCACGGCGTCTGCGCCATTCTCGGGTGATCACGACAATACAAAAAATCAGACAAGGGGCCAAGCTCAGTATGCTCTGCTCGAATAGAAGGGTGAAGTCAAACCCGCCACGACAACCCACGGGCACGGCCGGACCAAAACTTGCGCGCACGTGACCTGGACATGCCATCGTCTCGGAAGGTAGAGCTCGTCCCACGCTTCGCATGATGTCAAGGGTTAGGCCGGGAGTTTCGTGGTAGTCGTTTGATAGTTCCGACTATGCAATACAGGGTCGAAGCGGGTGTCGCAAGATGAGGCCTCAACTCAGCTGTGAGAGCTACCTGTCGCTTGCAGGGAATGGCGGCTGGTGACGTAGGCCTTGCTCGATCGATGGCGACTGCTCATGGACCATGATAGGAAGGGCGATCGCTGGATCAACTGATTGTGTGTAGCTCGCTAGCGCACACGTGGAGCTGCAGCAGATGCAGCAGAGCCGCACATATTAGTCGCTTACTTGATTACCTAACGAGCCCTGCTTGTTTGTTCAACATACATTGAGCTTTCCCGAACATCGCTTCTCCGTATACCGACTTGCTGTGATTCGCCGACTCCTGTGAAGCCACTCGACACTCAACGTGACGCATCGCCAGTGATAGTGTCGTCCAGAGTCGTGCCAAATAATCATGATGTAAGCAAAATGCCGGCCCCTGCCAACGGGCGGCGTCGCAACGATCGGGTCAGCATGTCCGACGACGACCAGGTCAAATATCAATCCTTGTGTTGCCATGCATACAGAGATACCGAGGGGGTCTATATTCTATGGGAAAGTCGACGGGTGCCTGCAGTCATGGTTTCATCGCAGCCGTTAGCAAATGGGTCGTCCATACATATCCACGCGCCTAGTCTACGGTCAGGGAGGCCAACCGCAGATGGATGGCGAGTGACTGACCTTGAGCAATTTTGAACATTGCCAGACTGACAAATGGCTAGGGCTTTTGTCGCTCAGGCGATGGTCGCCTCGCCCTTTTCCCGAATAGTAGAGCTCCACCTAGGATCATTGTATGTGCGGTCCGAATGGAAGCGGGGCCATATGTAGACTGAGTAGTCGGATAGCCAATTTGATATCCCTGTCATCGCGAGAGAAGCTGGAAAATGCGCGTTGGGACAACCCAGTCTCAATCAATACGCAAGATGCAAAGTGCGCGGATCTGTCAAATGAACGGCGAACAACGAGCTCATGATTATCACGGACGGCAGAGTCTCCTCAGAGCGTTGGCAAAGATGTACACGCCGCTTCTGGGCTGGAACATCGATCCCGAGACTCAAGTCCTCGTTACCGCTGGCGCCAATGCAGGTCAGTCTCTTGCACACTGAACAAGACGTCGAGCTCAATTCACACAGGACTCATGTGCGCCATTATGGCGTTTGTCAATCCTGGGGATGAAGTCATCGTTTTCGAGCCATTCTTCGATGCGTAAAAGCAGTCTTATCCAATCACAATGTTCTGAGCTGACACCAGCAGATACGGGGTTCAGATCAAGTTCGCCGGCGGCCAGATCGTGCGAGTGGGCATGTCCAAAGCTCCGCCCTGTGTCGCTTCCTCGCATTTGGCTGCAGGATGGACGTTTGACATGGAGGAGCTGGAACGGGCGGTGACACCACGTACCAGAATGCTAGTCAGTGCACCATGGCCCTTTCGACTCTGCTGTGGCTTATTTGCTGATACCGATAGATCGTCAACTCGCCGTAGATATCTCTAGTATGACATAGCGTAACCAGCCGCTGACTGTGCCTTAGACAAAATCCACTTGGTAAAGTGTACTCGCGGCAGGAGCTCGAGGCGATTGGCGATTTGTGCGTAGAGCGGGGCATTATCATCTTGTCGGACGAAGTGTACGAGCACATGAGCTTCGTCCCTTTTACCCGCATGGCCGCGATCAGTCCAGCAATTGCTGCCAGCACACTGACCGTGGGCTCCGCTGGGAAGAGTCTGTTCCTGACGGGGTGGCGACTTGGCTGGCTTCTGGGCCCGGAGCACCTGATCGGGCCATCATACGGAGCGCATTTATGTGCCAATTACAGCAGCGTCAGCCCTCTCCAGGAGGCTTTGGCGCAGGTACTGGAGAGCGGAGAGTGCGACCAGGTTTAGAAGAGCAGCAGAACGCACATCCAGGAGATGATCAAGCGCTTCAATATAGTGTGGGAGGAGCTTGGGCTGCAGGTACGCGCATCTGCATCGTCAATGCTAGGAAAGCCGGCTAACAGGGGAGGTAGTGGTACGAGCCCCAGGGCAGCTGCTACGTAGTTGTAGATATGTCGCCCGTCCGCGTACCCCGTGACTGTGAGCCTCCGACGTGGCAAGGAGAAATGACACCTGACCTTCGTGTGGTTTGGTTCTTGGCCACGCGCATTGGAGTGGGAGCCTTGCCATGCTCGACATTCGCGACGTCTAAGTCGGACCGTTTGCCACAAGCCGCAGTTCGGTTTGCTCTGGGGAAGGATGTAGAAACGATCGACAAGGCCGTGGAGAGGCTGCGAGGCTTGAAGGTGTATATTGATCGATAGAAGCGTGTTAGTTGATGGAGCGTGGAATTTGCGCTAGCTGGCCAAGCCAAGCCACTGTATCACGTGCTCGGGTAGCTGCCGGATGAACTCGGGTTTCTCGGTGCGAAGTAAAATACTCCTACATCTACTCCTACATCCGCACCTTCTTTCCGAACGGTACTGCGTTAAGAGTTCCTTTGGGGTCCATAGTTCAGCACAAAGGTTAATGTTGGCGATAGCACAATCGTAACGAGCCGCCACCTACATGGAGATATGTAGAGCAAGTGGCCAACGCAGAACGAACGGCTATCATTGGTTGGTACCTAAGTCAAAATGTTCCAAACTGGCTGTAAGCAGCAGACATAAGCAGGCACGAAGCTGGCGTCAAACGCTGCATGGTCTCGATGATGGTCCACAAGCTGGTACTCAGAGAAAAGCTTAAGATCAAACAGCAAGGAATCGAATGGATCCTTGATGTCCGGGTATCTATATTCCAACACTCAGATGTCCGAAGACGAGCAGCAGGAAAATCAGTACGCCTGGGCTGAACTTCCGGTCGTAGATGCGAGGCGACTGGAACTTCAAGATGTGGACGAGGTTGTTCGACTCTTCCAGGCCTGCTGCGAGTATGGTTTCTTCTACCTGAACTTGAGCAGCCTCGATGGAAGCAAAGTGGACGAAAGCGAAGGCAGAATACTCGAATTGATGGAAGGCTACTTCCGACAGCCTCTCCAGACAAAGCTTCGAGACGCTGTGGGAAGCCACACCCGAGGGTATATGTCTCCGGCCGCCTACCAGAGTCACTATTGACGGAACTCAGGTATAGACCTGCCGGAACCTCGACGGGAGTGGTGGAAGGTAGCAGAGATGCTTATGAAGCGCTGAAGGTTCGACGAGATCCCGGTTGGACGTCCTATACTGGCCAGCTGATGAACCTAGGTCGCTAGGGATGCCGTGGCCAGCCAGGCGCATGATCCTGGCCTTGCCGATACTGCATATGTCCAAGACGTTCGAGAGTTCGCTTCGGCATGTGATAGCCTATGCTATCTCATCCTTGCCCGACTTTCGGACGCACTCAATCTCGAAGCGACAGAGCGTTTGGAAAGCTTCCACCGGCATACTGTCGAATCTACGACATTCCTTGGCCTTCTGCATTATCCGAGCAGTGATACACTACTGAACAGCGGCGTGGGTCATAACAAGCATACTGACATTGGTACTTTGACTCTTCTGCTGAGCCGAACACCAGGGCTCCAAGTGTCCACATCCGACGGCTGGCGATTTGTACGGCCACGTCAGAACCACATGGTTATCAACGTCGGCGATACGGTCCGCTTCCTCTCTAATGCTTTGTTAAAGTCGTGCGTGCACCGTGTTGTGCCGACGAAACAGACCGCTACACAAAGCCGGTACTCAATTTGTTATTTCCTCAGACCGGAGAGCGGTGTTTCAGTCCGGACAAGCGATGGACGCACTCGCACGGTGAGGCAATGGCACGACGAGAAGTACGAGGTCTTCAAACTTAGCCATGATGAGCAGAAGGCCGGACTGGTGCTCACTGGAGGCATGGACTCCAAAAGAGAGCATTTGTAAACGGCGTTGGTGTCGTTGAATATCAGGAAGTGGATCCGCTACGCGGTTGATCTGGACTTCCGGAATAACATCGCCACAGGTACACGACGCTGTCACGAGTCTCGTAAGGCCTGTATAGTCAAGCAGCTCGAACGCTAATCGTACGCTCTCGAGATCTATCTGCTGCTCAACGACATCACGGTCTCGCAACGACGAGGCAAAGGTGAGGACCACTGGCACATTATGATGCGTGCTCCTCGATCGACGTGCGTTTGGTGTCATTGGATTGACTCCCAGAACGAAATGTATGCGGAGGATGTCGGAGCCTTCCTTACTGAGCCTGAGACCTTCCTTGTTGCGCTGTATAACAGCCAGATACCGAGCGAAGCACAAGTTCTGTCCGCCATGATGGCATCGTCTTGCTTTCAGCCTCATCTTTGTCAGAAACTTATGAGCTCTTTCGCAACATGTTCTTGTGGTTATCGACAAACATACCAGACGTGGCTGGCTGGTCGAAATGTAGACCGTGGACTGAGCACTGTGATCAAGTCGTACTTCGGAGCCTGAAGTCGAGCAAGGCAGTGTCACTGACTTCTACAGTGCGTGTGAATCATATCCGAAAGTCTATCGCAGTCTTGTCAGCATGAGGCTGAAGCTGCGCTATGCACAAGTATCCCTCAGCGAAGACGAAGACTTGATACGCCATAAGACGGTTGCCGCTGTCGCCCACAGAGCCTGCCAGGTCAGCTTTCGCGCAGATGCTCCATCAGTATTGCATGCTTACCGATGAGAAGTAGTATGGAAGACCGAAGCCAGTACCACCGAGGTCTATCGCTTTCATCCAAATTGCGGTAGTGGCTGGTAGTCCAATCAGCTCACCAATTGAGGTGCACAGAGTGGCGACAGCAAAGGCCTTGCCCTGGTTCTCTTCCGTGATGAGGCCCACAACAGGGGACCTGGCCACTGCATACAGGAATGCAGGTACAACCGTACCGGAAGCATAGATGGCAAGTGCTTACGAACGTTAGCAATGTGGTAATAACAGGAGCCGGCAGTTGCTTGCTCACATGGAACTAACATCCACATCGCAGGAGAAGACGCGATGAGTACCGCGCCGAGTGCCAGGATGAAAAGAGCGGCCTTGCCACCAATCAAGTTGATCTGGAATGTGGTCATGCTCGTCCTGCTACTGGCTAGTCGAGACCAAGCTGGAACGACTACTATAAGGCAAAATACGTTGACGGCCGCCTTCAGCGTAAACAAGTAGCCGACCCGAAGAGCCATCAGCGCATGGCCATCATTAACAGTCGGAGCGACTCACCTGTGCAAAGGTCCAATGGTAACGCTTGGAGATATACTGGAGGAGCAAAAGATTTGATGAAATCGCCGCACCCTTGAGGAAAAACACGACCAACATCGTCTGAAAACTTCGGCTCTCGCTCAGAACCTCTTTATAGCCCGTGATAGAGTCACGTACGGCCTTTGAGGCGCTGGACATCTTGCCCTTTACTTCGATCGACGGCGAAGCTGCTAGAAGGGGTGTGCTCTCATGTTCTTGTTCGTTTGTCGAGCGCGATGGCCGTCTAGAGCGCTTGCTTTTGCCATGGTCACCTCTAGGAAGAAGGATGGTGAGAGGCGCTGCAGCTCCCAGGCAGACGAGGCCCACCCAAAAGGGGAGCCACATATTCTGGCTCAATAGTAGAGCAGAAAGCGACGGACTTGCCAGTGAAGTCACATATTCCACGGAGCTCACATACGCGAAGTATGTCGGCCTGTGAGAAGACATTATTGAGAGATCACAGGGTCAAAAGATCATGTTTGAGTGCCTACAGCCTCTGGTCTGTTTGCGCAATTTCAGTGACCATGGCCAAGCCTGCCATCTTCGCGACGCAGCTGCCACCGCCGTACAGCGACAGGAAGGGAGCGGCGAGCAACGCATTGATGGGAAAGACAGTCCAAAACTTGCCTACGGCGGCGGTCCAACACAAATACACGACAGAGGCTGATAGATTGAGAAGCAACGCAAGCCTAGGCCCCAACCCGTCAGCCACGACGCCCATCGGCGCTGTGACGAGAATATCTATGAGAGTTAGCAGAAAGCGATCCAGCATGATGCAAGTGGAAAACTGTACCGCAAAACGTGGTAAGGGTCCCTAACGCGCCCAACATCCACCCAAGGCCCCGCTGCACTTCGTCCACTTTGCATATATCCTCTGCAATGTTGCCGTCGCGGCCAATCTGTGACGGATCATGGGCCAGGTAGTACTTCTGACAGTAGCGGAGCTCAACGGCGCGACTGATGGGCAGCTCCATCAAGCGTGCGGCGATACTGACCAGGGCAACGTACAGGAGGAGCGCAGCCAGCGCGATGAGGCGGCGGGGGGAGGGAGCGCCGCTGGTCTGTCCATCTGCTGGCCGCTCGCCGCTCACATCACTACTCCTGGTCTCCTCCGCTTCGGTCTGCGCCGTCGAGGAATGTGTAAGTGGCGACATGGAGAAGAGTCGTTGGTAGTGCGATGCTGTCGGATAAGGCTGGACGCAGTGGCTGGCCGTGGCGGTGGCGACAGAGTCTCTTGCTGGCTTACTCTCTTACCATATCACACGAATTGCACGACAAGCAGTGCAGGCCCCGTGTAATCCGACTTACGCTTATCCAATATCACGAGCGATACTGATACTGGTTGCTTAGGCCTTGTTGACTTCAGAACAGATGATGGGCTAATCTGAGATTATAGTGATTACGGCGATTACGGAGATTACGTGTTCCGACCCTTGCGCTTCTCCTCCCCTCGCTCGCCTATATGGATTATTATGAAATCCGGACCATAATCTCCAGATAATCAGGTAAAGAAAGCCATACTTTTCACAATAGGCGCAGGGCACTGTGCTGTGGTGGACTCGAGAATGCCGCTGTCTACAGGCCATGCACAATTGCTCGGTCCGCGCAGTAGCCCTCTTCGGCGAGTGGCTATTCGCCAACCGCCACAACCTTCAATTTTTCACACATTCGCGTGACTGACAAATTGCCTTGTATCAAGTATCTCGTGGAAGGATGACAGCAGCTGTTCACGCTGTGCACGAATCTTTCGCGGCGACGCCAATGCTTCAAGAACGCCAACAGGACACTTCATTCCGCACCAACGGTACCAGTTCATCCAGCAAAGGCGATGAAGTGGAGGTCCGGACCGTGACACTTGGACCATGGGCGACGCTCAACCAGACTCTTCAATTCCGGTCAGCAGACGCCCAGTTCTGGTGGAATACTACGGGTCGCACATACGCCAAGCTCCTGCATTATGCAGGCTACACTTCGGCAGAGCAATATCGTGAGCTTACCTTCTATGCGCTCTTTGCCGCTCCGGAGCTCGGTCTGGCTCCGGACGCCGCTGGCAGGGTCCAGGGGTGGCGAAGTCCTGGAACGCCAGACGGGACGCCCATCGACTTCAGTTGGGAATGGAGTACGGATGGTCGAGCTACTGTTCGATACGCATTCGAGCCGATAGGCAGACATGCGGGCACCCCCTCGGATCCGCTCAACCGGCAAGCTACCGACAGATGGGTTTCGCGGCTGAGTGAGCAGGATATGATCCCTGGTCTTGATCTGGAGTGGTACAGACATTTTACTCAGCAAGTACTGCCGCCGGACGATATGGACCGCTCAGACCAGTTCATCGAAGAGACGACTCCGAAGGCCGGGACCGTTGTTGCGCTGGACATCGAAAAGACCGGCCCTGTGTTGAAGATGTACATCTATCCGGGCCTGAAAGCAAGGGAACTTGGTATTTCAACCCTGCAGATGGTACAGCAGGCCATCCGTAACCTGCCGCGAGTCCAGTACGAGGCTCTGAATGCCGAGCCGGTGCTAGATTGGTTGGAAGAGGCCACGGTGAAGTATGACTGTGAGATGGGTCTATTCGGTATCGATTGTCTGGTCCCAGAAGATGCTCGTCTCAAACTGTATGCCCGTGCGCCGCATGTCTCCATGGAGTACTTGATGGACGTGTTGACTCTCGGCGGGAGAGCACCGCTCGATGAAAGTACGGATGCTATTGCAGACCTGCAAGACTTCTGGAATTTGTTTCTCGCCGATGCTCCAGCTGTCTTGCCTGCGGACGCTCCAGGTCGAGCAAGCCCAGGATTTTATTACACTCTAGGTTGCGGCAAAGCGCTGTCACCCAAAATCTATTTGCTCGCTTCCTATGGCTGCAAAAGCGACTCTGATGTGCTAGCCAAGCTGCGAACATTCTTCAGCACACGGCGGTCGGATGGTATGATTGACAGGTACGAGAAGGCTTTGAGGGAGATTTTGTGAGTAGGCTCGCGCGCCGCTAGTACAACCTCCAGCATACTGACCATGCGTTTCTGATTCCTCAGCGACGCTCAGACACTTGCTAAGCGATGCGGAAGCCATTATTATCTTGGTTGCGCCCTGCACAAGAGTCAGTTCCGAGTTGTGACGTATCTGTGCCCGCAGACTTTCGCTTGCGAGAGAGATAGGGTGTCTGGGCGAGTGATGGATCAAGTCGAATTTGACAGTCTATTGAACTCGTCAGGATGATGACGATTAACCCATTCGACGTTCTACGTTTCTCTTCAAGCCTGAGCCTTGCTTGCCAACGATGTCAGAGTTTTGACCTGGCTCGGTCATCAGCGTTGTCGACTCGACTGTTGCCGTATGGTGCTATGGTCATATTCGCTGTATGTACCGGATATCCTTGAGCTCGAAGCAGCACCTCAAAGATGAACATGATGTCTCAAGTGTTGTAGGGTACTGAACAAGTGATGATGTGCATTGCAACCGTTCCTTTACCCTGCCGGTGCCCTCCTCGTAGGCATGG
>JAABUW010008903.1_pt1 | contig 11588 bp, 12 predicted proteins | sample 5560081 | NCBI WGS metagenome assembly JAABUW01 (sample SAMN10711882, study PRJNA513363) | rock metagenome | isolation source: Antarctica rocks | place: Antarctica: Victoria Land, Knobhead sud | reverse complement strand
TGTCTAGGAGATAGCTAAGTTAGTAACATGAGTTGAGCACGAAGCTCCTATCTACTGGAAAGCATCGCCACTTATATAGACATAGGAAATACTGGATCAGCTGGATCAGTACTAATACCACTGACTTGTCTGGATCAGTTGGATCAGTACTGATACCACTGACTTGTCTGGATCAGTTGGATCAGTGCTGATACCACTGACTTGTCTAGATCAGTTGGATCAGTGCTGATACCACTGACTTGTCTGGATCAGTTGGATCAGTGCTGATACCACTGACTTGTCTAGATCAGTTGGATCAGTGCTGATACCACTGATCGTGACGAGAAGTGCTTCGTCTAAGCGTAGTACAAGAACCGCGGGTTCAGGCTGTAACAGTTAATTATAATTTCTTGCGGTTAAAGGAAGATAAGGACCTCTTCCTTATAAATAAATAAGGTAGATAAGGAAAATTATATATTAATTTAATTAGCTCTTTAGCGTAAAACTCTTATAACTAATCTTATTATTTAAACCTTTCTAGAGACTTACCCCTCTTAAAATCTTCCTTAACCTAGATATCTTACTAGAAGTAGTCCTTACGCTACCTCCTAGTCTAAATCTAATATTTAAGAGGATTAGGGCTATTATCGCTAATATTAGTCACCGCCCTTAGATATAATTCTTTTTATAGCTTAAAGGCTTAGTTTATAATCACTTTAAAGGAGGCTAGTCTTAGGTTAAAGGAGAGAGATATCTAGCGTCTTATCCTTATTTCTATTTTAGGGGGGGCGTAGAGGGTTTATAAAGGATGTATAGATTTTATAATACCTTAATCAGGTTAGTATTTCAATATAATAGGAGGAGGAACAAAGGAGCTTACTTTTCTACCCTCAGGGATGTTACTTACTAGAGGGGAGGGAAGTACCTATACTTCTTGATTATAATAACTTTTAGATAAAGATTACTCGTGAAATTATAGTATTACTTATAGACGTAGGCTTTTATAAACGGCTTATTACTTCTTAATACGCTAAGGCCGCTTCCCTTTAAATAGTTAGCTTAAATACTGAAGTATAGACTCTAAGGACTCCACCTTAATCCTTTAATATTAAAGGTTGCCGCTTATTCTTCTTGATACTTAACTTTGCTTAACCACCGGCCATGTCGACTAGAATGACGGGGCAGGAGATGTCTTCATATAGCCGCTGGCTTAGAACAGGATGTAAGGGGATTGGAAAGAAGATGGTGTGGTCAAAAGGCGCGAAAGTCTTGACAAAATGCATGGTGCTAAATTAGCGCCCAACCCGCCCCGCGGTAAGAGCACACTATGAGTCATACCTAGCGCCAGATCTAGGGCCAGACTCTTTCGCGTTGCTATGACGCATGTCAAGACTCCAAGATTCCGTGAAGTTGTCACCTGAGTAGCGAAGCTGAAGAGGCGGTGGCTCCTGACCAAAATCTACATCCCAACCAGATGAAGCTGGCCGCAGGAACCTTGGTTCTCCAACAACCAAAGGATCGGAGGTGGAGAAAAAGCGGCAGCGAGATTGTTAAGTTCCCTGCAGCAAAATCGGGTGGCCCACAGCTGAGGCATAAAGAAGCCAGCAGACAGCTTCGTACAGGTGTCTCATTAGCAGCTACACCGGTGAACAGCTATACGAAAGGTGAGTTCGTCAAAAGACTGATTCAAGCTATTTGACGTAACTAATTAGTGAAGATGAAAAGAAGGAACAACAGCAAGCTCGACCATAACAACAACGGAGACGTAAAGGCCGGGGGAGACCCAAGAAAGGAAGAGGAAGGACCTATTGACCGATTTGCACCGACCGCCTGAAGGACATGCAAAAGCCTTCAAAAAGGCCGGGCTTCCTTCGAAGGGCTTCCGGTCCTTATCCAATCGAAATAGAGCGAGACGAATTGCACAGTTGGAAGTGGAGCCGGATAAGAGCAAATTGATTATGTTTGACTTTGGCAAGGGCCTTATCTGCAAGCACTGAAATAGCTATCGTGCGGTATGTGCTGAGCTAGGGAATCAAACACGAATGTAATACCGATCTCGAGCGCTGAGAATTTATCCATCCGTTCGAAGCGGATTTCCAGCAATATATTGACGTGGTCTGCCTTGATAGAAGCGGTAAATTCTTCAAGACTGAACATATTCCCAAAAAAAAAGAGACTATGGGGTAAATTCCTTCGGCAAATAAAAGAGGACGAGTTTTCGTGATGGCTTTAGTTTTTGGATTTCGCATCTACACTGTTTTCCTACATGCTATGACCGCTTCTAACATATACATTACTGCGGGATCGCTGGTCGACACTTTCATACAGGGTCGATACTTCCCTCTCGGTCAATTACTAGCCGGGACCTGTGGACGCATAGGGCCTATGAAGAACACCTGAGATAGATACTAATGGGCAGTGGAGACCGGTGGATATAAATTACGCAAACACAAGCGACTGTAGATTCCCGATGAAAGCCAAATTAGACGACAGTTCCACTAACAGACGATACCTCGATTGCCTTGTCAAGACGGCTTATGTGATTTTTCAGCTCCAATCGACGACAGGAGGTGCTGAAGTCTTCTGCGGCAAGAGCCTCGAGGTCCGGATCCGGAAGCTGCCCAACAAATTCTGGAGTCAATAGGCAGACAGGTCCGGTAGGCCCGAGAAAGTGGCGCTCGATGACTTGACGCGGGATGTTATCGATGAAGCGCTTCAAGCTAACTTTGTAGTAAGCCTTCAATGTGTCGTGGATATTATATATCGCCGACGTTTCGTTGCTGAGGTGGTGCACCAAGGTCATCACGTGAAAGTTCATCGTGTAAGACTTTCCCTCCACGAAGCCAATCTTCTTGAGTCGAGCAACAACACGCTCAGCTTGTGACTTGGCGAGATTGTCCGCAAAGTAATGATTCGTCGTTTGCAAGATACCCTGATGTTCATCGAGGAGGATTCGCTTATATTCGGCCAGCCCCTTCTCAATCGCATCTTTGGTCGAGCGCTCAAGTCGGGATTGGATCTTTCGTCGGACATTTTCATCCGCGCAGGATCCAGCAAGGAGATCTTTATGGCAAGCTTCAATCTTGACGAGTACTGCTTTGATCAGGTCTAGCGCAATCCGGCCCCACTTAACGGTCTGTGCACGGAAGAGTGTCTCTAGCACTCTCGGATTGACATGTCCAGGTAGCTCTGTGCCTCGCGATTCGCGGTAGAAGCCTCGAATCCAATGATAAATGTTCGTCGCCGTTGCGATGTCGTCGGTTTCGGATTCTTCCGCTTTCGTGTCATTCACGTCAACCTCTAGGCTCTCGTCCGTGGATCGGAACTCCAAGGTATGTCCTTCGCGATCCATCTGTTCTGCAAAACGGTCGTTGAGATCTCTTACGTACATTCTCAGCTTCGACGGATGTTGTCCGCTAATTCCTAACTGGTATCGCCCTGACAGCGAGTCCTCAACCTGGCGCTGATAGGCTCCTGCTATCTTGAGAAGGAATTGTCGCTGTTCAAAAGAATATTGACGAGGTGGCCCCATCATTTCGAGCTGCTTTTGATTTTGGTCCCAGAGCGTGAGGATCTCCTGCCGCATAGTGGGAAACTCGCCTGCGACGTGCTCGTACAATAATTGGCCGAGGAAGGTCTTCAACGCGCCGATACCAACCCTGTTCCGATCAAGGACGCTCCATTCACCGGTCTTGAAGAGTTCCAGTTCGTTTCCATCTCGCTGTTTCATGGTGACTTTGTCTTTGATCTCTTCCGTCGTTCGATTGCGAACAACAAACCACCCATGATGCAGGCGCTCCGTCTGATTGCGTGCTATTTTGATAGCCTATATCCGGTTAGCATCTATCTATTCATGTTGCATATTCGGACTAACGGCCGGTTCATCGCCTCTCTGCAAGGCATCGCATTTCGTCATCACACCGACCGTGCGGAGACCTTGGGGATCTGCAGCCTTCGCCATCCTGAAAACTTCTTGGTTGGCCAGATTGTTTCGAGCGTCCATTATAGCTCTGATCACTGTTAGCAGAGGGCTCAAGCAACGAGATTGATCTTTCGCTAACATGATAATAGTTCTCGGATCTTCCACGTAGCGTTCGATGAGTTTGCGGATGATCTTTGAGTCCTCCGCGGTCTGGTATCTGGTCGGATCTGGCGCGAAATATCATCAATCACCGACTTGGATGCGCGTATGACGGATCCTCACTGTGAAATAAGCCAGGGACATCCACAAAACTGAGATGAGGGTCCTCGGGCCCAGACAACTCGATTTTCAAAACGTCATCAGAAAATCTTGTTTTGAGATCTTCGATGGGGTCACCGGCTCGCGGGAGCCCCATGGTCTTTGCAGCCTGAAGCAAACGATATATCAGTGGAGTGCAGAGGTATGCAGCCGCGTTGGAAAGCTTACCTGATCGAGTAGTACTGAGAATGTTTCCGGATCTAGTGGTAACGGTGGCTCTTTCCTGAACTTGGAAAGGTCCGCCTTGCATTCATCCTCGGCGTTTGGAGCAGGAATGATAGACACGTGGATACTCTTCTCCGCTGCACGTCGAAAGACGATCTGCGTTGCAAAGCGAGTACACAGATCACTCGCGATCGGGAACGGAAGCTGTGTAAGTCCTTCGAGCAAGGACGATTTGCCGCTCGATTGGTCACCCACCACTACCAGCTATCCACGAGCCACATAATTAGGTCACATGCTTTACGTCTTCTAGGAGAACAGGCAAAGGACGAACCTGGGGGAGGGAGATATCTTCGCCGACACCAAGCTCACGAAGTTGATCAACAACCTTCAAGAGACGAAGCTGACCCGGATTTTCCAAACTCCCGAATTGAGCAAAATGAGTGCCTTGGGCCATTGTACCAATATCTCGATCTCGAGCTATCCTAAGATGCAAATTGAGCAAGGAAAAGTGCAGGTAAAGTATATCAATTGTAGTCGTTAATTGTAGACCAGACTACGCATACAGCTTTAGCAGGAAGCGGGACCAAACCAGTAATTATAGTCCGGAGCGTCGTCGAAGGACACGCCTTTCAGTCAAAACTCGGCAAAGATTGATTTTCCACAGCTTTCAGAGCGAGATATCATCTGGTTGGCTGTTGTCCAACCATGCGGATACTGCAGCCTAAAGATGCACGGTGGAAAGTGGGGCCGTCTGTGCGCTGGCACTGCGAGGCAACCAACCAGTTCAAGACTTCCTGCAACACAGGTGTCTCCATGCAGCTATGCACGGGTATCCAATATCCTTCTGCGCCATGAGGATCCTCAGGGTTCGAACGGACCACTATAATTCTCCGACATATGTTTGTTGCTGAAGACGCCGTGAGTCCCACTTCTGTCCAGGAAGCGTACGTTCATCCACTACGAGTCTTCTCGAGCTGACGTTTTTCATCCACAAGACACCAGAATGAGCGATCACACTGACATGAACATGTTCCCTCTATCTTTGCAATCAAAAGACCATGGACAACTCCTAGACGTGATTGATCTTCTTCGATCCCAAGGCATCAGTCGTTACGTACGACTGCCCCAGCTCATTGTTTGCGGCGACCAATCGTCTGGAAAGAGCTCTGTACTCGAAGCAGTCTCGGGAGTTCGGTTCCCCACGAAGGAAAATCTTTGCACCCGCTTTGCTACGGAGCTCATTCTTCGCAGGGATCCAACGACGAACGCGACAGTCGCGATAATCCCTGGTGCGGAGAGATCAGATGAAGAGAAGGAGAAGCTTCTTGGTTTCAAGGCGCCGACTGTACTTATCGATAATTTTCCGTCTCTGATCGACGACGCCAAAAAAGCCATGGGTCTCGAGTCTAGCGCCAGAGCATTCAGCGATGACGTCCTGAAGGTAGAGATATCGGGGCCAGAGCAGCCTCACCTGACCCTCGTCGATCTTCCTGGCCTGATCCATGCCGAGAGCAGGCACCAATCCGAGAAGGATGTGAAGTTGGTATCCTCCCTTATTCGATCCTACATGGCGAACACCCGGAGCATCATACTTGCGGTCGTCTCAGCAAAGAACGACTACGCCAATCAAATCGTGACCAAGCTTGCACGGGACGTCGACCCAAAAGGTATTCGGACTCTTGGCATCATCACCAAGCCGGATACGTTACGTGTGGGATCGGAGAGCGAAAAAGCATTCCTGGACCTAGCAGGAAACAAGGACGTTGTCTTTCGACTCGGTTGGCATGTTCTCAGGAATAGAGACGATGACAGCAGAGACAGCTCTGCTGAAGAACGGGACGAGAAAGAAAAGGAATTCTTTTCGCAAGGCTCTTGGATATCTCTGCCGCCGAAAATCTTAGGGATAGGGGCCTTGAAACCTCGCCTGAGTACCGTCCTGAAGGACCAGATCGTGTCTGAGCTCCCGAACCTCCTTCGTGACGTCGGGGCGGGCATTGACGACTCCCGAAGCACGCTGATCAGACTGGGAGAAGCGAGAGGAACACTGCAAGAGCAACGGCTCTACCTGGTGCACGTCAGTCGATCGTTCTCTTCTCTCGTCAAGGCTGCTGTCGACGGTGTATACGTCCACGAATTCTTCGGCGTCGCGATGACCCCTGCAGGCTTCAGGAAGCGACTCCGAGCTGTGGTGCAGGACATTCTTTTGAATTTTGCAGAGGACATGCGTCGTGAAGGGCATAGTCAGGAGATCACTGAGGACGACTCCCCCCAAAAGAAAACAAGCGTACCAGAACAAATCTCGAGGTCTGACTTTCTAAAACATGTGCGTAAGCTTATGAGAAGGAGTAGAGGATGTGAATTGCCAGGCACTTTCAACCCTCTTATCGTCGGAGACTTGTTCTACCACCAGTCAAGGCCATGGCGGCGGCTCCTAGAGCGCTACAGCGAGAGGATCCTGGATGCCACCAAAAACACTCTGGAACTAATCTTACTGCACACGGCCGATGAAACGACGAGTGGAGGGTTATCACGAGAGGTCATCGACCCAGCGATGGAAAAATATACCGCACAGCTCGAAAGAAAAATCAAGGAGATTATCCGGCCTCACCAACAAGGTCATCCTATCACTTATAATCATTATTTCACCGAGACCATCCAAAAAGCCCGCCAAGAACACGCAAAAAAGGACCAGGCTCGGCAGCTAAATGCCTTTTTCAAAATCAAGCCTGATACGGGCTCATCTTACGTACAACATGGGGGTTTCCATACCGGGCAGCTCTTGGAGGCTTTAAACCAGCGGACTGAAGCGGATATGGACCGCTACGCGTGTTCTGAAGCGGTAGACTGCATGGAAGCATACTTCAAGGTGGGTACCCGTCGCCAGTCACCCTAAAGATGTTCGTTACCAAGACAGAAGTCAAGAGCACCCTAAAAACCCGACTGCAATAAGGCGAACAGTCTGATGCGTTTACAGGTAGCAATGAAAGTCATAGTAGATAATTTTAGTGTCTTAGGGATTGAACATTGCCTTTTGGACGGACTTCCTGACACGTTGTCGCCGGACACGGTGATGAAACTTGATGACACTTCAACAAGGAACATTGCCGCAGAGACCGAAGACTCGCAGATTGAAAGGGCTCGGGCAATCAAAAAATTGAAGAGCCTTGAAGCAGGTTTACAGACCCTTAATCGCTTTAGCCGAAGCAAGCACGCAGGTTGGTCGACATAGTTCACACAGGCTCTGTCATGAGAGTTAATGCAATCCTAGCAGACCGATTTGACGAAGCGTTCCAACCCCCCGAAATAGGCCATCAAGCGACCGCAAACGAAGTTGGAGCTGGTATGAACGGAGAACTCGTTCGGGAAGAAGAAGCTCCACTCGTTCAAGATGTCAGCACTTCAGGCGCCGGAAAGGCAGAGCCACAAGAGCCGACCTTAAACTTGTCACCCTTCAGTGAAGATGGAAGCATTCGAGCAGATGATTCCTGGCTTAACGGTAGCTTAAGAAAAAAGATATGAGGATGAGCTGGTCAGACGATTAGAGATCCCGGTCTGGACGGCGAATATATGGTGGATGCTCAACAGAAACAGTATCTCTATGGTCAAAGTTCAAGGCAGACCTCGAAGACGGGCGGGCTTGTTTTGTACAGAGAAATACGACAGTTATACAAGAATTACGGGATTGGTTTCCATCGGATGACTTGGGTCATTTGATGCGTGGCATTCAGCCAGCCGCATGGCGATAACGGCTGGTAAGGCATGGAGCGACAGGGCAATCGTGGATGGAAGGGCAAACGTATATAGATCAGAAGTAGTCAATGGTAGTGCCTTGATCTAACAGGTGCCATTCCAAGTGCCACACACACTCCCTTGTTCTCATCCACTCGGCTTTCCCCTATCCCTGCTCTCCATCTTCCTCTCCGCACTCAACAAGCATCTCCTCCCTACGCCTCTATAGACAAACCTGCCGCTTACTCTCCTTATTACTCCATCCCGGTTAGCCTTATCCGCCCGCGCCTTCATATAGCGTTGACGGTGGACTTGGCAGCTTCTCGGTAAGTGTATATCGCTTGATTAGATCCTCATGCTCTGGTTTTTCTTAAGCGGGGGAAGCTCCAGCTGTGCTGTACATCGAAGCGGTGAGGATATAAAGTTGGAACGTCGACGGTGTCTGTAATGTAATGGTCCTGTCAGCAAGTGCTCGCTCAAACCCTCCACGCTTCACTCGACCTAAGGTAGAGAGGTAGGAACTCACAGTATCCAAGCGCCCTACCTCCCCAGCATCCTCTCCGTCGCATCAGCCCCTGCCACCATTTTGCTGCGAGTCCCACATGAGACCCTGCCGCGGTACCAGCGGGAGCATCTGCGCGATCTGCTCCCCAGAAAGCCAAGCATCAAGATGCTGAAGCGCCGGGATAACTGCACAGTATGAATCTGAAGAGTCAGTGTTTACTGACTAATGCTTTTTTGCGTAGGTATGGAATAGGTTGGTGTTCTTGGGAGCCGAAATTGGAGCGCAAGAGCTGAGCCTCGCGGTGGTGTTGATAATGGCGCAGCTCTAGTAGGCTGTAAAGAGGTTGGTTGGAGGTGGGAAAGGGGGAACTTGGAGGAGAGCAATTGGCACTGTGGGTATTGGACTTCAAGCTGTAGACGCTCGAGTGGTTGTGGCCTGAAAGCTCGCAAGCAAGCAAAGATGCACTCTAGTCCCAATGAAGTTAAGAATGCTTGGCTACGCCCCGTTTCCCTTGTATCCACGGAAGCGGATGCTGTTTTTCGGCCTGTTTGATAGCATCCCTGCGGGGAGATGACTGCAGCGTCCACAATGCCTAATTGCGGCTCCAATCAGGCAGAAGATTCGAAGGTGCAAGCCCAGTGTCCTCTTAAAAACGCTTCTCCCTCTTCTGCCCTCTCCTGCCGTACAACAAGCTGTCCCTCCTTCACCCATCCACTGTCTCAGCGACCTTATCCAACATGCCACATCGAACATACTCCTCCCCTCCGTCTCAAGAGAACAAACCCTCCTTTAATCACATCTCGACCCGGAACCTATCAATAAGTTCACCGTATAGGCCAGAAAGCCAGCGAAAGCATGCTTTGGTCCCCTTGAGGCCGTTTCGCACATCTACTTCATCTCAAGGCCCAACGAGCAAATCAAACGATGAGTACTCTAGCACACCGAGACGCACGTCGAGGCTTTTGACGAGCGAGGAGGCAACTAAATTGGAAAAGATATGGGGATTCCTGTTCGACGAAGATGGTCAACCCACAACCAGGCTTGGCCAGCTCTTGCGGGAATTGGCAATGCACATTGTATATCTAGGTTCTTGAGGGCTACATTAGTGAGCCATGGCTGGCGGTACACTGCAGATCGAAGACTACGAACCCCGTCATAGCATTGTTATCACACCAGCAAAGATGGTAAAGTACTACGAAATTGTCAAGCTGAAGAACGAATTATACCCGTGGTCAAGTGCGTTCCCACATGCTCGAGCACTCGTCAATATCCCGAATGTATAGAGACCTTAAATGTCAGCACCACCTCCTCCAGGAACGAAACGATCAGAGACCAGACATTCCAGGCCTTACCCGGGTCGGCTTTGAGAGATGGATGACGCTTCTCATCCAAGCGCATCCCGGAGAAGAGTACAGAAGGCTCCAAAAAGCCATTCTGGATATGCCGATCAGCAATCCAGACAGAAAAGAAAGGTTTCCAGAGGAAATCTCTCGGCGATTGTTCCCCCAATCTGAAGACCGTGGAATTCGTGAACACGTCGAATACGTCATCGCAAAGCATGCCGAAATCCAACTTCCCGAGCGCTTGAACCGAAAGGAGCCCCAAAGATATCGTGACAGCCTATCCCACGCATCCAGCGCCGGCAAACAGATGTGCAACCCACAGAACTATCGTCATCGACGCGTCAGCTTCGTCCTACCCACAGACACCCTCTCTGATGCCCCTCAACGCATCGAAGAGCCTACGTGTAAATATGCCGAGAAGGCGAGGAGGCAACCAGACGAGGATGTACTGAGCTACGGGGAGACATATGTTGCTCTTCGCTAACATACATTCCAGACGCCTTTTACACTCACATCTAGATGCAACATATTCTATCATCCAAATGTGCTCCTTGGATTTTGGCATACTATTTGACCATTTACTATGAATCGGCATCAACCGCGATGGCATCCTCGCTTTGCATTTATCTGGGTACGTCAGGGATCGATCGATACTGGGGCCCGCAATGACCACGAGACAAACGAGGAAGATGATGGCTGCGGGAGCCACAACCCCAACGAGACCGACAGTTGTGATGGAAATGGTATCTTCTAAGTAAGGATATGAGATGGATGGATTGACAGGCGAGAACGGGCGTTTGTTTGGTGAAATTCTAGAGAAGACGGCAGCGATTGCGAGGACTACTCTGTGCGAGAGAGAATTGTTAGAATCTCTACAAATCACGATACGGTTTGAGCTCACACTATGATGATACAGTCAACGATGTAGGAGAGAACAAGTCTTTTTGACATGGAGCGTACAAATGGCAATATTCCCTTAGACATAGCTCAATCCAAAGCGTGTGAAAAATTTGAAACCGTGTTGTTCATGAAAGGAATATGTTGCTGAAATCTTCCCCCTGACGCGCGTTCAAGCTAGCTGGTTGGGGAATTAGAGAAGCTATCCGAGGGATCGTCGACTTTACATGGCGGACGGATCGCATCGAAAGTCTTGGCGAAGTGCTGCTGTGGCTCGGCGCCGAACACGAGCAATTCCTTGCCAGATGACCATAACCATCCCTTACTAAATGAGGAAGGCTTTTAAACGCTCCAAAGAGCCACTGGCCGTAAAGATTCGTAGTGGCGCGAAGATCTACCCGCCAGGAGGCGTATGTGGGCTGTCTGAGTCAACTATCTCCGTTCAGAGAGATCAGAATTACCAGTGGCAGAATAAGTGTGAGCATCTGAATTGATGAATCCATGTTGCTCCGATAGGCCCAACCGTTGTCGAGATACGCCTCCAAGTGGTGGACCATTTGATGATGCGCTTCGAGGTTAAAGAATTCTCTCGGAACACTTGACCCTGAGTATACGCAGGTCAGCTGTATTATTAAGTACACGCAGATCTATGACAACCAGCCCCTCGAGCCTTCCCCCAGCCTCCGAACAGCGTCTGTGATTGCTCAGCGAGGCATGACATGCTGGAAAA
>JAABUW010008901.1_pt1 | contig 11589 bp, 18 predicted proteins | sample 5560081 | NCBI WGS metagenome assembly JAABUW01 (sample SAMN10711882, study PRJNA513363) | rock metagenome | isolation source: Antarctica rocks | place: Antarctica: Victoria Land, Knobhead sud | reverse complement strand
TAATTTGCTAGTGCAGACTGGTGGACATGCAGTGCCACATAACTTCCAGTCAACATACCTATCAGAGAGAGTGGAAAGATGAAAAGCCTCCTTCCACGTGGAGGGGTCCTCCTCTGCAAAGTACACACCATAAAACCTTGCAAGGTGCGCAATGATACAGCAGGTAGGCAGGTGCTGCAGGGGCAAAGTTAGCAACGTGGCTGGTACTCGCTGCCTGCACGTATTCTGTTTTGACTTACCAAACACAAATGCGCATATTCTGTCAGTGACATACACGACGGGGCTTTTCTCGGAGTCTGGGCGTTTGAATGACGCAGTCGAGCTAGAGCGACTGGCGTTGGGGCTCGTGTTGCCAGTCGTGAGAGTGCGAGCTGTGGGAATCACAACTTTGTCTCTGTCTGGCTCTTTCGCTGAGGACGCGGCTCCTCCGCCTAGCCAACTCCACATAGCGCAAGGTCATGGACCAGCCTCAAACCGCCGATCGTACACTCCTCACACCGTTAGACCAGCGATCACGTCGTTGCTTACGGGTGTCATTTAGCAATTGAAGTACATGCTCTCCAACGCCTCATCGCATTGCGCATCTCGCCAACGCATTGCATGCCAAGACAGTTTTGCATTGCCCCGTGCACATGCATGTGACTAGAGAAATCGCCCTAAGCAAGCGGCCCAAGCAAGCGCCCTAGCAAACGCCCTAAGCCAGGCTGTCAGCATTGAGCTATACGGACGCCACCAATATATATATTTGCTTAACATTGCTCGGCAGCTTTCAAATATTGTGCAGATGTGCCACAATATTTCCATTGTTGACAATGGACGTCCAGGCAGGTTCAGCAGATCGGTGCATCCTTGGAAACCTTTAACCACAACCAATCGTTTGAAAATTTCTGCATTGCCCTCGGGAGCCCGAAAGTATTGTCAAATCCTTGATAGATCGGATTCCAGATACCAAATATATATATTTGCGTGCATGCACATATGTATCATATGACCCAGAGCACACACGCAACATGGGTGATAAGTACTGACTTTCGAGCTTGCGCCATATAGCCATAGTTGACAAGCGCAGCGCTGCTAGCAGAAAGAAGCTGTGAAAGGGACAATTCGCTGCATCCATGATTCATGTGGTTCTTATACCATGCGAGCTCATTCTGCATAATTCAGTGCATAATTCTAGCAGAACCGGCAGTCCTATCCTGCAGAGCCCTGCCCCTTCTCGAACAGATCTGGTAGTGCTGATTGTGCGCTTCGCTTGGTGTGTGATACTTTCACAGTGACAATGATTGGCAGGGCATGAACTGTGACATGTAAAGTTTCCGACAGTATTGCTGTCCCGAAGGCAGTCCCGTGGGATGGTGAAACAAAGGCCAGGGCAGCATGAAATTCAGCATGACTTTGACCTTGCTCTGAGCAGGCGTTGTTGGTGGCTGCATTGTTGCAAGGTCACGACAACGCGAAGCGCTGGTTGCGCGTAGTTAGGTCACAATGGTCCGCTTGCCACGGCATGCTTTTGACAAGATGATCCTGCTTGGCAAAAACTACCTAGAGCATGCAAAGGAGTTGGGCGATAAAGTCCCACCCAAACCTGTGCTATTTATGAAGCCACCGAGCGCTGGAATTGTGGCGGGGGCTCAGCATGACACCGTGCAAGTCAGGCTGCCTAAAGACCGAGGAGTAGTACACTATGAGGCTGAATTGCTGCTCAGGCTTGATGACGACCTTCAGATAGATGCTGTTTCTCTGGGGCTTGATCTCACCTTGAGGGATGTTCAAAAGGAACTGAAAGATAACGGTTGGCCGTGGGAGATTGGCAAAGTATTTGAAGGCTCAGCTATCATCGGTCCTTGGGTTGACTTGAAGCAGTTTCCAAACTATATGGAAGAGGAGTTTCAGCTGAGGCTGGATGGCAAAAAGGTGCAACATGCAAAGGGCAATGACATGTCGATGAAGCCAGAGGAAGCATTGCCTTACATCAAAAAATATTTCCCCTTATGCAGCGGGGACGTCATATTCACCGGTACACCAGTTGGTGTAGGACCTGTTAGCAATGGTCAGCTTGCTGAGCTCACTTGGGGAGATAAGCTCGAGTACAAAGTGCAGTTTTAGGCATGTTCTCAGAACTGCTGTGCTGCTTGCCTGAAGTTGTCAGTTCATGCAAGTCATGTCCTCACATTCTGAAGCTTTCAGAGCCCTGTGCCCTGATTTTGCCCATTGCTGAGCACAGCTTATGTGGCTTGTTTCGGATTTGCTGGTATGGCTCTTGACATTCGATGCGTTTCTATGCCGGCAGCTTTCGAGACTGCAACTGTGTTATCTGATGCAAGTGCAAGATCATGTTGTTCAAAGGCTGCAGTGCAGCTCATGGACAAGCAGGCAGGCCTCGAGAAATTTGGCATGAAATGGTAGATCTAGATTTATCAGGCAAACATGGCAAACAAACACAGTCAAGTGTACATCTGCCTTGGAGATACTTCGAGTCTACTTGTGCTGTATTCACAGAACTTGAGTTGGACCCTACTAGAGTACAGATTGGTTTACTGTAGTCCAAACCCTTGAGCGTTCTCAATTGCTGTCATCAACCTACTGCGCAGCTTCTCTTTTGATGAGTACTCAGGAAGCAGAAGAACATTAAAGCAAGTGTGGGAGGTAGGCAGTCGGTCCGTATCGGGGCTGCCCCTCTGTATGGTCAATTTCAATCCAGACAAGCCTTCTACTGGAGCCCTGTACAAAACACCAATCAATTCAGGACATGTGATGTTTGACGAGCCAGCCAACACAAAGTCAACTGGATTAGCACACACAACGCTTACCTCATGGTACCTCATAGCAAGACACAAAGTGCAAGCAGAATGCATAGTCTACTCCATATACACAGCGTGAGCATACCTGTCACAGCCTGTACAAAACCTAAGGAAGCTCTTCTTTTGTTCAAAAGTCAGCGCCATGACGACTTGCCAGAACTGAACAATGACTGGGTGTTGAGGGTGGTAGCCCCCATCATACTGAGCAGCTTCCTTCAGCTCTGCAAAGTCCAGATGGGGGAGCCCGCACACCAACAACTCCAACTCTTCATACTGGAACAGACGTAGTGCCAGACCTCCACAAACCTGCGTGTTCTTACCAACTCAACAGGAGCAAACTATATGCAGACTGTGTGGCCTTTCTCCAAACTGCCAGTCATTGCATGGCCTTTCTCAAAACTGCCAGTCATTGCATGTCAATGACAGGTTTTGCAAGGCCGCAACACATTTATCAGATACAAGACCAACATTTCATTGCCACATGCTGTGCAGCCATGCTCTGTGGCACAATGGTATATCATTCAATTGGTCAACAGCATTTGCTTGTTATGTTTATGCAATGTCTATGAGGGCATGCAGACTGCACTTGCCACGCTGAATTGTGATCGAGTTCGTGTGCATCTTGTGCATCTGTGTGACTGACAAGCTTACCTGGTAAAAACCTTCATCAAATGCTGCAAATTGCGTCTGAATCGAGTCTTCCAGCACCCACTTGGTGTGCAGATCAACATACTCCTGTCTATTGCTGTTGGTCACAGCAATTTTGCTGCCACCAGGCTTCAGCTCATGTGTTTGTAGCTCCCCAAAGTTGTCCTCCTCCACAGAAAAGGTTGTGGCCAGATCTGCCTCCACATCACCAGGATAATCCAACAACTGTTGTAAGCCATGACCCAGATGTGGCATTGCCTTCTTCAAGTCCTGCACCACAACAGGACCTAGCTGAGCCTGCCGGGGTTAAGGTAAAGTGATGTCAGAGCTCTGGTGCAACCACACAGTGCTCAGACTAAAATTTCACCAGCACTTGAACAATTTGGGCACACCTGCACACAGTACCACTTGCACTGCCATACCCCACGCAAGCATGTCGCACACATCAGCAAAAGACGCTGCTGAAGGGTTGCATTTCACAAGCCGTGTCAGAACAGCATCCCTAACTATACAATCTCTCCTGGCAAGCAGCAGGTTAGCCCCATGTGATGGCATGAGCTGCTAACCTGGAAGTTGGGCTTGCCATTGAGCAGCTTCTTGTAGACAACAGGGGGAAAATGAAGGTCCAGGATGACCCCATTGTAGATGGCCAGACCCAGCACGCTGCCCACCAGCCTGTACTCTGTCTCCAGTTCAATAGACAGGTGGCTGAACCAGAAGGTGCGTGTGTGCTCCATGTACTTGAACATGCCGAACTCCTTCATCAAGCAGGAGCATGCATTAAAAAAACAGTACTGTGATGGCGAAGGGGCATAGTGAGTCAGCTTGGCATGGTCTGCCTGAGAGGACAGGCACACATGAGCATGCACAACGGCACAGACAGCCTAGGCTGCACAGCTGAATGATTGCAAGGGTTTGGGGAAGTACATCAAGGGGGTTTCTTCAGGCATTGACCCTGAAATCATATGAGAGTGCAGCCATAGAGGGAGACGTCCTCCAGTCAGACACAGCCATGACCAGAGCCTCAGACACATGTCACATCTTACCGCAGTGTGACATGCAACACATACCACCACAGTGTAACATGCAATACATCTCAACACAGTGTAACGTTAGCGCAGTTCAACACAGTGTGACACGTGACACATCTCATAACAGTACAGCACGTAAGCCATTTCGACACAGGGCAAGTCATAAGACATGTCAACACGACAAAGGCATCATCACCTCATTGAAGATCTCGCGAATGAGTAATTGGAAAAACTCCTTCGTGACGCCGCCCTCATCGAGTCCCTCTTCGTCCAAGCCACCGCTGATGAAGGTCACTCTGAGAGGCTTCTTCAGCTCCCCTGGGCGGTGCATGAGTTGGTTCATGGCGTCTTGCAGCACATGTGTGCGCCGTATGCGCACATCCAGGTACTGCACCATGACCGGGTGGACCCCCTGAAACAAAGCCTGCAAGCAACATCACTGTCAAACAACACATTGTTTGGCAAGCAACATCACTGTCAGGCCTGCTGTGGCTGCACCACCATCAGCAAGACAGATGCAGCGGTGTGGATGCTGGCTCTGCAGTACCAAACCTGATGTGCATGACCACCTGCAAGGGTAGTCTAATGGGCAGCTTACACAACAATGCGTGGTGGTCACAAGTTTGAGCGGATGCATGAGTTGTAAATCTCCTTGTCCTTAAGCGAGGATTTGCGGCTCACTGTGGAGTTTAGACAACACCATATGCTTGGAAACATGTCACAGCAGCCATTGCTACATGACATTGTGCTTCCTGACAATGACACACACAGGTGTCCTCTGAGACAACATACACACTAGAAACAAGATGCAGGAACAGCATGGCAACTGACTTGTATGGCTGAGGCCTGGACTTGGTGCTGCTTGGTGAGCAGGGCCTCCCCTTGCATGATGCGAGCCTTGGCTTCAGGGCTCAGAACAAAGGGCAGCTGGCACAGAGTGACCAGCTCCCTCTGGCTTGGCCCCGCACCCCGCCCAGGGCTGGACTTCTCATTGCGATGCTCCTGTCGCATCCAAGTTGAGAGTCAGGCCAGCAACGCACAGCAGGATGTCAATCTGTGCCTTGTTGCCAGCAACATCTCCATTGCAGCCGACTGTTACTTGGGTGGTCAGGCCATGCTGCCCCAGCCGTCATGTCTGAGCTTTGTTTGTCAGAATGTAAGGTGTTGCGCCAAGGCTGACCCCATTTGGTTGCATGATGCTTGATTGAGCAGAGTTTGCAATGTGGTAGATTGAGGAAAGCCTAATGCAGCAGCAGGCAGGCTGATAAGGCCGGGACGCAGCAGGCAGGGTAGCGGGGCGGGGAATGTAACTCAGCTTAAGTGAGCTGGCCAGATTCTGGGAGTAATGCAGCAAAAATATGCTTGATGCTGCATTGCTTGCTTACAAAGCTGAGTGCAGCGTTTCCACCAGACTATCGGCTGTACAGCCACTGAAATACAAGACTACTTACCAAAAGGTGTCGCCAGATCATGTACTCCTGCGCCAGATCAGCACTCTGACTCACGTCATTGTTGTAGAACTCAGAAGGTGGCAGCCCTGTACTGCGCCCTTCGTTTGACTGATACATGATGTGGAGCAGGTGCACGGCCCGCATGAGATCCTCCCTGTCCTGTTTGCTACCCTGCATGCAACTCTTGCCCTCACATCCTCTGTTGCCTGCCACTCTCAACTAGCATCAGCTGAGCTGGGCAGATGGTTGCACTCTAGCATAATTGCATGCATGTCAAAGTCCGCCATCTCATGCTGCCAGGTTTCCTTGAGTATGCTTTGCTTATGGAAAGCAAATCTTGTCTGCATGCTTTGCATATAGGAAGCTAATCTTGTCTGTATGAGTTCACTGAACTGAATTTCATGTCTGCAGCATAGCCAATCAGCTGCATTGTTGATCCTCTCAGGACACAGACCAGCTGCAAAACATGATTGTCATAGCAAGGGCATTGATTTTGTCCACATTTGGCAATCAGTTTCACCTGTCGCTGTGCTAGGCTACCCAGGTAGTACTGCACAGGACGGACGCAGCGTGAAGCAAACTGGTCCAATGGAAGTTCTCGCAACCAGGCAGCCAGACAGGCCTTGTTGGCCTGTTCTATTCTAGCTGTGACAAAGGCCAACTTGCCCATCAGCTGCACTCCCATACCTGTGCGGTCACCTGCACCCAGCAAATGCTCTCGTGATTACTCACCATGCTGCCCAGATAGAAATGGCAGTCTAGCATTCAGCAATTGAACTGTTGCTTCATGGGCGCTCAGACACTCAACATACCATTTGAGATAGGAAACAAAGTTTGACCTTGCTGATGCTTCGCTGCATACTCAGAAAACATGAGCAAATGCAATGTCAAGCAGGGCGAGGTACAATGCAACTCAATCACTTGGTCACGCTGATGAATGTGTCCTACTCTAATGACTATACAGATGGCACGGACTGCTGAGAAGAGGAGTTTGCAAGATGCAAGGCAGCACACATCCCGTCTCTGAAACAAGATGCAACGCCTGAGTGGGATGTGCAGGGCAAGCAAGGCGCAAGAAGCATGAACCAAGAAACAAATCCCGTCTGAGCAGTGTCATTGTTGTGTTCTCCTACGAATTCATACTCGCTCAAAGGATGTAACTTACCAAACACATAGCCAATACCAGGGTCTTGACTGACAGACGTTGGACCAGCAGTCTGGACACCCTCCGCAGATAAACACAAGCCTACTGAACGTCCTTCAGAATTGGAGTGAGGCATTTCCAATCCTCCTTTCCTTCTTTGATTGATGCAAGAGCAACGGCTGGCACAGGCTCAGACCAAACAATCAAGACACAATCAGCATCATAGGGTGCAGAGCTGTCCTTGCATTGAGTGATGTACTGACACAAAGTGGACAGAGGGCTCACCATTCAACGGATTCTGTAACAAGATGAAGAGGGCTCGTATGAGCTGGTAAGGCTCAACCATGCGCGGTATGCGTTGCTGCTGTGCATGGGACTCCAGACCGTTCTGTTGGCATTCGTCAGGACAGAGAGCGCTGTGTATGATGTCTAACTGCCTTTTACATGCTTGACATACAACACCTAAAAGCTCTATACTGTACACCTGCACCAGCAGCAAACTACTGTACATCAGAATCCAAAGCTGCTAACACTATTTGACTCTCAAGGGCATAGCAGAAGCTCTGTTGCTGCATGAGCAGGCTGTTGACATGCTGACAAAGCAATGGACTGTTGTCTTGTTTGCACTGCTTGTGTGTGCTCATGACTGATGTCAATATCAGAACAGGAATCAGCTTCAGCTGTTGTACTCACAGATCTGAAGTGGGAAGTACACTTAACAGCTGGCCAAAGCACAGAGCAATCTCATGAGCAGAGTCAAATGAAGCCTTTCTCGTTGTAAGCAAATGCATGTCAGGCACTTGAGGCAGTGTGTATGTCAAGGGTGTACCTGTAGTAGGGCATTGTACACTTCAGTAATGTTGGCCACATCCAGGCCATGAGCAGGGTGGTGTGAGCCGCTTGAGGTGGGGGGGTCCTCAATGGAGGAGGGGGCGCTGTCTATGCAGGACTGGGTCTCAAAGGTGTGCAGCATGAAGCCTGGACAGGCGAAGAGGTCACTCGCGCTCCTCTTCAACATGCTTACCTGCAGTCACGCCTTCTTGAGTGAGCGACATAAGGAGCCATGGCAGTACAGCTGACATGCTAATACAAGCAACATTACATGGAAAATAGAGTAGAGCTGATCTGCAGGTTGAAGGGGCCACCATCTGAGCTTCTATCACCAACGTTGGTGTTCCCAAGTCAGCATTGTTGACAATGATGCTTGCCCAGGTTGGAATTTTGTGCCCATCAACATGCCAGGCCACCATAGGAGTCAGCTTGTGTCAGAAACAGCCGCAATTTTATGCTGCAACACAGAAGCAAGGCACCCACAAAGCTTTTTCATTTCAGAGCTTGCCACACACATGACTGCCCACAAGCCAAGTGTTGTATCAGCAATGATTGCACTTACACACCGTCAAGACACACCTTTCTGGGGTAGTCATTCTGCTCTGCAAGGCCAGCAGCAAGAGAGGGGCCGGGCATAGCAGCCATGCTATGGCCCCTGCACTCAGACCACACATGCTGCACCTCATCAGCCCCCAAGTCTCCTGCGTTTTGCACAGCTGCCAGACTATGCTTGCCTCCTGCCACAATATACATGATTGTGGCCTCTGCAGGGAAGGCATGCGTCTGCACTGGCTCAAGGCAGGGAGAGGGGACAGGTGTCCCTAGCTGACCCTCACTGTTGTCCCCCCACGCCCACAGCTGGCGGGAGTCTGTGAGAGCCATGCTATGCCGCAAGCCAGCTGTAATCTGCAGACGTCAGTAGTCATCAGCTTGAGCTGTGTGACTGCTGCAGATCGAGATGCAAGTCTGACTGCAACCCTGGAAAACCCTGTGCATCATAGTAGTACACCTCTGTTAACGCAGTGTGTACGAAAGCTGGTGTTCAAAAATGTCATCAGCACATCATGCAATGAGGCATGTCCATGCCAGCAATGCAAGAAGTCAAGCCACAGTCCCTGTCATCAATCATCAAATATTTGCCATTTGGTCAGTGCCTCATGTTACACACCAGAGTGCTATTGTGTACATGGCTGGCTGCATGCTGGCATGTTGATGATATAATGTTGCATGTTCAATACTATCACTACACGAGGCAGAAGCAACTGGCATAGGCTTGGGCGAAAAGTCCAGACAGGCAGTCTGGTCTAATCTAGTCATGTATGGGAGGGCCTACTCCACGCCTGTTTCATGCGCGATAGTTACCTGTGTAACACAGTGGTCCTCCAGAGCCTCCAGTCTAGCAGGAAGGATGACGGTATCTGTTGTGCCCAGCCCTGTCTGCCCACAATTGCCCCTGCCCCAGCTGAAAACCTTGCCCTGCCGGCAAATCACCATTGTATGCTCTCCCCCACAAACCACCTGCATATCATACACCTCCTCATTTAGAACCCCCTCTGGCCATGTTTTCACATGTGTCCACAGCGCGCATGCAAAGCAAACACTTGACATTGACTATGCCAGAGAAGCACAGACAGGTGCCCATCCTCACAGGCATGAGTGCCAACCACTTTCACGACATGTGCTCATTTGAGTCCGAGTTCTGTGCGTGTATGGCGAGCATGACACCACATTGCAACAGTGCTTCGTGATGTGCTGATGCAAGAAGCAGCCGGCATGGTAGCCACCCAAGGGATGGAATATGCACAGCAGAGATGAGCATAACATTGTCAAGCAGTTGCAGACAAGCAGTTGCAGACAAGCAAGGCTGGGGGTTGTGACCTGGCAGGCAGGCTCTTGTAAAGCAGCAACATGCTGAGGCCAACTGCTGCTGTCGAAGGTACCCAAACCAAGGGCCCCATATTTGCCCCGGCCCCAAGTGAACACTCGGCCATAAATGGTGAGAGCTGCATTGTGGCTCTCCCCGCAGGCCACTTGCACAATGCCCAGGGCTGCTAGGGTGGGGAGGGGCCGGGGCACATTGGCAACAAAGCTGTCGCCCTGCCCTGTTACAGTCCCATTCGCAAAAAAATGGCGATGTACACAACATACAGGAAGCATACAGGAACCAGCAAGGTGTGCAATCAGTGAACCCAAGTGTCACAACGATGATGAGCTGTCATGACTCGTAGAGGCAAAGCTACATTTGAGCAATGGTGCCTTGCATAAACATCATTTTGTGCAAAGTCACGTTGCCACACGTCTGCCATAGATGCACCTTGAAGCGCAGGGAAACCAAAGACAGATTGCAAGGGCCCCAATTCAAAGTAGACATCCAATTGCAAACACTCACGATGTTGATACACGCAACAGAAGACAATCAGTGCAAGGGGCAGGGGAGGGGGGCGGGGGTGGGGTGAAGGGATGGTGGGGCCGGGGGGGGGGGGTCGTGTGTGGTGCGCACCCAGAGTTCCAAAGCTGCCCTGACCAAAGCTCCACACCAGGCCGGAGCTGGTGAGGGCCAAAGAGTGACTGGCCCCTGCGGCAACCCTCACAAAGTGGTGTTCCTTAGTGCCTTTGAGGAATCGGGGGTGGGGCTGCTCGACACCAATCTCTCCCAAGCCTGAGCACAGCCATGTACAGTCAGGGTCACAAGACCTTAGGATGCACCAAAGCACTAACCAAAAGGCAAGGGCAAGCATGGTCAGGCAAGCATGGTCAGGCAGGTATGTCAGCCTTGCTGATCTGCACAGCAGACTGCTGTTTGCTTTATGAATGAAATTGTAGTATGGCAACAGGATTGCAAGTCAATGTAATTGGCAAAAAGCACAGGTCCTTAGACTGCACAAAGGGCTGCATTTGAGATGTAGCAGAACAAGTTCTGCACCAGTGGTGTGCGCATGCAGGTTACGCTAATCCCACTCCATGTCTGGGTCTGGTAAGCATCAAAGTAGCCTGCACAGTGTCTATAGTTTCCCTGCAGACATCGCATTATAGTTTGCACAAAAAAACATCATTCCTCAATGAGTTTGTGTAGTTGGCTTGCCTAGTTGTCCTGAGTCAGCAGCACCCCAGGCACACAGAGCGCCTCCATCAGCCACAGCTAGCATATGCTGTTGCCCACATGCAACTTGGCACACCCCATGAGCATCTAAAGCCTGCACCCGGCTTGGGTGTAACTGGGTATCGTGTCCTTTGTGACCTAATTGACAGCTGTCATTGCTGCCCGTCGTCCACAGCTCAGCATCAGCTGCATGACAACAGTAGACATATGTCAGCTGTAAAAAGGAATGCCATATGGTCCATTGCATGCTGTATGCAGTGAGTGCAGTGCTTACGCTGAACATGCAGTTGGACCAGACCTAAACGTGTCGGCCCTGCGTGATGCAGGCTAACATGGCAGAAGCAAGTCTTTCACACCTGTGATGAAGGCTGAGTTGAAGACACTGGCAGCAACATGTGCTACGTCCTTGTCCTCCACTGCGCGAACCAAGACTGCCTGAGGCTCGCTCTGGTCTCGCTGCGTGCCCAGCTGGCCGAGGTCGCCTCTGCCCCAACTGAATATATGCGTCCCGTGATGCAGAACACTCTTGGGTTCTGCCTTGGGACTAGCAGACCGTGCTAAGTCGACGCCTGCACAGTCACCA
>JAABUW010008900.1_pt1 | contig 11589 bp, 12 predicted proteins | sample 5560081 | NCBI WGS metagenome assembly JAABUW01 (sample SAMN10711882, study PRJNA513363) | rock metagenome | isolation source: Antarctica rocks | place: Antarctica: Victoria Land, Knobhead sud | reverse complement strand
GCGCCGATGGCAGTTGTCATGGTCAGGGCCAAGCCGCCCATGGCGCTCATCAGGCCTGACAAAGTGTAGGCCAGGATTCGCGTACCTTCCACGCCGACGCCGCTGCGAAAGGCCGCGACCCTGTCGCTGCCGACGGCGTAAAGCATCAGGCCGACTCGGCTCCCCTTGACTGGGATCCACACCGCTGCGATCGCGACCACGAGCAGCAGGAGAGCGTTGGGCAGCCACGGCGCGAGGTCCGTCCCCGCCGCCAGGTTGAGGAACCCTTCGGGCGCGCCGCCGCCCGGCTTCTCCATGATCAGCAAGGCGACCCCGCCCCAGATGAAGCCGGTCGTCAGCGTCACTACGACGTCGGGAATGCGGGACACCACCACGGTCGCGCCGTTGATCGCGCCCGCGAGAGCGCCTGCCGCGAGGATGCCGAGCGCAAGCAGCAAGGCATGGGGCGTATCGACGTGCTGCATGCTGCTGGCAGCGAGCACGTTAGCGACCGCTATCTGCGAGCCGACCGAGAGGTCTATGCCCCCGGTGATCACCACGAAGGTCTGGGCCGCCGCCGCGAAAGCCAGGGGCAGCGCCCCGAGGGCGAGGGACTGGACGTCGAAGGCCCCGAAATCCGGGTGGATGCCGCGCGTGAAAAGGAGGGCGGCCGCCAGCAGGAGCGGCATTCCAACAACGCCGAGGTTGCGCCTGACCCAAGAGACCTGGGCGTATCGTGCGGCGAGCGACGGTTCGGCCGCGCTTCGCGGTCGGGCGGTCGCCGTCATGCTGCGACTTCGGCGCGCGGCACGAGCCCATGCGCGGCCCGCAGGAGGGTTGGCTCGTCGGCCTCATGTGCCGGAATCTCGTTCACGATGCGGCCGCCGAACATCACGAGGGCCCGGTCGCAGGCGAGCGGGATCTCCGCTAGCTCCGAGGTGAACAGGAGCACTGCGGAGCCCGTATCGGCGAGTTCGCGGAGGAGGGCATAGATCTGCCGCTTGGTGCCGACGTCGATGCCGCGCGTCGGGTCGAAGCAGAGCAGCACGTCGAAGCCGTGTGCGATCCACCGCGCGAGCACAACCTTCTGCTGGTTGCCGCCGCTCAGGCGACGCACCTCCGCTTCGGCCCGGGTGTCAATCTGCAGCTTGGCGACGGCAGCAGCGACGCGCGCCCGCTCGCTCCGGGCAGCGATAGGGCCCCATTTCGCGAGACTGCGGACGAAAGGCAGGGCCACGTTCTCGCGGATCGACCGCTGTTGGAGCAGGGCCTGCAGGCGGTTCGCCGGCACTAGCACGAGCCCCGCCCTGATGGCGTCGCCGGGGTATCGCAGGCGCAGTTCGGTGCCCCTCGCCCTGATCGTCCCGCGATCGAAGCGGCGGACGCCGGCGATGCAGTCGAACAACTCGTCCTGGCCTTGACCTTCCAGGGCCGCGACCCCGAGAACCTCGCCGGCTCGAAGGGTGAACGAAACGTCGTCGAGAACTTCGCCGAGCGACAGGTTCTCCACTTCGAGGGCGGGAGTTGCGTCAGCCGGGATCACGCGGGAGACGGTGTGTGATGGTGAACTGGCCGTCAGCTTCGCCACCTCGGGACCGAGCATCAACGACACGATCTCGTTCTCGCTGCCGCGAGCCGTTGCCGTCACACCGACCGTTACGCCGTCGCGCAACACCGTTGTGCGGTCGCACAGGGCGGACACCTCCGCCATGCGATGGGAGATGAAGAGAACCGCGTGGCCGCGGTCTCGCCATCGACGCATCACGGCAAAGACCTTCTCGGCCATGTCGGCCGGGAGGGCCGCGGTGATCTCGTCGAGCAGCAGGATCTTTGGATTTGAGGCGAGCGCGCGGGCAAGGTCGATCAAACGGAGGATCGGCTGTGGCAAGTCGCGAACGCGGGCGCTGAGATCGACGGCGCCGAGGTCCATGCCGCGCAGATGTTCCCGAACGGTGCCGACGTCGACCCGAGCCAGTCGCATGTTCTGAGCGAGCGTCAGATCGGGGACCAAAGCCGGGTCCTGGTAGACCGAGACGATGCCGGCGCGTCGCGCTTCCGCGGGGGAGCGGAAGTTGCGACGCGCGCCCTCCAACATGATCGAGCCCGCGTCGTAGCGGAACACGCCCGTGATGATCTTCACGAGCGTGCTCTTGCCGGCGCCGTTCGCGCCCATGAGGGCATGGATCTCGCCGGGCTGCACGGTGAGCGCGGCCCGGCGCAAAGCTAAAACGGCGCCGAAACGCTTGGCGACGTCGCTGATCTGGAGCAGAGCCGGGCTGGTGCTCATAAGCGCCTCACGGGCCCTTGCAGGCCAGCAACTGCTCTTTCGTGTAGGTGGTGTAGGGCGGGATCTGGAACGCCATGCTGTAATAGGGATCGAGCTTCGGGTCGTGGTACTGCTTCAGCTTGTCAATGTTCTCGGCCATCGTGTTGTCCCAGACCTCGGGCGAGATCTTCACCGTCTTGGGCAAATCGCCCTTCTTCTCGAGCGCGCCGAGGGCGAGGGCGACGCCTGCGCCGCCGACCGTCGGCGGATTCGTCACGGCCGCCGAAACAAAGCCTTTGTCCTTGAGCTCGATCATCTGGCCGATGAAGCCGTTGGTGTCGGCCCCGATCACCGGGATCATCTTCTTGCCCGCCGTCTGGACGGCGTCGACCACCACGGAATCCTGGCCCGAGGTCCAGATGCCGTCGATGTCCTTGCCCGATCCGAGGAGGTCCTTGGCCTGCTGCGCGGCCTTGTTGTTCGACCAGCCGGTGAAGGGCGCCGCGACGACCTTGATATCGGGGTAGGCCTTCAGGGCTTCGCTGAAGCCCTGGTGCCGGTCGGCGTCGCCGGGCACGCCGTCGATCCCACGCATCTCGACGACGTTACCCTTGCCGTTCAGGTGTTTGAACAGCCACTCGGCGCCGAGCTTGCCATAGGAGACCTGATCATTCGACAGGTTGTAGGCGTCGGGCGCCGAAACGTCCTGGTCGACCGAGACCACGACGATACCCTTCGCGACGGCCTGCTTGATGATCGGGTTCAGGGCCTCGCGGTCGGACGGATCGAGAATAATCGCGTTCACCCCTGCCGAGATCAGGTTGCGCAGATCGGAGATTTGCTCGGCCGGACCGCCGTTGCGGTTGGCCACGATGACCTTCGAAACCATGCCCGACGCCTCGGCCTGAGCCTTGACCGAGCAGATCATCTCTTCGCGCCAGCCGTTGCCGATCAGGGTGTTGGACACGCCAACGACGTATTTGCCCGCGGCAAAGGCCGGGGCAGCGGCGGCCGACACGAGGAGCGCCAACCCGACAGTCATGATGTTCCGCTTCATTTGTGTTTCCTCCTACTTCGATTGTTTCGGCCGCTTTTGTCGGCTCTTGAATCAGGTTGCCGTCCAGGCTCCGTCGGCTCGGTTCGAAGCCACCGCAGCTTCTATGAACCGCATGCCCTTGGCGCCGTCGCGCACGGTGGGCACCGCGGCAACGATCGCGGGATCGGGATCCTCGTGGGCACGACGAGCGCGGATCAGCGTTGCGACGTCGCGGTATAGATTGGCGAAGCCCTCAATGTAGCCTTCGGGATGGCCCGCCGGCATGCGGGAGACACGGGCCGCGGCGGGCGATGTGCCAGGGCCTCCGCGTACGATCGTCCGGGTCGGCTCGCCGTGAGGCGTGAAGCGCAGCAGTTCGGGCGTCTCGCCGGACCATTCGAGCCCGGCTTTCTCGCCGTAGACCTTCACCGACAATGAGTTTAGGTTACCTGGCGCGATTTGGCTCGCGATGAGCACGCCCCTTGCGCCACCGTGGTAGCGCATCAGCACGTGAGCGTTGTCGTCCAGGCGGCGACCTGGAACGAAGGTCGTGAGATCGGCAGCCACCTCAGCGACGTCGAGCCCCGTGACGTATCCGGCGAGATTGTGGGCGTGAACACCGATGTCGGCCAGGCAGGCTGAAGCGCCGGCCCGCGCCGGATCGGTCCGCCATTCGGCCTGCTTGTGCCCATCGTCTTCGATCGGCAGCGTGAGCCAATCCTGAACGTAGGCTGCGTGAATGACGCGCAAGGTTCCGAGTTCGCCCGACGCGACCATCTCCCGCGCCTGTCGGACCATCGCGTAGCCGGTGTTGTTGAGAGTGACGGAGAACACGAGGCCGGTGCTCTCCTGGAGAGCCACAAGTTCGTCGGCCTCCGCCACGCTCACCGACAATGGCTTGTCGCAGATTACGTCGATGCCGGCCCGCAGGAAGGCCTTCGCGACGGGATGATGGAGGTGGTTCGGCGTGACGATCACGACCGCTTCGATGCCGTCCGACCGCGCACTCTCCTTGGCAGCCATCTCGGCGTAGCTCGCGTAACATCGGTCCGAGGCGATGCCGAGTTCGGCACCGGAAGCGCGCGCGTTGTCGGGGTCGGCCGAAAGAGCGCCCGCAACGATCTCGTGTCCGTCGTCGAGCCGGGCGGCGAAACGATGGACCGCGCCGATGAAGGCATTGCGGCCACCGCCGACCATTCCGTAGCGAAGCCGGCGGCCCGCGCTTTCGTCGCTCGTCGCGTGGACCATGGCGCGACCTAACTCTTGATGCCCAGAAGCGCGCGGTTCGTCGCGGCGTCGGCGTGAGTCGCCGCGAAGTCGTCGAACACGCGGTCGGTCACCTGGATGATGTGGTCGGCGATGAACTTGGCGCCGTTCTTGGCCGCCTCCTCGGGATGCTCGAGGCAGCATTCCCACTCGTAGACGGCCCAACCGGCAAAGTTGTAGCCGGCGAGGCGCGAGAACACGCCCTTGAAGTCGACCTGTCCCCAGCCGAGCGAGCGGTCGCGTCCCGCCCGCTCCAGCCAGCCCTTGTAACCGCCGTAGACACCCTGGCGCGCGGTCGGGTTGAACTCCGCGTCCTTGACGTGAAACATCTTGATACGTTCGTGGTAGACGTCGATGAAACCGAGGTAATCCATCCCCTGCTTGATGTAGTGGCTGGCATCGTAGTTGATGTTGCAACGTGGATGATTTCCGACTGCGGCCAGGAACATTTCGAATGTGTCGCCGTCGAACATGTCTTCGGACGGATGGATCTCGTAGCAAAGGTCGACACCGGCGGCATCGAAGGCGTCGAGGATGGGCGTCCAGCGCCGCGCCTGCTCGGCGTAACACTCCTCGATCAGCCCGGCCGGGCGCTGCGGGTAGGGATAGAAGTAGGGCCAGGCGAGCGAGCCCGAGAAGGTAACGTGTTCGGTGAGCCCAAACCGCTGCGATACCTTGGCAGCCTTGGTGACCTGCTCGGCTGCCCAATGCCGGCGCTTTTCGGGATCACCTCTAACGTGTTCGGGAGCCTGGCCGTCGAACATTGCGTCGTAGGCAGGGTGGACCGACACCATCTGGCCCTGGAAATGCGTCGACAACTCCGTGATCGCTATGCCGATATCGGCGAGCTTGCCCTTCACCTCGTCACAGTAGGTTGCGCTCTCGAAAGCCTGGTCGAGATCGAAGAAGCGCCGGTCCCAGGTGGGGATCTGAATTCCCTCGTAACCATAGTTCTTGGCCCAGCGGGCGATGCCCTCAAGCGTGTTGTGCGGCGGGGTGTCTTGCGCGAACTGCGCGAGAAAGAGTCCCGGACCCTTGATCGTTTTCACGAAGGCTTTCCCTGATGCACTTGCTATTGACCGTGCTCGCAGCAGAATGACAAGCCTGTTCCGAATGTCAATAATGGAAAGGGCTTTCCGAAACCGGATGGGCACCATGGAGAAGAGGACGGCGCGAGCCCTGGAAGCGACCTTGGCCGCGCACCCGCTGGGCGACCCGGAGGGCGCGCTCGGCTACACCCGGCCCCGCACCTACGAGGAACTGCGCGCGCTGCTGTCCTCAGCCACAGTCCGTTTGCCGCGCCAACTTCGCGAGGTGGCGCTCTATGTCGCCCGCAACCCAGGCGACTTCGCGGTGGGGAACACGGTCGAGATCTCGAAGCGGGCCCGGGTACAGCCCTCGACGCTTGTGCGTTTCGCCCAAGCCTTCGGGTTTCCGGGGTTCTCCGAACTCCAGGACATCTTCAAAGATTACGTAAAGATGAACTGGCCCGAGGCGCGCGACCGCGCCGACCCTTTGGCCAAAGCAATCGCTGCTGACAATCCGGATCTGCGGATCATCGCCGGCATGGTCCATACGTCAATCGCGTCGCTCTCACGCGTGCCGGACGGCATCGACCTCGCCAGTTTCGACGCGGTCGCGTCCGGCATGGCGGACGCCGAAACGATCTATCTCATTGGCAGCAAGCGGGCCTTTCCGGTGACCATGTACATGGGGATCGCTCTCTCCCAGCTCGGCATCAAGAACAGCCTCGTCGACAACTTCGGGTCGCTTGGGTTCGAGCAACTGACTTTCGCCTCGGCCAGCGACGCGGTTTTGGCGATCAGTTTCAGCCCCTACAATTCGATCACGCCGACCCTCGCAACCCGCGCTGCTCAATCCGGGGCGGCCGTATTCGCCATCACTGACACGATCGCAAGTCCCCTCATCCTGACCGCTAGTGCCTGGATCGGCATCAACGAACCCGACTTTGGTGGCTTCCGCTCGTTGGCCGCGACCCTTGCGGTTGGCATGTCTCTCGTACTCGGCGTTTCACGACGGCGGCAGGAAATCAAGTTTGGCCCCGGTATGAGTCGACGTGGGTCGACCTGATCGCCATGATCTGTGTGGATGCCGCCGCAACGGCCTCAAATGGGCGCCGTCACAGGAATGGGCGTGATCGACCCTGGTCTGTTATTGTCTCCGGACCATGGCCACGATCTCGTATGCGCGCCACCAGTTCCCACCCGACGTCATCCGCCACGCGGTATGGCTCCATCTGCGCTTCACCCTGAGCTACCGTGATGTTGAGGATGTGCTCGCGGAACGCGGGCTCAACCTGACCTACAAAACTGTGCGACGCTGGGTCACCAAGTTCGGGCCACTGTTTGCCCGGGAGCTTCGGAAGCGAAGGCCCCGCCCGACCTCGCGCTGGCACATGGACGAGATGGTCGTGACGATCGCGGGCCGGCGACACTGGCTCTGGCGAGCAGTGGACCGCCGTGCAGGAACAGCGGGCGGGTGATTAGGGGCCGCAGAATCGATTGGTGTAGCTTGCGATAGTGAACCTTGTCTCGATCCGCCGCATTGCCCGTCTTTCGCCGGCTTCGATTTCAGGTCCGCGTAACCCTGAACACCAACGAACCGGCCCTCCCCCTCGGAGCGGCCCGATGCGACCCACTCTCGCGTTCACGACCTTGGCGGTCCTGCTGCATTGCTCTGCCGCAACCGCCCTGACCGACAAATACGACATCACGCCGGCCGAGCATCAGGCGTGTGACGGAGATGCAGCAAACATCTGCGCCAATGCACAGAGTGAGGATGAGGTGCTCGCGTGTATGAAAGCTCAACGCAGGCGACTTACTCCTGTGTGTCGCTCTGTGTTCGAAGCAGGGTTGCGCAGGCGTCACTTATCAGAATAATATATAGTGTTTTGGCCGGTGTGACTAATTCAACGAGAGCCAGCAAACATGTAGTTGGTCTCGGTCGGTTGTCACGGCTGATCAGACGATGATGCGCGCGGTCAACGGTGTCTTGCCTTCCGCTAGTGGACTTACCTGTGCCGAGACGTTGTTTGACATGAATCATACCAGACCAGCTCTACTCGATGCTGCCGCCGTAATCTTCGATGTTGACGGGACCCTCGTCGACAGCGTCGATTTTCATGCGGAAGCTTGGCAGAAAGCCTTCGCGGCCTTCGGCTTTGATTTCGACGTGGTCAAGATCCGCTCCCAAATCGGCAAGGGCGGCGACCAACTCATGCCCGTTTTCCTGGATGCCGACATCTTGGAAAGGCAAGGAAGGAAGATCGAGGCCTTTCGCCAGGACCTGTTCGAGCGGGAATATTTTCACCGAGTCGTTGGTTTCCCCACGTCCCGGAGCTGTTTCGGTTCCTGATCAAGGCGGGGAAGACGATCGCGCTGGGGTCGTCGGCCAAGACGGACGACCTCAAGGTCTACAAGAAGGCAGCCGGGATCGAGGGAATGACTACGGTGGAAACGACGTCGGACGACGCCGAGCGGTCGAAGCCACATCCAGATATTTTCAACGCTGCCCTGGAACGGCTGAAGGTCCCGGCCGAAAGGGCGATCGTTGTCGGGGACACTCCTTTTGACGTGGAGGCCGCGAAGAAGGCCGGGATCAAGACCACCGGCCTGTTGTGCGGCGGCTTTTCCGAGAAGTCACTGTGGGAGGCCGGCGCTATAGAGGTGTATCGCGATCCCGAGCACCTCCTACAGAGCCTAGAAGCGTGAGGCCTGCGTGGGAATAATAGCCTACCTCTGGGACCGATGGCGGAACCCGGAAGGCGATGACGTGCTGCACGCCACCATCATCGTCTCGGGCACGAGCGCGTCGATAGCGCCCTGCCAGGACCACATGCTGGTGCTGCTGCGGCGGATGCCTCTGCCTGGTCGACACTCGAGCCGGAGGCGTTGCAGCTGGCCGACGGAAGCGCGTCTAGGAATGCGGCGTCGAGTCGATACGCGGCTCCGGGTGTGCCGCCGCGCCCGCGCCCGCTACTTCCTCTTCTTGCCGCTCGCGGCCTTTTTGTCCGGCGCGGCCTCTTTTCTGGCCTTCGACGGTTCCGCGGTCTTGGCCGGTATCTGGCTGACGTCGCCTTTCGCGGCCCTGATCTTAGTGGCGGCCGGGGTCTGGTTGCCGATGCTCTTCCGCAGCGCCTCCATGAGGTCGATGACGTTCGACGGGTTCGGCGCGGCGTCCGTCGACGGGACGGTGCTGCCGGCCTGCTTGGCCCGCACCATACCAGCGACGGCGTCCTCGTAGCGGTCGGTGAATTCGGTAGGGTCGAAGGAGCCGGCGCGGCGGTCGATGATGACCTTGGCGAGGCTTTTCATCTCGTCAGGCAACGCAATATCGGAGATGTCGTCGAAATACGCCGCGACGCCCCGGACCTCGTAGCCGTAGCGCAGCACGGTGCCCAGCATGCCCTTCTCGAACGGCGCCAGCATGATCATCCGCTCGCGCCTAGAGATCACGACTCGGCCGATGCCGACGACGTCGGTCTCCCGCATGGCTTCGCGGATCACTGCAAAGGCTTCCTGGGAAACCTTATCGGTCGGGGTGATGTAATAGGGCACGTCCATGTATCGCGGGTCGATCTCGTGGCGGGGCACGAACTTGCCGATGTCGATTGTGTGCGAGCTCTCGATCTTCAATGCGTCGAGATCCTCGTCCTCGATCAGCACAAAGTTGTCCTTCGAGACGGCATAGCCCTTCACCTGGTCGTCGCTCCCGACCTCCTCTTCCGTGATCGGATCGATGTAGATCCGGCGCACCTTGTGGCCGGTCTTGCGGTTGATGGTGTTGAAGGAAATCCGCTGCGAGGTGCTAGAGGCTGGGTAGAGAGCGATAGCGCACGAGACCAGCGACAGCCTGAGATAGCCGTTCCAATTTGCCCTGGGCGCCATGATCGCAGTTCCGCATTACACTCAATCGGCCGGGCCGCGAGGACAAGAGCTCGCTGAGGCAGCCCAGGAATGTCGCCGTTGACGAGGCAGCTTCGGGCCGTTTTCGTTTACGGGCGATTGAAATCGTTCAGCCGCGAGCGCATCCGTATAATCCTGGTTAACGATGGCGGCAGGATCGTCCGCTTGCCCGCGCGGGCCGACGCGGTCGTCGTGGCCCACGCGGCCGCGAGACGCTGCATTGCCGGTGACGCTCTGGCACTGCCCTTCGCGCTCCCGCAAGGTGCCGCCCTGATGTCCGAGGGTGCCTTTGTGGCGCTGATGGAGGCCCGCCTTGGTGCCGCGATCGGCGGCCCCTACCGGCTCGACGACGTCGCCCGGCTGGCACAGCTGCCGGAGCCGGCCTGCCGGGCACTGGCATTATTCGACGTGATCGGACCGTCGGCCGAGACCTTCACATACCAGGACCTCGCGACGGCCAAGCAGGCAGCGCGGCTGCTGCGGGATGGGCTCGATCTTGCGGCGATCGTCTCGGCCGGTCTGGTGCTCGGCCGGCGTGGGCTGCGGATGGCCCAGACCCGCTTGGTGGCAGCACCTTGGGGGGAAATCGTCCAGAGCGTGGGCGAGCGGATTGTCCAGCTCGATGGCCAGTTTCTGCTTGTCCTTGACAACGAAGTTGCCTCGGCGGACCGGCTCTTCGACGAGGCATCCGAGCGGGAACGCCAGGGCGACCTCGCCGAGGCGGAGCGGCTGTATGAGCGCGTCGGCAGGCTGGACAGAACGGATCCGGTGATTCCGTTCAATCGCGGCAACGCACTTGTTGCAATGGCGCGCCGCACCGAGGCGATGATCGCGTTCCGGCAGGCCCTGGACCGTGACCCGCTGTTCGCCGAGGCGGCCTTCAACCTGGCCCACCTCCTTGAGGAGGACCGAAGGACCGAGGAGGCCGAGCGCTTCTACCGTCAAGCCCTGGAGATCCATACGGGCTACGCCGCCGCGGCCTATAATCTAGCCAGGATTTTAACCAACCGCCGCGCCTTCGTCGAAGCCGTTCCCCTGTGGGACAGGTATCTGAAGGCCGCGCCGGACGATCCCGATTCGGAACGCGCGCGTCGGCTGTTGTTGTTGTGCAGGATGGAAGCGGCTCGGCAATCGTTGTGAGGGTTCCCCACGCCGCAGCCGCCGATACACACGTCAGCCTGCTTGCGGCCGGCTGGCAGTGCAGCGCGTCAGATCACAACCATCTCGGACGCGAACGTCCGAGATGGGTCAGTCCAGGCTTCAACCGGGGCGCCGGGACGACCCTGACGCCGGGTGCCGCTTGTAAGCGAGTCGGCGGACCGTTCAGCCACTCTTTGCATTGGGTGATCAGGCGAGGCTGGTCCTCTCCGAGGAAGGAACCACCCATGATGCTGACACGAACCGTCTTATGCGCCGCGATAGTGCTGACGATGTCGACCCCGCTGATGGCGGCAAAGGTGCCGACCGAGAAGGAGAAGCTGAGGGCCGAAGCCGGGCGATGCATCCACTCCCGGTACATTGCGAGATCCGGCGCACGATGTCGGTCTTCGTAAGGACGCCGACCATGCGACCGTCCTGGCCGCACACGACCACGAGATCGGTGTGCGGCTTCGACATATGTCGGCTGCGAGCTTGACCGGGGCCGCTTCGTCGATCCTCGCGAGACGCTCACGCGCTCTGGGCAACATCTGCTCGACGAACATCCTGCTCTCCTATCCTGGGCTAGTGTGACCGCCTACCGCCATCCGCGGAACTCAGCTCGAGCTGCTCCACGAGCAGCCTGCCACGCTCGGAAGACTGTCCGAACTGCTCCCGGCGCAGCTTGGCGATGAGGAACTTCAGCTTCTCGGTTTCGAGCCGACGGATCAGGGCTTCGCTGCGCAACGCCACGATCATCACGTAGGCGCCGGCGAGGTCGGACGGGAGCTGATCGGAGGACATCGTCACAACCCGATCAGATCACAACCATCGGGTGCTGCAAGGATTTTCGCTAACCGGCCACGGCCGGACGCCACGTCTGCTGTGGGTTTCTCCAGTCGATCCCCTCGACGAGGTAGGCGAGTTGGGCGGCCGAGATGGAGATCGCCCCGTCGCTCGCCGACGGCCACACGAAACGA
>JAABUW010008899.1_pt1 | contig 11590 bp, 16 predicted proteins | sample 5560081 | NCBI WGS metagenome assembly JAABUW01 (sample SAMN10711882, study PRJNA513363) | rock metagenome | isolation source: Antarctica rocks | place: Antarctica: Victoria Land, Knobhead sud | reverse complement strand
TGGGTCTGTTATTGGCACACAATCATACAGCATATACTGCGCTCAAGATGCTGCTGCTTTGTGTAAACATTAGGCTCACCCTTATGACAGCCTCTGCCACAGGCTCAACACCCACAGCTGCATCATCTGCCTTCTTTACGTATTGCTCAGGATAGCCTAAGCCAAGGTCTGCTGGCAAATCTGGGGAACAAAAAGGGTGCAGACCTGCATAATAGCAGCTAGCACCTACTGAGCAACATGTGACATTCGAGTACGCAAGGCGTGTGCGCCAGCAAACGTCGTTCAAGGTGTGCAGAGACCAGGTCATGGCACCTGAGTTGTCGCCGTGTTGCACATCGCCTCCTTGTCGTGCTGAAAGCTTGGACCAACAGCCGGTCTGATAGGGCTGAGAAACATGCAGCTCTGCAGGGCGTTTTTGTTGTAGCCAGCGATCAACTTCAAAAGTAGCCAGCATGTCGGTCAGGTGTCCGACTCGTTCATGGTCATAGCAGTGCAGAAGGAATACAGAGCCGAAGACACCTCGAGCTCCACGGCAAGCTTGCCATTCTAGCTAGGTGACAAAAGCGGCAAGCGCAGCGCAGCGATTTTGCAGATTCATACACCCGTTTGACCATTGACCACAAGCTGTGACCTAACCAGCATATGCGCATACTGGACGCAGCTTGACGTTGCGTTGAGGTCGTAAATCGGCTGCGCCCTCCCTCTGCAGATGCGCAGTATCTCATAGCAGCACTGGATTCGCCATTCTGTCCCAGTTGTTACCCTCTCAAAACAACGTCGTCGCTGATCAGTCGACAGCAGCAACAAACCCTGCTTGGCTGAGGTGTCAACGATGGCTGTGATAATGTGCTCGCGGTACTCTTGAACAACTAGGCACAAGCAATCATGCACAGCCTCACGTGCGCATCGAGGTACAGAGCAGGCTGTACCACCTTCAGTGGAGCACAACTGCCCAAGCGTGGGCAGTACACACCACGCAGGCCAGGTAATTATGATTTGGTCAGCACAGACTAGGTCCGCACATATCGAGGTCAGCCCAGTGATGTTGCCTTTACAGGCAAAAGAGCCTCTGCCAGCAGGGCAGCAGAACAGCAAAGCACAACTGAACTCAAGGCTCCTGTTGTTCCTGAACAATATGCTGGTGCATCACAGCAAGCATATCTTGCTGGCTTCAAGGTGACAAGGTGTGACATGTTCCAGGCAAGACAGAACAGCAAAGTACCAAGTTCTTGCAGGGTGGCTACGCTGCAGGTGTCCAGGTGACAGTGAACGTCAATTTGGACTCCAAAAAGGGACTCAAAGCAGTTGAGTTCAATGGTGGCGTACAACAGGTCAGATGTGTCTGGGCATACAAACTTTAGGGGCCTCAATGCTTGGAACGACCATTGAGCAAGCAACAAACATGTCTGTGGCTGCAGGACTCCCTCCTGCGGAGCGTGCTCAAGGGATTAGTGTGGCGGGTTTTCTCCACAGCCTTGACAGTCTCCATAATTCTGGTTGTGTTTCATGACACTGTTCAGGTACACATGACATGCATGCAATTCATTGATGCCTTTTCCTTGCCAATATTTCATGCAACAGCAGCAAATAAAGTCATTCCTGTCAGCTGCTTTGAACCACGCTGACAAGAGATTCTCAGATTTCTCTTGTGATGCAACACTTGACAGCAGCTTGATACGGAAGTCTTGTATCTGTTGTTTGCAGCTGGAGCAAGCCTTGAAGATTGGAGGCCTTGAGTTTGTGCTCAAATTCTTAGTGTACTTTGCTCATGAGCGACTCTGGGTGCAAATAGGTGACAACATCAACTGAGGACCACTGAATCATCTCCCTGCTTGTTTTGGGCGATCCAACATACAGTGATATAATGAGGTGTAACATCATTGGCATCGTATGTGCAATTTTTCAACATGCGGCTGTACCCAAAATAAGTAGCGGCAAGCACAAAGCTTGCTAAAAGCAGACAGATATATGTGAGCAATGCATGCACAGACAGCTCAAGGAAGGCTCAAGCCTGACACCAGCTGCAATTGTCAAGCTGTCTGTGAAGGACAGGAGTACATGCAGATATCTAAGTCACCCCAGCAAGGGCTGCATGCATCCTATGTGTAGGACTAAAGGCATCAGCATGTTGTTGCTCCAGACTTGTGTTCTCTTGCATAAGATGCTGCACAACCAGCTCAGCTGTGCCCGGCGCCATAGTAAGCCCTGCACCCTCATGCCCAGCAGCCAGATACAGCCCTGGAACCTCAGCAACTGGGCCTATGAAAGGCAACCCACCAAGGGCATATGGCCTCAGCCCCACTCTCACCCCTTCACTGGCACTGCCATAATTGCTAAGGCCCGGCAAGAAATGGGCAGCCCTTTGCATGATACCCTCTTGAATGCTTTGTGATGGATTCACGTCCCAGCCGCTAAATTCCCGTGCACTTCCAACTAGGCAGGTTCCTGATGCGCTGGGTGTGGCTGTGAAAGCTATATCGGCCCCTGTGTCTTCCAGAGGGCCAGACTTGTGCAGATGCTGCAGTCACAGTCACAGTCACAAAGCCATTACCACGAGTGTCTTTTCACAAGCAGACATAATCAGCAAGAGACAGTGGAGGCCACGCATGGATGTGTGTCTGTCACCATACCAGACCAGGTGACACAGAACATCACAAAACCTTTTTTGAACAATGCTGAGACAGACAAGTGCAGCTTTAACATGCTGTATAGCAAGCGAAACGTGCAGCATAACCTTGTCCATGTGTATTCACTGTGTTATGCAGCACAGGCAGTGTGTCGGTGCGCAAAGCCACCAAGTGGGCCCAGGAAAGCAGGTGTATGTGACCTGGGTGTATCCCATTTCCATGAGGCCATGGCGCAGGGGTGGCATGCCTGCAGGCAGCTGCAGCTCAAGCAGGTGGCCCCTGCGTGGCTTGAACACCTCTTGCCACCTGTCATCACCAGTAGCGGTGCTCAGCAGATGCCCTGACCAGGCTCCTGCTGCTAGGACCACTCCTTTGCGTGTGACAAGCCTGAAAGGCCAGCAACACAGCACTTTGAGCCTGTTGGCAGATGTGATGGGAATGTTCATTAAGTAGTGGCAGTCAGCAGCACATGTGTGTATCAGACCCTGTGGGCACGCTGTTAGTACTTGTGCCTATCTTGCTGTCCTGTCCATGTGCAGTCTGATACTGCTGGTGGACCTAACAAATCCGCTGCCATTCAAAGCCTGCTTGCTACGCGCTTGCTCTGCACTGCTTCACCCATCCAACTGCTCAGCTGGGCTTGTGTTTTGCTTGTGAAGCTAAGACCACAGCTTCAGAGTCTGACATGCAAACCCAGCATGCAGGGAGGCCAGGAGCTGCAGTAGCAGTAATGTCTGCAGCTCTCGCATACTTACTGTCTACATGCTGTGGAGATTGCAGTGACAGCGCCCGTCTGGGGGGATAATTGCACATCTTGTACTGGCTCGTTCATGTAAGCCTGGAAGCGGCCTGAGGAGCCAGCAGTTTCATGACACCTGGCCAGCAGCACCTCTGCAGCTCGCCGGCCACTCTAGCATCAGGACAGTGTGTTGACACTTAAGCTCAACAGAAAGCTTGTACAGGATGCATCTGGGCAGCATGTATTGCATGGAACAGCACAGGGGCAGGGGGAAAGGGTGTTGGGCAGGATTCAATGTTCAACAACATCCTAGCAGCACAAGGAATGCAGGGTACGGGAACAGCAGCATAAGGTAGTTAAGGTAGCGTCCAATGGGGATATGGACACATCACTGTCTACTGAAAAACTGACGCTTTGTTGCATTACTCTGAGCAATGCCTGGTGAATGGTATCAGGTGTTGTAGATTAGGCACATTGTGTGGCATCAAGAAAAGTAGAGATAAAATGGCGCCCATGGACGGGCATGGTTGCAGTGTTTAGCATGAAGCAGTATAGATCATGTGTCAAGGTATCAGACAAAAGAGAGCGAGCATACACTACAGCACCAAGATGGCATCACAGCAGCATCAAGGCCGCGTTTGAATGACAGAGGGGTGTCGGCGAGTGATGCTTTGCATAGCCTAGCTTTGCACTGATGATGATGTTGGAGTGTCTTACTAGCTGGGCGTCAGACTCAACAAGCAGTGCTCCTCCAGAAGGTGGAAGCTGCAGCGCTGGCTCAAGTTCCATCACTGCTGCTTGGCTGTGATATGCAGCTCTGATGCCATTCTGCTGAAGCATGGCAGCTCTATCCTGAAGGTCTTGCCCTTCTTGAGCAGTCAGAGCCAACAGCATGCTCCCGTTTTCCTGCAAGGCACGGCATCATTCAGCACATCAGTGTATGCTGGGCCCATTTGTGATTGTTGAAATGGACGCAGCATGTTTCAATAGGATTGGCACCCAGTTGTGGACAAAAGCCGACAGTGGGGAAAGTCTTCTTGGCATGACATGTCCCAAGGCTGGCTTGTACACACACTCTGTGTGGAGAGAAAATCACCATAGCAGCCATCAGGCAATCACCATAGCCGTCATCAGACAATCACCATAGCAGTTCAGCAGAAACAGCATTCTGACGTGTAACCGCAAAGCTTTGTCTTAGAAACTTTTAAATTTCATGGCGTAAGCAATTGCTAGACTACCCTTGCGAGAGACAAGACAGCAGCACATGTGTAGCTGCACTGAATGAAAGCAGGCAACTAAGCTGCGTACTGCAGAGCCATAGGATACCATGCAGTTGGGTCACCTGCCATTCAATGTCAGCCTTCCTACCAAGCTTCTTGCTGCGATGTCCATTCTTGGAAGGAGTTCCTGCTGCATCTATCATGCTTTCCCATAGCTGTTTGCTGCGCTGGGCAATTGCCCATCCTGGTGAGTTTGGTTGCCTGTGAGCCAGCCAAATGTAGCCCTGACCTGCATTAGCAAGGAGATGTAACAATGACTCTGCACAGTTGACAAGAAATTGGTGCTTTCATGTGTGGAAGATGCATATGATGCACGAGGTGATGCTTTTGGCTGTGTGTGCAACATACGAGCAGCTTGCCACAAAGCTAACAAGCATAGAGGATGCAGGACAAAGGAATGACAGCACGTCCGCAGGCTAGCAGGCCCACATACAATGCAGTATGTGCTAGCACCTGCGCCAGTAGCTCCTGAGCAGGGAACCTGCCGCTCTATCAGCGCAACTGATAAATGAGAGGCATGACTCAAGAGCTCCAGAGCCACACACAGCCCAATTATGCCACCTCCTATGACCGCCACATCAACTTCTGTTGCTGCAGCTTGTGCTGCAACCTGGGCTCTGGGGTGCAGTTGGTATGTCCGATGCTTAGGCCGGCAGCCGTGGGATGGCGGTCGGCGTCCTTGGCCATGGTTCAAGGCTGCCGGAGGTGCTGCCAAAGGCAGGAGCGGTTGCAGTTGTAGCCTGCAGCATTCAGGGTTGCATAACAGACCAGTTGTCGTCTTCATATTGGCTCAGGGCTTTTGATGACCCCGATATCATATCATGTGTTTGCGTGTTTGCTGTGTCCCTTAGGGCGATCATATGCGTCACAGAGCCGTGAAAGTGCTACTTGGTAGCAGAAAAAGATGTCACCTGGAAATGACCAAGCCACCGTGTTGCTGACTTAGGGCAGGCATGAAAGCACAAATCATCGAACGAAATCTCGTCGCGGGCTTACACGCGCTCTAACAAGTATACCGGGCGCATCAGCTGAGGATTGCTACTAATTGCATGCTATGCGAGCTGCGTGGGTGACTAATGGCAATTTGCCAAGCTAGCTGCTTCACTTGTCTGGCTATTTAGACTCTGATAGACCTGACTGAATACCTGTTACACAAGACGGGGCGTTGACTTTCTATGCTCAAGTTCTGTCCGTATGAGGTACATCGGGTATGTCTACTTCTTGTGAGTACTCCGGCCTACATAGCAGGAAACAGTGATCCAGAGTTGTTGATCATCCCCATTTTGCCATGAAATTCGGGCGCTTTGGGAGACTGGTTGGACACTGTAATAGATCTAGGAGCAACTGCCCCATTTGAAGGATCGAAGTGTTAGCATGACCAGTCAGCAACCACCCAGTCCTGCTGAGGTAGTGAGCCAACCCATGTCTCAGCAAGTGGCCCCCGGCAGGTCGGTGGAAGTAGACGTGCAGAGGCTGGCAGACATACGAGCTTCGCTGCAAGATATCCAAAGGCGAAAATCAGCCCCAGCAGCTGCAGCTGGCATTTCAAAATTTTCTGCTGTGCGCAATAGCGTTCACACAAGCTCCTTTTCTGCCAATCAGCAGAGTACAGAGAACATCTACCAGCCTCTACATGCTGCCAGCTCTGCATTGTTCCCTGCTAGGCAGCAACCTTTTGCTCAACGAGACTTGAACAAAGAGGTCAAGGTGTGTTGTGTCAGGCACAGCAAGAATATGCTGCTGCTAAGTGAAATCGTCATTAACAAGCAATATAGACAATATGCTATGCACAAAGACACTGCTGTGCATATCTGCAGACTGTGAAGCACGCTAGCAAGCCCCTCACGCCATTGCTAAGCCAGAAGCCATGGAAGTCCAACTCACCTGGTCCTGCTCTTGCCAAAAGTCCCAATTCGGCAGGCATGCCATCTTTTCAGGTGACACCTGTCAGACCAGCTGTGGCCCTGCATAACCAGTCTGTAGCAAGTTATTTCAGTCTTTGACTGAGGCGAAAATGTATTGGCAGGTGCTGGCTGATGTTGCAGCAGCTGATGCCTTTGCAGCCAAGGGTGCTTCAGATATTGATGCCAGGCAGATGCAGGCAACACTGCGCTCTTTGGTAGCAGATGCTGTCAAAAATAGTACTGCGCAAACTGATTCAAGTCCACCTGCAAATGCACAGCAGGCAATGCTTCGCTACGCTCTAGCCAGACATGGTAGGAGCGCTCACATGCATGGCCTCACACAACAGCATGTCAACTACCGAAAAGCATCGCTACTCTGACAAGCTGTCAGCAATGATATCTTGACAGTCCAAAGATTGCAGCTCAGTCATCATTGACCTTATCTGTGCAGATATTTTCGTGATGCGTGTTTGCTGTGTGCTTGCCACATGATCTGTGAGCGAGTACTGTCTGACATTGTGAGCTTGCCACATGCCTGTCTGTGGTTGAGTAGCATCTGACAGTGAGATGCTGCTATCCAGAGACGTGAAACAATTGCTCAAGCTGAACGCCAACAAAGCAATGTTCAAGGCTGTTTTGCTGGTGCTGACTCTATGCAGCATATTTGACCATGGCAGCGGTCAGCACCAAGATGACTTGCTGCAGGTGAGGTAGCAATAGACTTGCAGCGAGTTGGTAATCATTGCAAAGACATTGCAGCAGAGTTGCACAAGGTGAAGGCTGACATAAAGGAGCGCACTCCCCTTAGCACAACCTTGCAGCTCAAGCAGCGGAATGCTGCTTTGTCAGATCAGCTGCAGCAGACAGCCACAAGGTGTGTCTACATCTACTTCACTGAGCCAACCCCTACAGCCTGATGTGTTTTGCCCTTGCACACAATGAGCAAGGCGATCTTAGCTATGACGTGGCTTATGATGCACCATGTTTCTGCTGTTTTAAGCATCAGCAATGCAGCAAGCTTCCTTGCACAGAAAGTGCAGCACGACCCCGCAGCAATTTGTGGCTGTGTTCCCCCTGATCCCTGCAGTGCAGATCTGTGAAGAATCAAGTAGTTCAAGCCATCAGCGGCTCAATTTAGGAATGTGATATCAGTTCAAGGAAAAAGTCACTCAATGTAACATGCGAAGTATAGCAAAAGAATGTCCCCGTTTAGCACATATGCTTGCAGAAAAAGAGCAGCCCACTGCAGCACAGACTATACGCTCCGTTGTCATGTATACTTAGGCTTTAGGATGGAGCTTATATGACTGTCGTGCAGGGAGCGTGCTTTGCACGAAGAGGTGAAGCAGCACAAGGCAGCAGCAGTCAATGCCAGGGATGAGCTGCAGCAAGCTCAGGAGGTTTGCCGGGAGATGCTGGCTGCACGCCGCAGTGCCAGAGAGGCTCTGAGCGATATGGCACAGCAGAACGCGCGACTGGTCAGTGCCTATGTGGAGAAGAAACAGGAGCTCAGGCATCTGCAAGACAACATCAGGGAAGAGCGCCTGCAGTGGCAGGTACAGCAGTCTTTTCTGTTTGGTACAGCCTGTTGGAATGATGGCCAAACGCAGCAAAAAGCCTATTTCTAACACCAGTCTGCAAGTTGCTAAGCAGCTGACAATGCCGCACACATAGCAAAGCCCAGCACAACAAACTGCAGTCTTGCAAAACTCAACACTGTCTGTTTGCCTACCAACACAAAGTTGTCCTGCATGCTGTACTGGACAGCAGAGCTCTGCAGCAGCTGCTGAAGTTAGCAGGGCTGTGCTAAGACAAGGATTGCTTGCTGCACCGTCTGCCAAAAGCGCTGCCTTGCTGTCTATGTGCAGATGCGCGTGGAGGAGCTAGAGGCAGTCTGCCATGCAGCCAGCTTTGAGAGCTCCTTGCGCCGGGCAATGGCCCACACAAGCCCAGTGTGCAGCGTCAGTGCCAGTACAGACAGCAATGACAGCTCGCAGTCCTTCATTCGTGCTGAGCATGATGCAGACCAAGCAGATGCTGCAACTTCAAGCTTTCAGTCACACAGTTTTGGGACATCGCTGAGGTCCAACGGCACAGATCGTCAGCATAGCTTTGGCACAGGCTTCAGACAGACAGCGCATGGTCAGGACAGTGGCAGCCTAGATGCAGATGAAGAAGAGTATCTCAGGCGTGATGCTGACAGTATGTCACAGTCTAGCTCAGAGACTGAGATCAGCGGCCTGAAGCAGCAGCAGCGTGAGTGGGAAACAGAACGGGAAGAGCTGCTCAGAGAAATGGGAAACCTCAGGTCTGTGCATCCAGACAACACAATTTCTAATGCTCTGCTTTGCTCCAACTGCTCCAATGACCCCATGCAAGCCAGCACAGCCAAAAGGCTCAATTCAATATCCATTGAAGTATACATGGCTGCACAACTCTGTATTGCTTACAGCCAGCGCCGTTGCTTCCAACTCACACTGATGCATTGTCTGCTCAAAAAAGACAGGCGCAGGCCACCAACACCTGCTTGAGAAAGTCTCGTGTCTGACAGCTGCGTCAAAAGAAGGATGCCCACCAAGACTACGATCTGAATAGCAATTGTGTGCTGTGCAGATTTCAGGTAGAAATGAGCAAGGTCTACTCAGCATCACCCAGCAGCCACGCCCCAAGCACTTCCCAGCAAACTGGCATATATGCAGAAGGCTCCTCAGCTTCGCTAGGCACCCCAGGTCTCCGGCAGCATGCCCCTTCACCCTTTCCCAAGGCTGCTTACGCCCCTGCAGATCACTTCACCTCATTGTCCCACCAGGCACGTGGGAACCACCATGGCTTCAGCGCCCTGTACAGAGGGTCACAAGCTGAGGCTAGCCAGGCAGGCAGTGCAGGTGCCGAGCCCTCACTGCAGACCAGAGGCTTGCAAGCAGAGCTCAGCCCTCCTGCCGCTGCTGCTGGTCAAAATGATGGCGCTGTGCCACCCAGGCAAGGGATGGGAGAAGCCCAGGGTAGTGGGACTGGACAGCCACAAAGCCCAAGGGCAACAACAAGCTCAGATACAAGTGGGGGTGTGGACACACCAAAGACCCTGAGGTTGAAAGCCATGGCGGCTCAGACTGAGCGGCTGCAGCAGGTGCGGACTGTACTTTCTGAGAATGGCACCTAGTCCTGTTAATTGTGAAGGCAGCAGGACCTATGAAGTGTTAGCGGTGGCAGGGTGTACAGCACTCTTTGTTCAGGTTTGTGAGTTCTGCAGCCACGCATCAGCTACTGTTTGTCAGGCAAATTCTCAGAAGAGCTGGTGAAGCAAGGTTGCAGTGAGGAGGGTACGCGTGCTGGTAGCAGACTTTGAAAGCTGAGACCTCGCAATGTGACTTATGTGCAGGAGAACGCTGAGCTGAGACAGCAGCAAACAGAGGCGGAAGCAAGGAGCCGCAAAGCTGACGACCGTCAGAAGGCTGATGCATATAAGCAGGTACAATCTTGTTGGACTGTCCATGCTCCATGCCGTCATGCTGGCTCATGTTTTATCATTAGCTATCAAAGTGAGGCGTATCCAGCTTCAAATTTTTCTGAGATGGTTCTCTTTGGGCTTCCACAGGCTGGTAATGCGTTTTTCCAACAGCAGAGGCACCAGCAGGCAGCTGATGAATACAGCAAGGCTATTGAGGTGAAGGTGGATGACCAAGCCTTCAATGCAGTACTGTACTGTAACAGAGCGGCGGCGTACCATGCTATGAGCAAGTACATAGACGCCATTGCTGACTGCTTCACGGCATCAGCTCTGGATGCATCCTATGTCCGAGTCCTACAGCGCAGAGCAGATGCCTATGTGGCCATCGGCGATCACACAAATGCTGCTCAGGTTGCAATGCTGACTGTTTTGCTCTGCTCAGCAAGGCAATGGCACTATGCAGTCCCACTCACAGGAGTAGCTGGGGATGATTTGGCACCTGTGCCTTGAGTGCTGCCTATTTCACCAGTTTTTGAGCCAACAGGCGGTGCATTGTTGTGCATGACTTTTTGGCTGTTGAATTCAGAGGTGCGCCTTACTCTGTGGCTCTGAATTGGGTAAGAGTAAGACGCATTGTTGCAGGATCTTCTGCTCCTGTCCCAAAAGGGCGGGGGCAACGTGAGCGCTGAGCTGATGGAAGTTCAGCGCAAAGCCAAAGCAAATGGAGCTGTCAACCATTACAGGGTGTTGGGATTGCAGCAGACAGCCTTGCCAACTGATGTCAAAGTCTCCTACAGGTTTGATGCTGGACACTGTGCAAAGCTGCTGTGCAGTGACGCAAGACCTGTTTTTCCGGGAAGGTCCTTTATGATGAATAATTGGCTGAAGGGTTGTGTCTCTTTGCAGGCAGCTGGCACTCAAGTATCACCCAGACAAGGCCACCACTGATGCTCAGAAATCTTGCGCAAGCATTGTGTTCAAGCTCATCTCAGAAGCAAACTCCACTTTGTCTGACACAGACAAAAGGCAGCAATATGATGCATCATTGCTTAGGCGGAAGTATAGGACTGCTCGATACACAGCATATAGGTTCTAGCCGCGTTATTGAAAAAGGAAGCAGCAATGCCTTGCATGGCACATCAGTACAGTGGTAAATGCTGTGCAATTTGTGCCTGTAGCAGGAAGTGCAGCGTTCACCTGGAAGTACTATAATAGCATGCACTAGGTCTGTGCGTCCGTGGCGCCAGACCTGCCTATACGTTGAGCTCACTGCACGCAGGACCATGCAAACTCTGATGCATCAAACCAACACCTGCCTTAGTTTTTGCGCACTGCAACCCTCGCAGCTGCGTATCTTCGAAGCCATCGTTTTCGCTGACAGGTTGAGCCCCATTGATCAATCTACGATCGAAGACTGTTCAAGCCGCATCATAAACTGATACTGTCTCATCTCATGTACGAGCTCCCAACAGAAGTTGCACAAGCTTTTGTATGAAGTTCAGAGGGACTTTCTCAGACCGGGGGGTCCGAGCTTTAGAGAAAAGTAACGCTGCCTCTGATATTGCTGCCCTCTGCTTTGCATTGGGTGCTTC
>JAABUW010008898.1_pt1 | contig 11590 bp, 18 predicted proteins | sample 5560081 | NCBI WGS metagenome assembly JAABUW01 (sample SAMN10711882, study PRJNA513363) | rock metagenome | isolation source: Antarctica rocks | place: Antarctica: Victoria Land, Knobhead sud | reverse complement strand
CCACCCACACCACACACCTGTGCCCGCGCATGCTCACTGCGTGCATGGCACGGTCGTCGTTGAGCCAGCCTCGCATTCATTGGGCAGCCTGCGGATCGTGGGGGCTCAGGAGTGAACCAGGTTTGCAGATTTTTGTCTTGCTCTCGTGCCAGGCACAGCAACACTCGGCGGGCGCACAGCAGCCGCAGACTGCTTGGGGAGTTGGTGCAAAGGCGTCATGCCTGGTCTAGTGCGGTGGAGTGGTGCTTACCATTGGCAAATGGACTGTGCCGTGACCCCAGCGCCGACTCACCCTGCAGTCACACCAGCCCGGGTGGGTGTTCCCTGCAGCAAAGTCACGTGTGAAAATCCATCAGCAGCCAGCAGCTCACCTGCGCGGCTGCGCAAGGCCGCATCATGGGCTGCGCCATGCCAATCAACGGCGCGCGCAGCCCTCACGCCAGAGACAGCCCCCACGCTAGCAGCTCCCGCACGTATCCGGCTGCCTGTTCAACGGTGCTGCGACGGTCGAATCGTTGTCCGCTTGGCTCAGCACCACCAATACCCGCGTTGTATCTCGCTTTTGCAGTCCGCCTCAAATGATCTTGCTGCCAGGGTGCGTTGCTGCAACAGAATGCTTGATCATGCAGGAGATCAACAGATTGGGCCGCGACGAACACTTAATCACCCTAACACAGCAGAGGGGTCGTCGACAAAAGCCCAGAGAGCAAACTCAGTTTTACTGAAACTGAGAAGGCGAAGCCGCGCAGATCAGGCACAGTTGCAGGGTCGGTACCTGTTGAAGTGTTGTCCAACTGCAATGCAAGGCTCCTGGCCAGACTCCCCGAGCAGTGTCCTCCTGATTGAGAGATGAGTTGCTGAAGCCCGCCCTGAGCAGCTAACTGACCTGGAGTGGGTGCCGCCGTCTGAGGGAGGCTGAGATGATGGACGACAACCAGGAGTCCTTGTATCCGATCGCCATCCTCATGTACGCAAGCGCCGGACACGATGCTGACCCAGCACGGAGCCCTTTCTGCTTCAAGCATGATCCCTGCTTCGAGCGTCCACCCTGTTGAACATGTCTTCCATTCCACAATCTCACCTGCAGAGACGAATTGAAGAACGAGGACGTGGCCCTGCGGTTGAACTCAGTCAAGCGCCTGGGCACTATTGCACTGGCGCTTGGCGAGGAGCGCACACGAAACGAACTGATCCCGTTTCTGACAGACAGCAATGACGACGAGGATGAGGTGCGGCGTGCATGCCTGCTCCGCTGTCGTGTGGTTTTGATCGCTACGGCCAGCGCACTCGCAGGCTGCCACACACACAGCTGTCACCTTGCCGTTTCCTCTGCCGCAGGTACTGCTCATCATGGCCGAGGAGCTGGGAAAGTTCATCCCCATGGTCGGTGGCCCTGCCCACGCACATGTGCTGCTCACGCCTCTGGAGGCGCTGTCGATGGTGGAGGAGACGGTTGTGCGGGACAAAGCGGTAGAGTCTATCAACCTCGTTGCGGCGGAGCTGCCTGAGAGCAGCGTGGCGGAGCACCTGATTCCGCTCGTCCAGGTATAGAGGTTTGGCATTTTGTTTTGCATGACAGACAGGGGAGGGCGACAACCGCCGACATGGGCTGGCAGTGCCTCAGATAAGTCCTGTGCATTCTCCACAGCGGCTGGCGACAGGGGAGTGGTTCACCTCGCGCGTCTCCTCCTGCGGCACATTTATCAGCGCCTACCCGCGGGCGCCGGAGAATCTCAAGTCCGACCTGCGGACGCTGTATGCACACCTGTGCCGGGACGAGACGCCCATGGTGCGGCGGGCAGCGGCGCAGAACCTGGCAGCCTTCGCGCGAATGGCGGAGCCAGAGCTGGTGCCCAAAGATTTTGTGCCGCTCTTCCACCATCTCACACAAGACGGTACGGGTTTCTGGTGTGTCTGCCATGTCTGTCAAAAGCATCCTGTGAAGCACCTCAGCTGTGGAGATTTAGTGCATGCAGAGTGATCAGAGAAGGCCTTGCCTTTGCAGATCAGGACTCTGTGCGGCTGCTTGCGGTGGAGTGCTGCGGCCCCCTGGCGCAGCTCTGCAACAAGGACGATGTCGTGAGCAACATCCTGCCAGTCGTCCAAAAGTTCTCGCAGGTTAGTCTTGGTTTGCAACCTCTTCTCGCCATTCCTGGCTTGGTTGTTGTAGCTAGTCGTGATCACACAGGGCAGGGCCAGTGATTCAATACTGCTATGCCATTGACAACAGGACAAGTCGTGGAGGGTGCGCTACAATGTGGCGCAGCAACTGACGACCCTGTGCGAAGCCCTGGGGCCTGAGCTTGCAAAGTGCGTGCCGTGCCTCGTGTGCATCTTGCTTTGCTGTGGTGATTTCAGCGCTCACGTTGTGTCTGCCCTGCAATCTGTAGCACCTGTCTGAGGACTACGTTGCACCTGCGCTCTTGTCGAGTCTCAGCTTCAAAGGCCGATGTGCCTGCTGCAACAACTTCACCACTAGTGCCCAGGCCTAGCATCCTGCAATGCTGTGTCCAGGTCGGAGCTGGTACCCGCTTTCGTGCGGCTGCTGCGGGACAACGAGGCGGAGGTGCGCGTCGCCGCCGCAGGCAAGCTGTCTGCCTTCTGCAAGATCCTGGCGGGGGAGGCCGTCATCAGCGCACTGCTGCCCTGCGTCAAGGAGCTGTCCACGGACGGCAGCCAGTTTGTGCGCACCGCTCTCGCGGGCGTCGTCATGGAGCTCGCTCCGTTGCTGGTGCGGCAGTTTCCCTCTGCAGCCAGCGTTTGCCCTGTCTTGCAGCAGGCTTTGGCTGTAAGAAGCCTGGCAGTGCCTTAGGGCTCGGCAACCGATGCTTGGGGGCTTATATATTCGTTTTTTCCACCGTCAGGGCAAGGCCGCCACAATCGAGCACCTGCTGCCTGTGTTCCTGGCGCTGCTCAAGGACGACTACCCGGACGTGCGCCTCAACATCATCAGCAAGCTGGAGCAGGTAAGTTTGTGCCCCCTGGCAGCCTCCAGTAACACGACATACCGCTGCGGACTGAGAGAGGGTCTCCGACTGCGATTTTCACACCGTTGGGACCTCATATCATCTGTGTCCAATGCTACGATGTCAGTGGGGTTGCACAACAGCCGACATGTGATGGCTGAGCCTGACGCAGCCCTGTGTGCACCAGGTGAATGCGGTCATCGGCATTGACCTGCTGGCGCAGAGTTTGTTGCCCGCCATCGGCGACCTGGCGACCGATAAGCACTGGCGCGTGCGGCTGGCCATCATCCACCACATACCCCTGCTGGCCAGTCAGCTCGGCGTTGGCTTCTTCCAGGTCAGGGCCTGTTCAGCATAGGGTCTGCATTTCCCAAGACTTACTTGGGGCCGTGGCATCAGGTCAGCCGTAAAGCCCTGGAAGCTCGATGCTCCTTCGGACCCATCTGCTGCTCAGAAGCATGCCTTGAGGCAGCTATCATAATGCTGTTGTCGGGTATGGCCGCTCGCTGCAAGCACCTCACAACACAGCGTGTTGCAGATGCGCATCGCTGACAACTCTCCCTGCGCGCCACCACAGGAGCAGCTGGGGCAGCAGTGCCTGCAGTGGCTGGAGGACCAGGTGTTCAGCATCCGGGAGGCCGCGACGCACAACCTGCAACAGCTTGCGCAGGAGTTCGGCTCCGACTGGGCCAAGGAGCACCTTGTGCCGCAGGTGAGCAGGCCACAAGAAAGCAGCGGGCTGCCAATTGACTCTCGTCCCAGGGGCACTTCCAGCCATCTCGTCCACCATTGAGCAGCAGGCAGCCCTCTGGCGGCCCGCAAGCCTGCAGGTCTGCAGGTGTTCAGATGCAGCTCAAATCCCTATTGACCCTGCGCTCTGCCTGTGAACGCAGGTCCTCGCCATGATCGACAACCCGCACTACTTGTACCGCATGACGGTGCTGACTGCCGTGGCTGCCCTGGCGCCCGTAGTCACACATGATGTGCTGGTGAACAGCATGCTGCCCGTCGTCATCAGCGCCGGCAAGGACAAGGTGGCTGTTCCACACGAACTGACATTCGACTGTCGAGTCTGATCGAGCCTGCGCAAACACTGCATGATTGGCGCAAAACGCTCTGGACGCAAGTGTCCCCACAGTCCAGTTTATGCAGTTGCCATGTCTGTAATTTGCTCGTCTCTGCAGACTGCATGAAGATTGTGCGCACCGCCGTGCGGCGTCGACCCTGCTCATTGGTATTGTCTGTGCACCTGGACAGGTGCCCAACATCCGGTTCAACGTCGGCAAGATGCTGGAGCGCCTGGTGCCACTGCTGGATAGCGCAGTCGTGGAGCAAAGTGTGCGACCGGTGCTGACCGAGCAGCTGGATGACCCCGACGCCGACGTGCGGTTCTTTGCGCAGCAGGCCCTTGCAGCCGCCGATAACAAAATGGTGTCTTAGGAGCTGCTCCGTGAGAGTGATGGCTACAAGCACTTCAGGCCGAGATGCGCTCACACGAAGGCCGTAAGTGAGAAGTCTGCCACGCTTGCTTGACGGTTCTGGATCTGCACGGCTGCTCTGTAGGTTCGAGTGTTCACGTGAACGTGGTGTGCGCAACTGGCCAGGGAATATGCTCAATTGGCCACAAGAAATGCAAAAGGGTGCGACCAGCTGTAGGTGCCTTGCATCAAGTTTCAGCAGCAAAAGTACTCGCGGCATCACACGTCCGGTTCTGCACGACAGGACTCATATTCTAGATACGACACCTCAAGACCCCTAACATTGCATCCTGCTGCGGAGGCTCCTCGCAGTGCGGCATCTTGTCTACATGTTCTCGGCACATGGCAGCATAGGTGCATGGTGGTCCTTACATTTGCTCTGAGACGCCTCGCTGAGACACCGCGAGGCACAGATGATGCTCTGCCCTCCCGCCAGCCAAAGCACTCTCACGTGACAAGCGCATCCTCCATCTCCTCCATCGGATCCTTGGCCTTCGGCAGGTGCTTCTGATTCTCCTCCTGCTGCGCCTTTAGTCGCTGCTCGTTCTCCAGGTTGCTGAGCTGATCCTCCGCCTCTTGCCGCTCAAACCTGCGTGAAATGCGCCATGAGTGTCGCATAGGCTGTCGTACTAGGTGTTTCTGGCTGTAACGACGCGTTTCATGCGGCACCGAGCCAACATGCATTACTTGGCGCAGAAGGTTGATGCGCAGAAGCCCTCCCAGACTGCGCTGCGCATAGACACCCAGTGTGTGTATGATGTAGAGAAGCTGCACCAGTCGTCGGCGTCCGCCCAGACGGCCTGGTGCGACCAGCCTTTGTCTCCACCCTTGATCTTCATCGGCTGCGCGTAGTTGACGCGCAGCACGCGGCCGTACAGTTCTGCGCAGTGCATATTGTCGGTTGCGGCGTTCGCATCCTCCTTCGACTCGAACTCCACAAAGCCGAAGCCCCTGTGCTTGCCGGTGGTGTTGTCCAGCGGTATGGAGACGTCCTTAATGTCGCCGAAGGGTATGAAGGCTGAGTGCAGGATGCCCTCTGAGATGGACTCCTCAAGGCCGCCGATGTACAGGACCGTTTTTGGGTTGGTGCCTTTGCCTCCGACCGCTACGGAGGTGGACTGCATGCGGAGGGTACTGGAGTTGAGAGGCCGCAAAAATAAAGACTGGCGCTGTCATGCGCAGGTATCGCGCAAATTACTCGATCTTCTTGTGCGGAATGTCTCGGACGCAGGTGATGCAGCGCAAGCGACCGCAGAGCAATTCAGGGCGGCTTAACGTGCAGAAGCACTTGGAAAAGGCTGCGCGATGGTGATTGGGGCATTTCACAGCTCCGAGCTCTGACATCAGAAGCCATGTTTGCGAGTCCCTTGGCGCCGTTCCCAAATTCGAGCAATGTGTTTCCCGAATTCGAACAGACCTAGTCGACACATTAGGGGTTGTAGAACACTTAATCACCCCTAGTTCTGCTGAATCAAGTGTAAATCCTTCAACTTCCAGTATTTTGTGTCAGTAGTTGACAGCCTGCTCCTATGTCCGAGTCTTTTGCTTGCTTGGCCGACCAACACAGACTTTGCGCACGCTTTTTGAGCCAGAAGTAACGACGGCTGTATCTCGCACCGGCCGAAGTTGGTGCACGCCGCTGCGGCACACCAGATGTGCATGCGCTTCATAGCTTGAGCGGATCTGATCATATGCCCCAGGCTCTTTCTGTTGCAGCTTTGCCTAACGCTGCAAGCGGGAGAGCCCCCACACAGTGCAGCACCGCAGCCATGCTTGCCACAGCTGTGTTGAAACGATGGGGCACACTTCAGCAGGCGGCCGACCAGACGGTGGCTCAGTTCACGGTCAGTGCACGGGCATGCGCTGCACAGAATTTAAGGGCGCGCCTGCTGGCGGTGAGCCGCCCCGAGCAGCGCAATTGGCCACCTGCTCAGCCAGCTTGGCCCAGTCATGCAGGACAGCCACCGCTGATGCAGAAGCAGGTGCAACAGCGTGAGTCGCTGTCGACTCGCGCAATTGCAGCCGACAGGTAACCTAAGTGCACTTTGTGACGCGAGTGCTCGGGACCCGGCTCTGCGCATGCGGAGTCTGGTCAGCATGCTGTCTCAAGTGTATTGTGTCTGCAGCTTAGCAGGCAGCGGCCAGGCTTTCAAGCTGATCCTGTACAGCAGGGACGGCTGTCATCTGTGCGACGGTCTGAAGGTGGGCGCCCTCCAAAGCGGCTGCATGTCATTGCAATATCTGTAATGCAGCACGCCACTTGCATGATCGCGGGCATCGGCTGGACGCCAGTGCAGCATGAATGTAACGTGCACTCCCTATGACGTCAGGCTAAGCCATCTGCATTCGTCTTGTTATATAGGAGAAGGTAGACGCTCTGTTTGCTCGGGCAACATACACAACGTCCGTCCTGTCGGACGCACACTTTGAGGTGAGCCCATTAGCAAGCATGCATTTCTAATGCAAGCCGGAATTTTCCACCTGCATCCGCACATCACTCCTTCACCAAGACTGTTTTGAAAAACACAACAACAGCAGACACTGTATGCAGGTGAGGGATATTGCAACCAACGTGCATTGGGAGGCATTGTATGGGCTGAAGATTCCTGTGCTGGCAACCTCTGAGCTGGACAACAGTCGCGAGGTGCGAGCGGCATGCTTCACGAAGGGTTGAGTACCTTTGTCACCTGATTTTTTTCGCCGAACAATCTCGACAAGTGCTTGATCGATGCGGCACAGGCTGTGATTCCCCGCGCCGCCCCAAGGGTCACGGTTGACAGACTCGAAAAACACATAGCGGGCGTCGTTGCAGCAAGGCGTGCGGCTCAGAATTGACAGGCCTGAAATGTTCAGCCGCCGCTGCCGCCGCACCCGGACGTGCAGGCTAGTCAGCTAGGTTGCGGATAGATGGAAATTGCCAGCGCGTGTGGCAAAGAGCGCCCAGGTGACGTTCCGACTTTTGAAGTGACTGGGTAGCAACAGTGAAGCCGCACGGCTTGAGTTCCACCGCCCGCCCTAGCTGATACTTAAAAGTCCCGGCGTGCGGTCGGCTTTGACAAACGCGCGTCCCGCTCAGAACAGAGTATTGATTAGGAGTGTTTGATGCTGGCACCTGGCAGTTACAAATGCCCATTGCCAGTCATTGGCGGGAAAGGGGATTCAAGAGTCATTCCGAGTTCATAACTGCTACATAACTGCTATGTAAGTGACAGTTAGCAGTTGTGTAGTTTGGGCTCAAAAGCCGCTCCAGGATAGGCAGTTGTGGCACTCTGATGCTGATGTCTTACATGTGCCTTTCTGACCGAAAGTTCAAGCTCTTGCCCCGAAAGTTCAAGTTCGCCAAAAATCCGAGTGCGGCCAGCACAGGGCACCGCAACATGCGCTGCCACGCCCATATGACAGCTTGTGACCTGTGCTTGCGCTGCTGGGTGGTGGGCCGGGCGGGAAGGCGCTGTCGCACATCCATGCGGCGCCCCCTAAGTGACGCCCATCCAGCGCTTCAGAAGAGGTGCACGGCGCGTACACCGCGCTTCGGCACCGCAGCGCCTCTTCATGGGCTTGAGTGACAGCAAGCATTCGTCAGGCGGCCGGCAGGGGTTTGGCACGCTGTACGTCGAGTTCCGGCCTCGTTGCAAGTCAACTGCATGCATGCACGGTATGCTTGCTCTTATACAATAACGTCTCCTCTACAGCAGTGGCATCCCTCAAGGAATCTGAGAACAGAGTGAGAGGGCATCATTGCCAGGACGTTCCTCCTGGCTGCTGGAATCTTGAGCTGCACAGCTGCATGGCGGGCAGCGGCAGTGACGTAACAGCCGTGTTGCCTGCTGCAACGGCGGTGACAGCGACATGAGGTGCAGCGCCCATACTGTCTGGCCGCTGGAGTGCAGCTGGCTCCATTGGGCATAGGAAGCGTGTCAGCACGCCGGGCATGTTTACTGCGAGCGTGATCCGCAATGCTGTTGTGGCACAGTGTGTGTATGAAAGAGCGCCGCTTTGTTCCACTGGCCGCGCTCAAAACGCTCAAGGTATGTTTGCTGAAGCTTATGTAAATGAACATAGCGTGCCCTTTGTATGCCACAGGGGTGTAAAGGCTTACGACCCTGCCCGCGGTTCCTCTTTGAAGCCTGAAACTGCCAGCATGCATGCATCATCGTTTGCGCTACCCAGGGTTGCAATGCGATGGTGACCATTTGCACGATGACCATTTGCACACTGCTGCAGCACTCGCAAACGTGCTGTCGATCAAGCTGGAAAAAATGCGCTGCATCGCAGGGGAGCATCATGGCACCTGTGCGTCCGGTACAGCAGGCAGCAGGTGGCATCTGCTGCCTGGCACCCTCCGGCAACCTGCGGTGGCCGCCGATTCCAGATTTCGTCATCGGGCAACAACTGACCTTGTGTGCTCCATGACCGTGGCTTCACCATCACGTCTCATCCACAGGTGAGCAGACGATGTCTTGTGTGACTTGTGTGTGCATATTCTCTCCCGACGCAGAGTTCTCCTGGCTCATTGTTCTCACAAACCCAACAAGCCTACAAGGTCAGATCTCTGTTGGCTTCACAGCCTGTTGCACAGTGACGTGACCTCATGGGAGGATCAGCATGCTTTCCGCCTGGCTTTGCTGCACTCTTGTATGGGACACCGGAGTCTGACCAGCTGGAACATTCTGAACCAACCTGACGGCGCTGGTTCCGTGCAGGGTCGGAAAGTTGCACGTCAGCAGCAGCGCCCGCTTCGCAGCAGGGTGAACATCTCCCTTGCAGATTGGAGGACTGCAAGCCTCAATTGGACTTCGGCGTCGGGCTGTAGCATTGGCCGTACGGCATACACGCTCGCTGCAGGGCGCCATCAGCCACAACAGGGGCCGCCGCCGCCTTCCTGACGCAGCATGCGACGCTCTGCTGGGTGGCGCGCGTTGCGATTGTTGCCATGGGTCTCAGGATGTGCACCCGAGATCAACAATTCTTGTGACCAATTATGCCCGCGCCATTTGACACCGTACATACCGCCAGGAACTCAAGGACGGCATCTCAAGGACGGCATACAATTGCCAATGGTTATTATGCCAATGGTTATTGCTTTCAAGCTGAAGCGATAACCAGACCAGGCACCAAATGCGCCTGTATAATATAACTTGCCATGGATAATCACGAGAGATACATCATTCTGACCTTGCCAACACATGATGATCATGATGTGCAAATGAAGTTCCGAACCGCGCCACCTCTGTCACGGATGCAAAATTGAGGTGCCGCGCCGCTGCACCGCTCGCTGGAGGTAAACCGCTCTTTCCTGCCGACCCAGAAGGAATCTGGTCGATCCGAGCACTATTTCTGAAAGCTTGTAAGTTGGTTTTTTGCCTTGAATGAATTTTGGCATCCACTCGTGTTGTTGAGGGTGGCTGGCGATGCTGTAGATCAACACCCCTCGATCCTGGCCATTGAGGCACAATTGCGTGTAGCATTCATGAATCAGACGTATGCTGACCGCAAACGGTCTGTATTCAGGGGTCCAAGGATATATAACGACAGCTGATGATGTGTAGATGTGCATAGAATGCAATTTTGCCTCGGATGACCTCTTTTAACATCAGGCAAATCGTCTTGAAACCCACCATGCAATCTTATGCTTCGAGCACCTACCGCCGATAAATTTCCTGGCGTACCTGCCAGCATCACAGGTCATATGTGACGTTATGCACATAGATGGAATGCAATGTGAATAAGCTTTTCGTGGGTACCGGTTTCATCGTGAGATTCGCAGGGATGCTTGAAATGTGTCTGAAATTCCTAATAGATCATCAAACCAAAAGGTAGAAATACAAAATACATGCTGCGTGTATCAATTTGCTGCATGTCAAACGGCAGTCTGCTGCTCGAAAACCGCATGTTTTCACACCTGCCGCACCGGCAAGGCACATGAAATGCGGTCTCAACACACTCCACCGTGTCACATATCCTCAATCAGTCCCAAAAGGATATATGTAGTGCTGTTCAAAGCTCATTGTCTCATTGGACATGGCACATGCCAATAATGTTGGCTTCTGATGTGTCTTTGCATAGTGCACGAGGTCGACACGCACAGCTGTCAGGTCGCATAACGCACACACCCGCGGATCAGGGGTGCTGGGCGGGGCGCAGCATGCTGCATGTGCAAATGGTTGAGGCTGCGGCATCGCATGCTGCGTCAGGTCTCGTTCCTGCAGGCTGGAAGTGACCGGCGACTCTCAAGATCGCAGCTTAGCATACATGTCTCAACCTTGCAGCGGGAACCGCGCCAGGAAATGATTCCGCCCATTGAGCGCGGTGACATGGGCACAGCATGAACTGCAGCCCTCAGATGGTCGCTACGCATGTTCCAAGGTAGTCTCAGACTCTGTGCTCCGGTCCAACACGCGGTGCGCAAGTCACGACAGGCCAGCCCTCGCAGCAATGCTGCCTGCTGGCCGTGCGCCAAGCCGCCCTGCAGAGGAAATGGCAACAGCATTAGCAAACGGTAAGAGCAGAGAGCCAATGTATTGATCACATGCTCAGCGTGGCAGGATAGCCACAGCAGGATCGTGCATTGGGAAGCACAGGTGTGACATACGCGGCATGCACCTGTGAGCGCATGCCGTCTTTGACTGATATGATTGGCAGGCACCTGTTCATACTTCTAGAGGGAGCTCTGCACGAAGCGTGTCGGCTCTCCTTCGCAGCCTCTCAGGGCGACGAGCCTCTCGCAGGTGGTGCAACCACCGCCGCCATCGGTGCCAGCCGCACACCTGAAATACCAGCCATGCCGTGATGGTCACGTCGCTCTGGCATGTTCCCCTCTTGCACAATTTGTGGAGCGTATCAGCCAGCTGTTTGCAGGTTTTCAAGTGCAGCGGCCTCGTGGATGCGTGTCCAGATTCGCACTGCATGGGGAAGATGCACGGTGCCAGAACACCGTGCACAGCGCTCGCATGCTGCGTCACACACTTGCAAAATGATTGCGGTCATCACTCAAGCCCGTGAAGAGGCGCTGCGGTGCCGCAGCGCGGTGTACGCGCCGTGCACCTCTTCTGAAGCGCTGGATGGGCGTCACTTAGGGGGCGCCGCATGGATGTGCGACAGCGCCTTCCCGCCCGGCCCACCACCCAGCAGCGCAAGCACAGGTCA